>Ga0214921_10005915_pt1 | contig 17037 bp, 15 predicted proteins | sample LL1505_MetaG_FD_177992 | JGI IMG/M metagenome (GOLD analysis project Ga0214921, IMG submission 177992) | Freshwater microbial communities from Lake Lanier, Atlanta, Georgia, United States - LL-1505 | ecosystem: Environmental > Aquatic > Freshwater > Lake | place: USA: Georgia | collected...
CAATACCGCCTCGGCCAGCGCGCTGAGGTCGTCCGCCACCTGTTCCACACTCAAGCAGCCCTCTACATCGCGGGCCAGGGTTCGGAACACTTCGGCGTGGTGGGCACGCCTGAGCAGGTTGAGCAGGCTTTCGTCATCATCCTCGCCGGTCGCGGCAAGTGCATCACGGCGGCGCTGCAACTCCAGCTCAAACTCCGTCGCGTCAAAGCGTTCGCGCAACAAATCGGCGCTGGCCAGCTCGTCAATCACGCCAGGATGCAGCATCAGGTAGCGCGCCGGCCAGCGCGCCGCGCCCAACAGGCGCAGCAGGCGCTGGTGCACATTGGGCCGTTCCAGCAGCAGCGCCAGATAACTTTCCCGGCGCAGCAAAGGCTCGATCCAGTCGGCCAGCCGGACGGCGGCAACTTCGCTGGCCGAACCCTCGTTGACCCACTGCAAGGTGCGAGCGACCAGCCGCACCAGGCGGGTGCGCGATGCCTCCCGCAGCGCCAGCACGCGGGGATGGTTGCGCCAGTGGGCCACGCGGGCCCGAAAGGCTTCAGGCAGTTGGTCGAGCACCTCGTCCAGATCCATCCCCGACATGGCCGACTTGCCACAGCCCTTGCAGTCCTGCTGGCCGCTGCCGCCCAGCAGGGTGTCGAACTCCTGCGCCACCAGCTCGCGATGGGCGTCGAGCTGGTGCAACATCAGGTGGGTGGCGGCAAAGCCCAGGGTTTCGGCGATCCATTGCAGGTCAGCGTCCTGGGTTGGCAATACGTGGGTCTGCTGGTCGTCCAGGTACTGGATGCGGTGCTCCACCTGGCGCAGGAACACATAGGCCTGCGCCAGCGCGTCTGCCGTGGCCAGCGTCATGAGCCCGGCCTTGGCCAGTCTGGGCAGCGCAGACAGCGTCGGGCGGGTACGCAGCTCAGGGAACTGGCCGCCCCGCACCACCTGCAGCAGCTGCACGATGAACTCGATCTCGCGAATGCCGCCGCGTGACAGTTTGACATCGTTGGCCCGCTCCGGGCGCCCGGTGCTGCGCCGCGCCGCATGCTCGCGAATCTGGCGGTGCAGGACGCGCAGTGCGTCAAACACCCCGTAGTCCAGGTAGCGTCGGAACACAAACGGCAGCACCACGCTGCGCAAGCCGAGCGCGTTGCTGTCCGGCACGTCCCCTAAAGTGGCAACAACCCGGCTTTTCAACCAGGCAAAGCGCTCCCATTCGCGGCCCTGCACATGCAGGTACTCCTCCAAGGCACCCAGTGACAAGGCCGGTGGACCCGAGTTGCCGTTGGGCCGCAGCGCCAGATCGACGCGGAAGACGAAACCGTGCTCGGTGGTATCGCCAATCAGGCCGTAGATGACCCGCACGGCGCGGGCAAAGTACTCCTGATTGGAGATCCGGCCGCGCCCGTCTGCTGCGCCGGTGGTGTCACCGTCATGGTCATAGATGTAGATCAGGTCAATGTCGCTGGAGACATTGAGTTCCCGCGCCCCGAGCTTGCCCATGCCGACCACCCAGAGTTGGCTGGCTTCGCCGTTCGGACCTGCCGGACGGCCATGCACCGGCTCCAGCTGCGACCGCGCCTGGGTGCAAGCGGTTTGGAGCGCGAACTCGGCCAGTTCGGTCATGGCCTGGGTGATGACTGGCAGCGGCACCCCCTCGTCGCAGTCCAGGCATAACAGGCGCTCCAGCACCAACTGGCGCAGGGTTCGCAGTGCGGCCGCGGTGTCCAGCCCCTGGGCGCGCAAGCCCTGGTAGGTCTCGTGCATCCGGGCTGTGTCGGGTACGCCAGCCGCCAGCATCTGCAACTGACCTTCATAACGGCGCCTGACCCGCTGTCCGTAACGCGCATGGGCAGACATGGGGGGCCGGGTCATAATTCCTGTCATGGCTTCGAGTTCACGATGATGGCCTGCGCCATGGGGTTCTCGGTCATTGTGCCGCGAATCGCTGTGCAGCGCAGGCAGTTCCCTAACCCACCGGAGTCCGTCCGATGAAAGTCGCCGCCATTCAAATGGTCTCTGGCATCAGCCTGCAGGCCAACCTGGACAGTGCCCACGCTTTGCTGCGGGCAGCCGCTGCCGACGGGGCCGAGCTGGCGGTGCTGCCAGAGTATTTCTGCCTGCTCGGGCGCCGCGATACCGACAAGCTCGCCATTCAGGAGCTTCCGGGCGAGGGGCCGATCCAGCGCTTTCTGGCCGGCTGTGCCCGTGAGTTGGGGCTCTGGCTGGTCGGCGGCACCCTGCCACTGGCGCTGCCAGCGAGCGCCGGCGATGCGCCGGCGCCAGCGGAGCGGGTCTACAACAGCACACTGGTGTACGCGCCCTCAGGCGAGCAGATCTGCCGCTATGACAAGATTCACCTCTTCCGATTTGACAACGGGCGTGAGCGCTACGACGAGTCGGCCGTGCTGCACGCCGGCAGCGCACCAGCGAGTTTCGAGCTGCCATCCCGGGACGGGCAGTGCTGGCGCGTGGGCCTGAGCATCTGCTATGACCTGCGCTTCCCCGAGCTTTATCGGGCCTACGCCAGGCAGGGTGCGCACTTGTTGCTGGTACCCAGCGCCTTCACCCATGGCACGGGCCAGGCCCATTGGGAGGTGCTGTTGCGCGCGCGCGCCATCGAAAACCTGGCGTTTGTCGCCGCTGCAGCACAAGGCGGTCTGCACGAGAACGGTCGGCGAACCTGGGGCCACAGCCTGCTGCTCGATCCCTGGGGCGGCCTGCTGGCCGAGAGGTCCGAGGGGGCCGGCGTGGTCTGCACGGAGCTCGACTTTGCGCGCCTGAGCGCCTGCCGCGTGCAATTGCCGGCGCTGGATGACCGCGTGTTGTGACCGACGGCTTGGTCAACTTGCTGCGTGATGCCGCCTAAAGCCCAGACTTCGAGCCAGACTTGGGCTGCTGCTCCGGGTCGGGCCCCGGCTCCGTCGGCAGCTCGCCGCGCTGGCGGCCGGAAAACATGGTCCACCACACAATGAGCAGCAGCAAAGCCAGGGCGCCGAGCGCTTCGAGCACCAGCAGGATCATGAATCGGCTCCAGGGCGTGTTGGCATTGGCCTGGATTGTAGGGTTGGCCGCAGCCATCAGCCCGGCGAGCAGCCAAGGTCTTGAGCCAGGCCTGGCGTCCGGCGCCCTGCCCGAGGACCGCGCGCCGCTGCCGCCCGACCTGCGGCAACCCAAGACCCGCTGGGTGGCCGTGCGCTGGGCGGAACTGCCAGGATTTGAAGCCGATGCCCTGCACGAAGCTTGGAACGCCTGGCTCAAGAGCTGCGAACGACCAGGGCCGGTGTTTGCTGCCCTTTGCAGCGAGGTGCGGCGCCTGAGCCTGGGCGACGGCCCAGCCCAGCGCGCCTGGATGATGACGCGGCTGCAACCCTACCGGGTGGAAAGCCATGCCGGTGAGAACGAGGGGCTGCTGACCGCCTATTACGAACCGCAACTGGAAGCTTCCCGGCTGCCCGACGCCAGCTTCACGGTCCCGCTTTACCAGCCGCCGCTGAGCCAGGCGCCACGCAAACCCTGGTACACGCGCCAGCAGATTGACACGCTGCCCGAGGTGCGTGCGCAGCTCGCTGGCCGGGAAATTGCCTACCTTGCCAACCCGGTCGACGCGCTGGTGCTGCAGATCCAGGGCTCAGGGCGGCTGCGCATCAGCCAGCCCGACGGCAGCATCCGATCGGTGCGGCTGGCCTATGCCGGCTCTAACGAGCAGCCCTACAAAAGTGTCGGCCGCTGGCTGCTGGACCAGGGCGCCTTGCGCGATGCCTCTTGGCCGTCCATCAAGAACTGGGTGGCACAAAACCCCACGCGCGTCAACGATATGCTGTGGAGCAACCCGCGCACCGTGTTTTTCCGAGAGGAGACTTTGACCGAACAGGACATGGTGTGGGGTCCGCGCGGCGCGCAGGGCGTGCCCCTGACGCCCGGCCGCTCGATCGCGGTCGACCCGGCCAGCATCCCGTTTGGCACGCCCGTCTGGCTGGCCTCCAGCGGCCCGACCGCAGCGCTGCGCAAACTGGTGCTGGCTCAAGATACAGGGAGCGCCATCACCGGCGCGGTTCGCGCCGACTACTTTGCAGGCTGGGGCGCTGACGCCCAGGAGCTGGCTGGGCGGATGAAGCAAACGGTGCGCCTGTGGGCGCTGTGGCCGAAATAGCGGGCGGGCCGTCACGCCAGTGCCCCTATCAAGGCAAAGAAAGCAAAGACATATCCGGCTTGCCGGCCTACACTTTGCCGACACAAGAATGGAGAACCGAACGCCATGAATGCTCCGCTGCCTCCCCACATCCGCCAGGCGCTGGCCACCGTCACGCTGGACGACAAATACGCACTCGATCACGGCCTGGCCTTCATGAGCGGCGTGCAGGCGCTGGTCAAGTTGCCCATGCTGCAACGCCTGCGCGACCAGCGCCAGGGCAAGAACACGGCCGGCTTCATCAGTGGCTACCGTGGCTCGCCGCTTGGCGGGTATGACCAGGCGCTGGTCAAGGCCCAGCCGCACCTGAAGGCGCACCACATCGTGTTCCAGCCCGGCGTTAACGAGGAACTGGCCGCCACCGCGCTGTGGGGCACACAGCAACTCGGCTTTGCCCCTGCGGGCAGCAACAAGTACGACGGTGTCTTCGGCATCTGGTACGGCAAGGGGCCGGGTGTGGACCGCTGCAGCGACGTGTTCAAGCATGCCAACATGGCCGGCACCACGCCTTGGGGCGGGGTGATTGCGGTGGCCGGGGACGACCACATCTCCAAAAGCTCAACCGCCGCGCACCAGAGCGACCATATTTTCAAGGCCTGTGGCACGCCGGTGTTTTTTCCGGCCAGTGCACAGGACATACTGGACCTCGGGCTGCATGCCTTCGCCATGAGTCGCTTCTCGGGGGTCTGGGCGGGCATGAAAACCATCCAGGAAATCGTCGAATCCAGCGCCACGGTGATGATCGACCCGGACCGGGTCCAGATCCGGCTGCCAACCGACTTCGAGATGCCCGCCGGCGGCCTGCACATCCGCTGGCCCGACCACGCGCTGGAGCAGGAGGCGCGCCTGTTTCACTACAAGTGGTATGCGGCCCTGGCCTACATCCGCGCCAACCGGCTCAACCACAACGTGATCGAGGGCCCGAACGACCGGCAAGGCCTTCAACGACACGCGTCAGGCGCTGCTCGACCTGGGGCTGGACGACGACACCTGCCAGCGCCTGGGCATACGGCTGCACAAGGTCGCGGTGGTCTGGCCGCTGGAGGCGCAACTGACGCGCGAATTTGCCACTGGCCTGCAGGAAATCCTGGTGGTGGAAGAGAAGCGCCAGGTCATCGAATACCAGCTTAAAGAAGAGCTGTACAACTGGCGTACCGACGTTCGGCCGCATGTGCTGGGCAAATTCAACGAGGTCGAGGGCGACTTCAGCGGCGGCGAGTGGTCCAACCCCAACCCCACCGCCAACACCCTGCTGCGGGCCAATGCCGACCTGTCCCCCACCCTGATTGCCCGCGCCATCGCCCAACGCCTGACCAAGCTCGGCATCGATGCTGACACGGCCGCGCGCATGCAGGCGCGGCTGGCGATCCTGGACGCGAAAGAGCGCGCCCTGCAGGTGGTGCAGGCCCAGCCCGAGCGGCAGCCCTGGTTTTGCTCCGGCTGTCCGCACAACACCAGCACCAAGGTGCCAGAGGGCTCGCGCGCCATGGCCGGCATTGGCTGCCATTTCATGTCGATCTGGATGGACCGCGCCACGGTGGGCTTCACCCAGATGGGCGGTGAGGGCGTGCCCTGGGTCGGCCAACAGCCGTTCAGTCACGACCAGCACATGTTTGCCAACATGGGTGACGGTACTTACTTTCACAGTGGCCTGCTGGCGGTACGCCAGAGCATTGCCGCCGGCGTCAACATCACCTACAAGATTTTGTACAACGACGCCGTGGCCATGACCGGCGGGCAACAGATCGGGGAGCGAGCGGAAGGCCACTCGGTGCTGCAGATCGCCCAGAGCATGCGCGCCGAGGGTGCGGCGCGCATCACCATCGTCACCGACGAGCCCGACAAATACGCCGGCGTCACCGGCCTGCCTGAAGGCGTGGCAGTCGCCCACCGCGACCTGTTGGATGCAATCCAGCGCGAGTTCCGCACCATCCCGGGCACCACCGTCATCATTTACGACCAGACCTGCGCCACGGAAAAGCGCCGCCGGCGCAAGCGCGGCACGCTGGTCGATCCGGCCAAGCGGGTGGTGATCAACGAGCTGGTGTGCGAGGGCTGCGGTGACTGCGGCGTGCAATCCAACTGCCTGAGCGTGGAGCCGCTGGACACCGAGTTCGGCCGCAAGCGCCAGATCAACCAGAGTACTTGCAACAAAGACTACTCCTGTACCAAGGGTTTTTGCCCAAGCTTCGTCACGGTCGTGGGCGGTCAGCTGAAAAAGAAAAGCAAGGGGATCGGCCCGTCGCCGTACACGCTCGAGGCCCTGCCCGAGCCAGCCCTGCCGACGCTGGGTGGTGGAGCGTCGCCGGTGTGGGGCATTGTGGTGGCCGGCGTTGGCGGGACCGGTGTGATCACCATCGGCCAGTTGCTGGGCGTAGCGGCCCACCTGGAGGGGCTTGGCGTCGTGACCCAGGACGCCGGCGGCCTGGCCCAAAAAGGCGGAGCCACCTGGAGCCACGTGCTGATCGGCGTCAGCCAGGACGACATTCGGACCACCCGTGTCAGCATGGCGGCGGCCGATCTGGTCATCGGCTGCGACCCCATCGTGGCGGTGGCCAAGGAGACCCTGCTGCGCATGCGTGAAGGCCGGACCCGGGTCGCGCTCAATGCGCATGCCACGCCCACGGCCGCATTCGTCAAAAACGGCAACTGGCAAAACCCCTCGGAAGCCTGCGTCAGTGAGATCACGCAGGCGGTGGGAGCGGCAGCCATGGGGGCCTTCAGCGCCGACCTGGCCGCCACCGCGCTGCTGGGCGACAGCATCTACACCAACCCGATGATGCTGGGTTTTGCGTGGCAAAAGGGCTGGATTCCCCTCACGCAGGCGGCGCTGCTGCGCGCCATCGAGCTCAACGCCGTGGCGGTAGACAACAACAAGGCGGCGTTTGAGTGGGGCCGACGCGCGGCCCATGACCCGCAGGCGTTCGAGCGCCTGCTTGACCCGGGCCAGGTGGTGACCTTGGTCAAGCGCAGCCCGCTCGATGAGCTGATCAGCCGGCGGGTGGCTTTTCTGACCGATTACCAGGACGCGGCCTACGCTGCGCGTTACCAGTCGGTGGTGGCACGGGTGCGGCGCGCGGACGAGGTCGACGGCGAGGCCCGGCTGGCGCTGACCGAAGCCGTGGCGCGCTACTTGTTCAAGCTGATGGCCTACAAGGATGAGTACGAGGTGGCCCGGCTTCACAACGATGCCGCTTTCCATGCCCGCATCGCTGGCATGTTCGAAGGTGACTACAAGCTCAACTACCACCTGGCGCCACCGCTTTTGGCCAAGAAAAACGAGAAGGGCGAGCTGCAAAAGCGCGCCTTCGGCCCTGGCATGCGGATGGGCTTTCGGCTCTTGGCTCGGCTCAAGGGCTTGCGCGGCGGCATCTTCGATGTGTTTGGCCGCACCGAAGAGCGGCGTCAGGAGCGCGCCCTGATCGCCGAGTACCTGGACACCGTCGAGGAACTGTTGGCCGGGCTGGCCCAGGGCGGCACCCCAGAAGCACGGGCACTGCGCTACCGGCTGGCGCTGGACCTGGCCCGCGTGCCCGAGCAAATCAAGGGTTTTGGGCATGTCAAGGCGCGCAACATGAAGGCCGCCCGCCTGGCCTGGGACGGTCTGCTGGCGCAGTTCCGCAACCCGCCGGCAGCCCAACAGGCGGCCTGAGGCCCCAGCCCGCAGCGGCGCCGGGGCATTGGCGCCCGTCATACAATACGCGGCTGTTGTAACCAGCGCCGCCTGATGGGTGGCTGCCGGCCTGTGCAAGCCCCCGGCTGCAGCAGGTCATGTCTGTCAAACCCTGTGGAGTTTCCTGTGTTCATTTCTTCCGCGTTCGCCCAAACCGCACCCGCCGCCGCTGCTGGCAGCGACATGCAATCCTCGCTGATGAGCATGCTGCCGCTGGTGCTGATGTTTGTCGTGCTGTATTTCGTGATGATCCGGCCGCAAATGAAGAAGCAAAAAGAGCACAAGGCCATGATCGACGCACTGGCCAAGGGCGATGAAGTGGCCACCGCCGGCGGTGTGTTGGGCAAGGTCACCCGCATGGGTGACAGCCAGTTGGGCCTGGAAGTGGCCAACGGGGTCGAGATCCAGATCCAGCGCAGCGCTGTGGTGCAGGTTCTGCCCAAGGGCAGCATCAAGTAAACATCACGCTGGTCACCTGGCAGAGGCGCGGTCATGAATCGTTATCCGGTTTGGAAGTACGTGGTCATCGTGATCGCGCTGCTGGTGGGGGGCTTGTACACACTGCCCAATTTCTTTGGCGAATCGCCTGCGGTGCAGGTGTCTTCGGCCAAACCCGCCTTCAAGGTGGACAGCACCACGCTGGCACGGGTTGAGGAGGCGCTCAAAGGCGCGGGCATTGCTGCCGATGCGGTCGCCCTGGATGGCACGTCCATCAAGGCGCGTTTTGCCAGCACCGAACTTCAGCTCAAGGCCAAGGACGCGATCCAGAAGGCGCTGGTGCCCGACCCAGCCAATCCGCCCTATGTGGTGGCGCTGAACCTGCTCTCGCGCTCGCCGGCGTGGCTGCACAGCCTGCACGCTTCGCCCATGTACCTCGGCCTTGACCTGCGCGGCGGCGTCCACTTCATGCTGCAGGTGGACATGCAGGCCGCGCTCACCAAGCGGGCCGAGTCGCTGGCCGGCGACATCCGCACCACGCTGCGCGAGAAAAACGTGCGCCACGGCGGCATCAGCCGCAATGGCGCGGTGATCGAACTGCGTTTCCGTGACAGCGCCACGCTGGACGCGGCACGCAAGGTGATCCAGGACCAGTTTGCCGAGCTGCAATTGAGCGACGCGCCTGACGGGCAGGACATCAAGCTCAGCGCCACACTGCGACCGGTGGCGGCGCGCACGGTGCAAGAGCAGGCGCTGAAACAAAACATCACCACCCTGCACAACCGCATCAACGAGCTGGGCGTGGCCGAGCCGGTGATCCAGCAGCAGGGGCTGGACCGCATCGTGGTGCAACTGCCTGGCGTGCAAGACACCGCCAAGGCCAAAGACATTCTGGGCCGCACCGCCACGCTGGAGGTGCGCATGGTCGATGAAAGCGGCGAAGCCCGCGCCGCCGAGGGTGGCGCTGGTGCCGTACCGCTGGGCTCGGAGCGTTTCTTGGAGCGCAGCGGCCAGCCCGTGATCGTGAAAAAACAGGTCATCCTGACCGGGGAAAACCTGACCGACGCCCAGCCCGGCTTTGACAACCAGACCCAGGAGGCGGTCGTCAACCTGACGCTGGACGCCAAGGGCGCGCGCATCTTCCGCGATGTCACCCGCGAGAGCATCGGCAAACGCATGGCGATTGTGTTGTTTGAAAAAGGCAAGGGCGAGGTGGTCACCGCGCCGGTCATCCGCTCCGAGATCGGCGGCGGCCGGGTGCAGATTTCCGGCCGCATGACGGCGATGGAAGCCACCGACACCGCCTTGCTGCTGCGTGCCGGCTCTCTGGCAGCGCCGATGGAGATCATTGAAGAGATGACGATTGGCCCGAGCCTCGGTGCCGAGAACATCGCCAAGGGTTTCAACAGCGTCACCTGGGGCTTCGTCGCGGTGACGGTGTTCATGTGCCTGTACTACCTGTTGTTTGGCGTGTTTTCCAGTGTGGCGCTGGCGCTCAACCTGCTGCTGCTGGTGGCCGTGCTGTCCATGTTGCAGGCCACACTGACCCTGCCTGGCATGGCCGCCATGGCCTTGGTGCTGGGCATGGCCATTGACGCCAACGTGCTGATCAATGAGCGCGTGCGCGAGGAGCTGCGCAACGGCGCCTCGCCACAGGCTGCCATCCATGCCGGCTACGACCGCGCCTGGGCCACCATCCTGGACTCCAACGTGACCACCTTGATCGCCGGCCTGGCGCTGTTAGCTTTCGGCTCGGGGCCGGTGCGCGGCTTTGCCGTGGTGCACTGCTTGGGCATCCTGACCAGCATGTTCTCGGGCGTGTTCTTCTCGCGTGGCCTGGTCAACCTGTGGTACGGCCGGCAAAAGAAACTCAAGAGCGTGTCGATCGGCACGGTCTGGCGGCCGGAAACCGGCACCCAGGTCAAGGCCCCCTGATCCCACTGCAAGCACCGCGACGACCCACAGGACCCCCCATGGAATTTTTCAAGATCCGGCGCGACATCCCGTTCATGCGGCACGCGCTGGTGTTCAACCTGGTTTCCGCGCTGACCTTTCTGGCGGCGGTGTTCTTTTTGTTCAGCCGTGGCCTGCATCTGTCGGTGGAGTTCACCGGCGGCACGCTGATGGAGGTCAGCTACGCGCAGAGTGCCGACCTGAATGCGATTCGCGCCAGCGTGGCCAAGCTGGGGCTGAACGATGTGCAGGTGCAAAACTTCGGCACCGCACGCGATGTGCTCATCCGCATGCCGGTCCAGAAAGGCGTGAGCTCGGCGCAGCAGAGCGACCGGGTGATGGCCGAACTCAAAACCGGCGACGCCTCCGCCACCATGCGCCGCACCGAATTTGTCGGGCCACAGGTAGGGGACGAGTTGGCGGCCGATGGCCTCAAGGCATTGGCCTGTGTGGTCGCCGGCATCATGCTGTATTTGGCGGTCCGGTTCGAGTGGAAGTATGCCGTGGCAGCCATCATTGCCAACCTGCACGACGTCATCATCATCCTGGGCTTTTTCGCGTTCTTCCAGTGGGAGTTTTCGCTGCCGGTGCTGGCGGCGGTGCTGGCGGTGCTGGGCTACTCGGTCAATGAGTCGGTGGTGATCTTTGACCGGATCCGCGAAAATTTCCGGCGCTACCGCAAGATGAACACCGTCGAGATCATCGACAACGCCATCACCTCCACCATCAGCCGTACCATCATCACGCACGGCTCGACGCAGCTGATGGTGCTGTCCATGCTGCTGTTTGGTGGCGCCACGCTGCACTACTTTGCGTTGGCGCTGACCATCGGCATTCTGTTTGGCATCTACTCGTCGGTGTTTGTGGCGGCGGCGATCGCCATGTGGCTGGGCATCAAGCGCGAAGACCTGATCAAGGCCGGCCCGCGCAAGGACAACGACCCCAACGACCCGAACGCTGGCGCCACCGTCTGAGGTGACACCGAACGAGCTGTCGCCCGCTGCTTCAGTGCGCGACCCGGGCGCTGTGGTCGTGGCACAACTCGTCCAGGATCAGGGGGTCAGGCTGCTGACCCAGGCTGCGGTAGACCATCAGCACAATGGTTTTGAGGTCGCCCAGTGGCAGCGGGGCGCCCCTGATCGCCACCGCGCGCTCAATCACGATTTCTCGTGTGGTCATGGGCAGGGTGCCGACGGCTTCCAGCCAGTGGATCAAGCCCAGGCCGGGTGCCCCGAGTCGGTACTGCTCATGGCGGGTGTAGACGCGCAGGCTAGCCGACGGTGCCGGGCTGGCCGCTGGCAGGGCCTGCGGGGCCGGCCAGGCCAGGCTGTTGCCCTGCGGACCGCGCGCCGCGAGTTGTAACTCGCCCAGCCAGGTCATGGCCTCGCCGACCTGGTCCGGGCTGAAGCCAACCCGCTTAAGCTGGTGTTCGAGGACTGGCAGTTCGGGGCGGCCCGTGTCATGCCAGAGGTGGGTGCAAACGTAGTTCAGGACTTCAAACATGCAGGCACTGTAGCGCGCTTGCGCTGCGGCAAAAGGGTCAATTGGCGGTCAAAACCGACCTTGACCCCAGGCCCGGCGTTCACTGCCGGTGCAGCCGCTGAAACAGGCCGCCGGGCAGGCGAGCCACCTGGCCATCGAGCTCCAGCAGCATCAACCCGGTTTGCAAGCTGGCCGCATCCAGACCGCAGCGTGCCTGCAGGGCATCGAGCCCGACCGGGTCGGTACCGAGTGCCGCCAGCAGCGCCGAATCAGCCTTGTTTTGGCCAGAAAGCTCCGTGGTCATTGGCTCTTTTGCTACTGAATCAGTAGCATTTGGGATGGCCAGTTCGAGCTTAAGCTCGTCGAGCACGTCTTGCGCCGACTCCACCAGTTTGGCGCCCTGCTTGATCAGCGCGTGGCAGCCCCGCGCCTGGGTCGCGTGGATTGAGCCGGGTATGGCAAACACCTCGCGCCCCTGGTCGGCGGCCAGCCGGGCGGTGATCAGCGAGCCCGATTGCAAGGCCGCTTCCACCACCAGCGTGCCTTGCGACAGGGCGGCAATCAGCCGGTTGCGGCGGGGAAAATTGGCCGCCAGCGGCGGTGTGCCCAGCGGGTACTCGCTCAGCATCAGCCCCTGGCTGGCGATTCGACGCGCCAGGTCCAGATGGCCCCTGGGGTAGACCCGGTCCAGGCCGGTGCCCACCACGGCGATGGTGGCCAGGTGCCGGGCACCCGGCGACAGACTGGCCAGAGCGCCCTCATGGGCGGCCGCGTCCACGCCCAGCGCCAGGCCAGACACCACCGTCAGGCCGGCTTGCCCCAGCGCCTTGGCAAAGTCATGGGCATTGATGGCGCCCTGGGCGGTGGGGTTGCGACTGCCCACGATGGCGATGCTGCGCTGGATGTCAAATGCTATTGAATGAGTAGCTTCATCCTCAACGGCGACGGTGCTCAGCGGCACATTGGATGGGAAAACGCCACGGCCCAGCAGGTACAGCATCAAGGGCGGATCGGGCAGTTGCAGCAGGCTGGGCGGGTAGTCGGTATCGCCCAGCGTCAGCACACGGGCCCGCGTGCCATCCGGGCGCTCCGCTTGCAGCCAGTCCCAGGTGCGTGCCAGCAACTCGGGCAGCGCGGCCGGCTCGGCCTGCAGGGCACTGGCTTGGGCCGGGCTGACGACCTGCTGCAAGGCGCGGCTGCTTTGCTCGAACACCTGCTCGGGCAGGCCAAAGGCCAGCAGCAGCTTGCGCGCCGTTTCCAGACCGACACCGGGGCTGAGCATCAGCCGCAGCCAGGAGGCCAGTTCCTTGCGTGTCATGCGGCTGTCAGCGCGGGTTGACCAGCCGGTCGCCGACCCCAACACCGTCATGGGTCTCCAGGATCAGCGCGTAAGAGAGGCGGTCGAAAGTACGGAACACCATCAGCAGACCCTTTCGCTCGTCGGGTAATTTGAGCGGCGTGCGTGCTGGGTCGGTGGTGTCGCTCAGGCGGGCGCCGTTCGTCAGGATGGCCAGCACGTGACCGCTTTCGAGCCCGTCACGCGTGCCGCGGTTGATCACCACCACCTGGTTTTGGCCAGCTTGCGAGGCTGCATTGCCGTAAAGGGCCGCGACCCGCGCCTCGATCGGCGCGGCGGGCGCATGCGGCGTGTAACTGCGCAGGGTCGGCGCCGGCTCGGGCAGCAGGCGGTCACCCACCCGGATCTCTTCGCGCACCGCGGCGATGTCCAACGTGGCCGGCACCCGCTCTGGCACCTGGCCAGCGGCTGCGCCCGGTGCCGATTCGCTGCGCACCAACAAGGCCCGACCCAGGTAGTGGGCCGAATACCCCAGCAACTCGCCAGTTTGGGGGTCTTTCAAGGGCTGGGCTGGCCGCAGCACCTGGAAAGCCTGCGCGGGCTGGCCGGGCTGGTCCAGCAGGGGCGCACCGGGGGCGCCGAGCGCGTAGGCGCGGTCGCCCCGGGTCAGCAGCACCCGGCTGTCCTGCGCCGCCACGATGCGGGCCGCCGTCTGCAGGGTGTCGGCCTGCACCACCACAGCCTCAATCAGGAAGGGGTCGATCACACTGCTCTTGAGCGCGGGGACCGGCGTCTGCGACAGCATCTCGACACGGACGCGGGGCGACAGTCGCACCGTGGGCGGCACCGACACGGCGCTGGCCTCGGCAGCGTCTGCCAGCCGCAAACTGGCCCGGCCGTCCCGGCGCTCCAGCAGCAGCAGCTGACCCGGGTAGATCAGGTGCGGGTTGCGGATTTCGGCCAGGTTCATGCCCCACAGTTCAGGCCAGCGCCAGGGCCGGGTCAGGAACAAGGCCGACAGGCCCCACAGGGTGTCGCCCGGCTTGACGGTGTAGCGTTCGGGCGCCTGTGGCGCCAGTTCGGCCAGCGGCAGGCCTGCCTCGGCGGTGCGGCTGGCGGTGGCCTGCTGCTGCGGCGAAACCGTGCGTTGCTGCGCCGCCAGCAGTCCGGCGGCCAGCGCCAGCACGGCCAGCGTGCAGGCCGCCCTCCAGCCGGGGGCCTTCACGGTCGAATCCTGTGTTGCTGCATGCTGGGCTGCCTGAAACATCCTGGGTTGGGTTCCATTCTGCGCCCAACACCGGGTTTCAGCAACGCCCGGGCGGGCCAGCCGCGCGCCCGACTGCAAGAAATTGGCGAAAATACAGGGCTTGCTCAAAAACACCATGGCCCTACTCCCTATTCTTTGCTTCCCAGACCCCCGGCTGCACACGGTGGCCAAGCCGGTCGCGGCCGTGGATGCGCGCATCCGTGCCCTGTGTGCCGACATGGTCGAGACCATGTACGAGGCCAAGGGGATCGGCTTGGCCGCCACGCAGGTCAATGTGCACGAGCGCCTGATCGTCATCGACGTGTCAGAGGGCCGGGATCAGCCCTTGGTGCTGATCAATCCGGAGCTTTTGTGGACCAGCCCCACCACCCACATCAATGAAGAGGGGTGCCTGTCGGTGCCCGGCATCTATGACGGCGTACAGCGCTTTGACGCCGTGCAGGTGCGGGCGCTGGACGAGCGGGGCTTACCGCGCACGATTGACGCCGATGGCCTGCTGGCGGTGTGCATCCAGCACGAGATGGACCACCTGACAGGCCGGGTGTTTGTCGAATACCTGTCGCCGCTCAAGCGCAACCGCATCAAGACCAAAATGCTCAAGGCCCAGCGCGAGGCCGAACGTTGAGGCTGATTTTTGCCGGCACACCTGAATTTGCCCAGGTGGCGCTGGCGCAGCTGCGGGCCGCCGGCTTCGAAATCGCGCTGGTGCTGACCCAGCCCGACCGACCCGCCGGGCGCGGTCTGAAACTACAGCCGTCCGCCGTCAAGCAAGAGGCTCTGGCCGGGGGCTTTGCGCTGGCGCAGCCGCGCAGCCTGCGCCTGGACGGCCGCTACCCCGAAGACGCCGAGGCCGCGCGCCGTGCCATTGAGGCGGCGCAGGCCGATGCCATGGTGGTGGCGGCCTATGGCCTGCTGCTGCCGCAGTGGGTGCTCGACACCATGGCTGCGCCCAGCATCGCCGGCCGGCCGCGCTGGGGCTGCCTGAACATCCACGCCTCGCTGCTGCCGCGCTGGCGCGGTGCGGCGCCGATCCACCGCGCCATTGAGGCTGGTGACACCCAAACCGGCATCACCATCATGCAGATGGACGCCGGGCTGGACACCGGGGGCATCCTGCTGGCGCAGGCGCTGGCGATCGAGCCTGACGACAGCACGGCCAGCCTGCACGACAAGCTCGCGCTGCTCGGCGGCGCGCTGATTGTGCAGACGCTGCAGCAGCTGCCGGCCGGCGCGCTGCGGCCGGTGCCACAGCCGGCCGAGGGCGTGACCTACGCCCAAAAAATTGACAAGCAGGAGGCCTGGATAGACTGGGCGCTGCCGGCGCCGCAGATTGTGCGGCGCATTCTGGCCTTCAACCCGGCGCCCGGCGCCAGCAGCAGCCTGCAGGGCGAGGCGCTCAAAATCTGGCAGGCGCAGGCCCTGCCCGGGGTGCCGCCTGTCGGCCTGCCTTTGGGGTCAATTCTGGCTGCGAGCCCCGCAGGTATTGAGGTTGCCGCTATGAATTCAATAGTGAACATCACGCAGCTGCAGCGCCCCGGTGGCAAGCGGCTGGCGGCGGCCGAGTTTCTGCGCGGGTTTGCGCTGGCGCCGGGCGTTGCTTTTGCCCCAGGTGGCGCAGCATGATCGCCTTGCGCCAGCACGCGCAGCACCCGGCGTTCCGGGTTGGCGCCATGGACCTGTTGCCGGCCGCGCCCGGCATCGCCGCCTGGGGCCTGATGACCGGTGTGGCCATGGTGCAGTCGGGCCTGAGCACCTTTGAGGCCCTGCTGATGAGCCTGATCGTGTTCGCCGGCAGCTCGCAACTGGCGGCGGTGCCGCTGCTGCTGGCCGGCGCGCCGATGTGGGTGATTCTGGCCACCGCCTTTTGTGTCAACCTGCGTTTTGTCGTGTTCAGCGCCCACTTGCGGCCCTATGTCATGCACCTGCCGCTGGGGCGGCGGCTGATCAGCGGCTACTTCACCGCTGATCTGACCTATGTGATGTTCATCAAGCGCTACCCGCAGACCAGCACCGACCCGGCACAAATCCAGGCCCAGCAGGCCTACCTGGCGGGCAATTGCCTGGTCAACTGGCTGAGCTGGGTGTGCTTCAGCGTGCTGGGCGTGGCGCTGGCCCATGTCATTCCGCCCCGCTGGGGCCTGGGCTTTGCTGGCAACCTGGCGCTGCTGGGCATCATGTGCTCGCTGGCGTCGAGCCGGCTGCGCGTGGTGTCGGCTGCCGTGGCGGGCGCGGCGGCGGTGGCTGCTTATGCGTTGCCGCTCAAACTCAATATTCTGGTGGCGATCGCCGTGGCGGTGCTCCTGTGCATGCGGCTGGAAAACACCCCCTGGGGCCGGACGGCGGCGCCATGACGGGCGAGACCGACGGCTGGACGGTGCTCATCATCGTCTGCATGGCCGGCATCACGGTGCTGACCCGGTCGATGTTTTACATCTCCAGCAAGCCCTGGCAACTGCCGCGCTGGGCCCAGCGCGGGCTGCAGTACGCGCCGATTGCCGCCCTGGCCGGCGTGATCCTGCCCGAGCTGCTGATGACACAGGGCCAGTTCATCACCACCTGGCAGGATGCCCGCATTTATGCCGTGGCGGTAGGCGTAGCCTGGTATTTCTGGCGCCGCGGGACCGGGCAGGCGGTGTTGGGCACCATCTTGGCCGGCATGGCGGTATATTTGCCTTTGCACATGGGCTGGGGCTGGTAGCGTCGGGATCAAACCCCTAGAATGAATCAATTACATCGCGGTTAAAGGG
>Ga0214921_10005916_pt1 | contig 17028 bp, 17 predicted proteins | sample LL1505_MetaG_FD_177992 | JGI IMG/M metagenome (GOLD analysis project Ga0214921, IMG submission 177992) | Freshwater microbial communities from Lake Lanier, Atlanta, Georgia, United States - LL-1505 | ecosystem: Environmental > Aquatic > Freshwater > Lake | place: USA: Georgia | collected...
GTGCTGGTGCCGTTGGTGCTGCATCGCGCGCCCGCAATCCTTCTCACACGCCGGGCGGCGCATCTGAGCGCCCATGCCGGCCAGGTCGCCTTCCCCGGCGGCAGGCTGGAGGCGGGCGAATCACCCGAGGAGGCCGCCCTGCGCGAGGCCGAGGAGGAGGTGGGGCTGCCCCGGCACTGGCCGCGCCTCATCGGCCGCATGCCCCGGCACCAGACCGGCACGGGCTATATGGTCACCCCGGTGCTGGGGCTGTTGGAGCCGGGTTTTCCGTTGATGCCCGACCCATCGGAGGTTGCCGAGGCCTTCGAATTCCCCCTCGCCACCCTGCTGGACCCGGCGGCGCCGCGGCGGGAGAGCCGGGAATGGAAGGGGCGGATGCGGGAATACTGGGTCTGGCCGCATGACACGCACTTCATCTGGGGCGCCACGGCGACCATCCTGGTCGCCCTCGCCCAGGCCTTGCGCGAGGGGTGATGGGCTGAACTGGCCAAATCGCCCTGCTTTCGGGCGCGCGATCCCTGCTCTACATAGGCGCCATGCCGCTCTTCATCGCAGCCCTCGCCTTTCTGCTGCCTTTGGCGGCGCTTCTCCTGTGGCGGCAACTGCGCCCGGGCGAGACACCTTCGGGCTGGCTGGTGCTGGCCGCTGCCCTGGCCGTGGCGCTGGTGCTCGGCGGCGCGCTGCATTACGGCCTGAACCGCAGCATAGAGCGCGGCGAGCGCTATGTGCCCGCCACGCTGACGCCTGAGCGGTGACCCCCGAATTCCTGCGCCATGGCACGCCGGCCGCGGTGCTGGCCGCGCTGCCCGGGGCGCGGGCGGTGGGCGGGGCGGTGCGTGATTTTCTGTGTGAACCGCCCAAGCCCATTCATGATGTGGATGTGGCCGTGGCGCTGCCGCCGCAGGAGGCCGCGCGCCTGCTGCGCAACGCCGGGCTGAAAGTTTTCGAGACCGGCTTGCAGCATGGCACGGTGACCGCGGTGCTGGACCGCCAACCGGTGGAGGTGACCAGCCTGCGCCGCGATGTGGCGACCGATGGCCGGCATGCCGAGGTCGAATGGATCGGCGATTGGCGCGAGGATGCGGCGAGGCGCGACTTCACCATCAATGCCATGAGCATGGGCCTCGATGGCGTGCTGCATGATTATTACGGCGGCCTGGCGGATTTGCGGGCCGGATGCGTGCGCTTTGTGGGCGTGCCGGGGGCGCGTCTGGCCGAGGATTATCTGCGCGCGCTGCGGTTTTTTCGCTTTTGGGCCCGGTATGGCAGGGGCGCGCCGGATGGCGAGGCGGTGGCGGCCATCCGCGATGCGGTGCCGGGGCTGGCCAGGCTTTCGGTGGAGCGGGTGTGGATGGAGATCAAGCGGCTGCTGCAAGCGCCCGAGCCTGGGGATGCGCTGCGGCTGATGGACCAGACGGGCGTGCTGGGGGCGGTGCTGCCGGAGGCATTGCCGCTGGACCTCGCAGCGCTGGAAAGGTTGGTCGCGCGGGCGGCGCCGGTGGATGCGCTGCTTCGGCTGGCGGCGCTGCTGCCAGCGGGGGTGGATCATGTCTCGCTTGGCCAAAGGCTGAAATTGTCCAGCGCGGAGGTGCTGCGCCTGGCGCATATCCTCGATCAATCTAGTACGCCGCCGCCCGGTGCCAGCGAGGCGGCATTGTTGATCTGGCAGGCGCTCAGCCGCTTCGGCACGGCCCCTGATGCGCATTTGCCGCTCTGGCTGGCCGATGCGCGTGATGGGCTGGACCGTGCGGCGGAGCGTGCGGCGATGCATGGGCCCCTGCCGGTCTTTCCGCTGCAGGGCCGGGATGCGCTGGCGCTGGGCGTGCCGCCAGGGCCGGATATTGGCCGGCTGCTGGGTGCCGTTGAGGCATGGTGGCTGCGGGAGACCGCAACCCGCGCCAGCCGCGAAGACTGCCTGGAAAAACTCCGCGAAGACGCGAAACGGAATACCGCTCCATGACATCGGCCAAGAACATCACCGGCACCCTGCCATTGCTGGCGCGGCTTTGGCGCGAATTGCTTTCGCCGCTGCGGCGCCGCATTGCCACTGCCGCCCTCTGCACGCTCGGGCTGGCCGGGATCACCGCGCTTTACCCCATCGTCATCCAGCAGGCCTTTGATCGGTTTCAGCGTGGTGATGAGACGCTGATCTGGGTGCTACCGCCCACCATTATCGTGGTGACGGCGCTGCGCGGCGGCTTTCTCTATGCGCAGCAATATGTGCTGCAGGGCACCGTGCTGCGGGCGCTGGAGGCTTTGCAGAACAAGCTGTTCATCGCCCTCACCCGCGCCGATCTGGCCACCGCCACGGCGCTGGCCCCGGCCCGCCAGGCGGCGCGCTTCACCACCGATGCCACGGCCATTCGCGATGCGCTGTTCAAATCCTTGGGCGGGCTGGGCGATGTGCTGACCATTCTGGGGCTGGTTGGCTCGATGCTGTGGCTTGATTGGCAATTGGCGCTGGGTGCGGCGCTGCTCTACCCGATTGCCGCCGTGCCGATCATCCGCCTGGGCAAGCGCATCCGCCGCGCCAGTGCCGGCATGCAGGACCGGGTGGGCGAGACCGCGGCGCTGCTGACCGAGAGCTTTTCCGCCGCCCGCGTGGTGCGCGCCTATCGGCTGGAAGCCGCCGAGGAGGCCCGTGCCGGCGCGGCCTTTTTGGGGCTGCGCGAATCCCTGTTCCATATTGCCACCAGCCGCGCCCGGGTTGATCCCGTGCTGGAGGTGCTGGGCGGGCTGACGGTGGCCGCCGTGCTGGGTTTTGTCGGCTGGCGGGTGTCCAATGGGCTGGGCACGGTGGGCGAGTTTACCGGCTTTGTCGCCGCCCTGCTCATTGCCTCGCGCCCGGTGCGGGCGCTGGGCTCGCTCAATGCCACCTTGCAGGAGGGGCTGGCGGGGCTGGCGCGGGTTTTCGCCGTGCTGGATACGCCGCGCCTCGTGGTCGATGCGGCGGATGCGCAGCCGCTGCCCCCCGGGCATGGGCGGATCGAGTTCCGTGACGTGACCTTCGCCTATGGCCAGGGCGAGGAGGCGGCGCTGACTGGCCTCTCGCTCACGGCCGAGCCGGGGCAGACCGTGGCGCTGGTCGGCCCCTCGGGGGCGGGGAAGTCGACCGCCATCACCCTGCTGCCTCGGTTGCATGATGTGACCGGGGGCGCGGTGCTGCTGGATGGCGTGGATGTCCGCGCGTTGCAGATCGCGGGGCTGCGCGATGCCATTGCCTATGTCGGCCAGGAGAGCCTGATCTTCGACGACACGGCCCTGGCCAATATCGCCTGCGGCCGGCCGGGTGCCACCCAGGAGGAGGTGGAGAATGCCGCCCGCGCGGCCGCCGCGCATGATTTCATCACCGCCCTGCCCGCTGGTTATGCCACGCCGCTGGGGCCGGGCGGCGGGCGGCTCTCGGGCGGACAGCGGCAGCGGATTTCGCTGGCGCGCGCCCTGCTGCGCAACCCGCGCGTGCTGCTGCTCGATGAGGCGACCTCGGCGCTTGATGCCGAGAATGAGGTCCTGGTGCAGCAGGCGATTGCCCGGCTGCGGCAGGGCCGGACCTCGCTGGTCATCGCGCATCGGCTTTCTACGGTGAAGGATGCTGATCTGATCGTGGTGATGGAGGCTGGGCGGGCGGTGGAACAGGGCTGCCATGCCGCGCTGATGGCCCAGGATGGGCTCTATGCCCGGCTGGTCCGCGCCCAGGCGTTTTCCGGGTAGCGCTGCCCGGCCTGGCGGGCCAACATCCCGCCAAAGACTGGAGGAAACCCATGCCCACTCGCCGCGCCATGCTGGCCGCGCCCTGCATTGCCCTGTCTGCCGCCGCGCCCAGGCCGGGGCAGGCGCAAGCGCGGCCGGTGACCATCACCGTGCCCTTCCCGCCGGGCGGCTCCACCGATGTCACCGCCAGGGTGCTGGCCGAACGCATGGCGGGGCCTTTGGGCCTGCCGGTGCAGGTGGAGAACCGGCCTGGGGCGGCGACCGTGATCGGCGCCGATTACGTCGCCCGCAGCGCGCCGGATGGGCATAATGTGCTCATCGCCTCGGGCAGCACGCTGACGATCAACCCGCATATCGTGCGAAATCTCTCCTATCGGCTGGAGGATTTTTCGCCCGTTACCCTGGTCTCCACCCTGCCCTTCGCCATTGTGGCGCGGCCGGATGGGCCGGCGGATCTGCAGGCGCTGATGGCCCGCGCGGCGGCGCGGCCCGGCGCCATCACCTATGGCACCAATGGGCCGTCCAGCTTCAACAACATCGCCATGCTGCTGGTGAATGAAGCCTTTTCCGTGCGGATGCAGGACGTGACCTATCGTGGCGATTCCGCCCAGGTGGCGGATTTGCTGGGTGGGCGGCTGGACCTGCTGGTGGTGGGCGGAGCCACCGGCCTGGCGCTGCACCGCGCCGGCACCGGCCGCATCCTGGCCTGGACCGGAGACCGGCGGATGCCCGGCAATGAGGAGGTGCCGCTGGTGGCCGATTTCAAGCCTGATGTGGTGGCGCAGACCTGGTTTGGCCTGCTGGTGCCGGCGCGCAGCCCGGCTGGGATGATCGAGAGGCTCTCACAGGCCGCAGTGCAGGTCATCCGCGGCGATGATTTTCGCGGGCGGATGCTCAATGAGGGCATGTTCGCTGCCGGCTCCACGCCCGAGGAATTCGGCCGTTTCCTGATCACGGAGAGCAATCGCTGGGGGCCATTGCTGCGCCGGTTGGACCTTCAGGCCGGATAGCCTGGAACGGGTTGGGCGGGCTTAGGCCGGTGGATGCAGCACCGCCCTTTCGCGGGTGAAACTGCGGCGCCCGCGCTTGAAGCCCATCAGCACGGGGGAGATGTCGCGCAGCGCTTGCACGGCGTCTGGCGCATCCACCACCACCATATCGGCGGGGTTGCCCAGCTTGATGCCGTAATCGCTGCGGCGCAGCAGCTTGGCGGAATTGGCCGTGAACATGTCCCACACCAGGCGCAGATCCGCGGCATCGCCACGCTGCAGCACATTTGCCATCAGGCTGGCCATGCGAATGAGCTGGGCATCGCCGAAGGGGGTGAAGGGGTTCTGCACATTGTTGGTGGAGAGATTGGCCAGCGCGCCGGCGCGCAGCATGGCGACGCCATCCACCACGCCACGGCGGATATTCTCGGTCTGGTCGCGGCCCATCAGGAAGAGGTCGGTGGCGGGCAGCACGGTGAGCGCCACGCCGGCCTCGGCCATGCGGTGGGTGACTTCGAGGAAACGCGCTGGCGTGGCCGAAGCCAGTTTGGTGCCATGGCCAATGGCGACGCGGCCCTGCCAGCCGTATTTCTCGGCCAATTCGCAAACCAGGATCACATCCATGTCATGCGGGTTGGTGCCGCTGTCGAGATGCATGTCGATGTCGATATCGAATTCGACCGCAATCTCGAAGACGCGGCGGATCTGGCCGGCGCGGTCGGTGTCGTAATTTGGCGCCGCACCGATGATTGTGGCGCCGTTGCGCAGCGCCTCGAGCATCAATTCCTCGGTGCCGGGATTGTCCAGCATGCCCTCCTGCGGCATCACGCAGATCTCCAGGTCGATGGCCCAGGCATAGGCATCGACGAGGGCTTTCACCCCCTGAAAACCGCGCAGGCCCACCTTGGGGTCCACCTCGCAATGGGTGCGCATGGTGGTGGTGCCGTGGCTGATCGCGCGCTCCAGCGTGGCGCGGGCGCGGGCGTTCACATCCTCGACGGTGAAGCTGTGTTTGACGGCGGAGGTGCGCTCCATGGCGCCATGCGGGTTGCGCGCCGGCTCGCAGCCGCAGCGGCCGATGATGTTGCTTTTGTCGAGATGGATATGGGTTTCGACGAAACCGGGGGAGACCAGGCAGCCACCGGCATCGACGATTTCGGCGGCATCGCGCGGCAGGCCGGGGGCGATGGCGGCGAAGCGGCCATGCTGCACGCCGATATCGGTCACTGCCTCGGAATCGATCAGCCGGGCATTGGTGAGGATGAGGTCAAAGGCCATGGGGATACTCGAAGGGTTGCTGGCACGAGCTTTGCGTGAAATCACCGGTTTCGACCACCCGGTCTCATGAAGGTTTCCATGCTCCATCGCCGCGCCCTGATGCTGTCTGCCGCCGCCCTGCCTGCATTCGCCCAGAATTCCTGGCCGGATCGGCCGGTTCGCTGGATTGTGAATTTCCCGCCCGGGGGGGCTGCCGATACCCTCAGCCGCATTTTGGCCCAGGCCATGGGCAATCGGCTGGGCCAGGCGGTGGTGGTGGAGAACCGGCCCGGTGCCGGCGGCGCGCTAGGGGCTGATATTCTGGCCAAGGCGCCGGGTGATCGGCATTTGGTGATGATGTCCTCCGCCGCCAGCCATGGCATTGGGCCGGTGCTGTATCGCAACACGCCCTATGATGCAGTGGCGGATTTCATCCATGTTCGGCTGGTGGGCACCTTCCCCTCCGTGCTGGCGGTGAACCCTGATCTGCCGGCGCGTGATGTGGCGGCGTTCTTGGCGCTGATGCGGGCGCGGCCGGGCTCCATCAGCTATGGCTCGGGCGGCAATGGCACGCTGAACCATCTGCTGGGGCAGGTGTTTGGCCGGGCTGCCGGGGTGGAGTTCACCCATGTGCCCTATCGCGGCTCGGCACCGGCGCTGACCGATACGATCAGCGGCACCCTGCCCGCCATCATGGAAAGCCTGCCCATCGCCCTGCCGCATTTGCGGGCGGGGCGGCTCAGGCCACTCGCCACCTCCGAGGCGGAGCGCAGCCCGGCCCTGCCCGATGTGCCCACCTTCGCCGAAGCGGGCTTCCCCGCCGCCACCGCCACCAATTGGTTCGGCTTCTCGCTGCCGGCCGGGGTCCAGCCGGAGATTGTGGCGCGCTGGGATGGAGAACTGGCCACGCTGCTGGCCGATGCGGGCGTGGTGGAGCGCTTCGCCGCCATTGGCGTGCGCCCGGGCCGGTTGGGGCCGGCGGAATACACCGCCCTGGTGCGGGCCGAATTGGAGCGCTGGCGGGCGGTGATTCAGGCCGGCAATATCGCGGCGGATTGACCCGATTTCGTGACGAAGCCGCATCGTTCTTGACGAAGACCCGCCGGGCGCGATTTCATGGGCCTAGCAATGAGGAAGCCCATGCCACGTGTCATATTTTCCCTTCCCGATGGTTCCTGCCGGGATGTGGAGGGCGAGGAGGGGTTGACGGCGATGCATGCAGCGCTGGCGGCCAAGGTGCCGGGCATCGAGGCTGATTGCTATGGCGACTGCGCCTGCGCCACCTGCCATGTCTATGTCGATGCGGCCTGGGGCGACCGGCTGGCCCCACCCAATGTGGAGGAGCGCAGCATGTTGGCCGAGGCGCCGCATCGCCGGCCAGAATCCCGCCTGGCCTGCCAAATCCCGGTCTCGGCCGGGACGGATGGCATCATCATGCGGATTCCGGCCTGAGCCCGCTGCTGCGCGCCCTTCTCCTGCCGGAGGGGGTGGCGGGCAGGCTCTGGCTCTCAGCCATGCCGGGGCGCGGTGCTGCGATGGCGGAATGGCTGGCGGCGATGCGCGAGGCGGGCATTGGCCATGTGCTCTGCCTGAATGGCGCGGCGGAGATCGCGCAAAAATCGCCCGGTTATGCGGCGCTGCTGGAGAGCGGTGCCGCGCCCTGGCAGGTGCATGCCCATCCGGTGGAGGATTTTTCCGTGCCCGAGGATCTGGGCGCTTTCGCGGTGTGGCTGGATGCGCAGGCGGCGCGGCTGCGGGCGGGCGAGACGCTGCTGCTGCATTGCGGTGCGGGGATCGGGCGCACCGGGATGACGGCGCTGGGCTTGCTCGGTGCCCTGGGGATGCCCCCGGCCGAGGCGGCGGCACGGGTTTACGCGGCGGGGTCTCACCCAGAGACCGAGGCGCAGCGCGATGCCGTGGCGGCCCTGGTTGGGGCGCGGCCATAGGGTTAGGATTTCTCCCATGACAAACCCAATGCCGCCCGATGGGCTGACCCTGCCCCGCTTCGCCGGGCCCGTGACCTTCATGCGCCTGCCGCAGCGCGAGAGCGCCGAGGGGTTGGATATTGCCATTATCGGCATTCCCTTCGATGGCGGCACCACCAATCGGCCCGGCACGCGGCATGGCCCGCGCGAATTGCGCGCCAGTTCCACCCTCATGCGTCGGGTCAATCCAGTGACCGGTGTGGCGCCTTATGAGCTCTGCGCCGTGGCAGATTTGGGCGATGTCACCACCAACCCGGTGGATGTGCTGGAGACGCTGGAGTTGATCACCGCGCAGGTGGCGGAGATTCGCGCCGGCGGCGCCTGGACATTGGTGGCGGGGGGCGATCATTTGATCTCGCTGCCCATTCTGCGCGGTATTGTGCGCGCCAGCCCAGCGCTGGCGCCGCTCGGCATGGTGCATTTCGATGCGCATTCCGACACCAATGACAGCTATTTCGGCGGCAATCGCTTCACCCATGGCACGCCTTTCCGCCGCGCCATTGAGGAGGGGCTGCTCGACCCCAAACGAATCGTGCAGATCGGCATTCGCGGCTCGCTCTACGCCATGGATGATATGGATTGGGCGCGGGCGCAGGGTGTGCGGATCATCACCATCGAGGAATGCGAAAGGCTGGGCCCCGATGCGGTGGTGGCCGAGGCGCGGCGGGTGGTGGGCATGGGGCCGACCTATCTCAGCTTCGATATCGACAGCCTGGACCCGGCCTTCGCGCCCGGCACCGGCACGCCCGAGGTGGGCGGGCTGACCCCGCGGGAGGCGATACGCATGCTGCGCGGGCTGGCGGGGTTGCGCATTCTGGGCGCCGATGTGGTTGAGGTCTCGCCGCCCTTTGATGTCGGCAATGCCACGGCGCTGGCGGGCGCAACCATGATGTTCGAGATTCTCTGCCTGATGGCGCAGGCGCGGGCAGAGGCGGCGGCAGGCGGCTGAAATTTAACCGTTTCGAACGCTTGCCCGATGGGCGGGGCTGCGAAAGGGTGCCGGTGATATTGTCGAAGGCCCTGATCATGCGTCTGCTCCCTGTTCTTGCCGTTCTGGCCCTGCTCGCCCCTGCGGCGCGGGCGCAGGCACCCATCACCATCGTGGTGAATTTCGCCGCCGGCGGCTCGGCCGACCGGATGGCGCGGCTGCTGGCGCCGGAGTTGGGCGAGGCGCTGGGCACCCAGGTGGTGGTGAAGACCACCACAGGTGCGGCGGGCGCGATCGGCGCGGCCGAGGTGGCGCGCGCCAGGCCCGATGGCACCACGCTGCTGCTGACCACCACCGGCCCGCTGGGGGTGCAGCCGCATTTCCGCAGCGACCTGCCCTATCGCGTGGCGGATTTCGCGCCGCTCTGCCAATTGGGCGATGCGCCGGTGATGGTGATGTCCGCCCCCGGCAGCGCGGTGCGTGATGCGGCCAGCCTGGTGGCCCGCATCCGGGCGGCGCGTGGCGGCTTCAATTATGGCTCGGTCGGCCCGGGTTCGATCCCGCATATCGTCATGGTGGCCCTCGCCCGGCAGAATAATCTGGAGATGACGCATGTGCCGTTCCGTGGCAGTGCCGAGGCGATCATCGCCCTGCTGCGCCAGGATGTGGAGGTCTATGCCGATCTGCCCGGCGCGCTGCGGGTGAATAATTTGCAGGCGGTGGGCGTGATGGCCGAGGCGCGGACGGCTGAATTTCCCGATACGCCCACCATGCGCGAGCAGGGCTATGATCTGGTTTATTCCATTTGGGCCGGGCTTTTCGCGCCGGCCAATACGCCAGCTTCCTTCATGGAACGCGCCGAGGCCGCCTGCCAGCGGGCGCTGCGGGCGCCCATGGTGGTTGAGGGTTTCGAGCGGCTCTCCACCCCCATCACCTTCCGCGGCCGGTCAGATTTCGGCCAGTTCTGGGCCGCCGAGTTGGATAAGTATCGGGAGATCGTGCAATCGGCCGGGGTGCGCCCGGGCGATTGAGGCAGGGGGGCCTTATCCGGCCCCTACAAGGCCCTTCAGGCGCTTGCCATGGCCGATCACGGCAGCGATGGAGCCCAGATTGCGCTTATCGGCCAGCGCGCCGAGGGCCGCACCAAGCCGGCCCTCCTTCAGCCGGGCGAAGCTGTCGCCCAGTGCCACCGAGAAATGCAGCATGATCGAGGCGTCACGGTAGCAATCCGTGGTGCAGGCCTGGCAGGGGTCACGCATCATCTTGTCGGGCGTGAAGTCCCAGACCGGGCAGATCGGCGCCTTCCAATCCTCGCAACGCCACAGATCGTAATTCCAATCCATGTAGAAATACTTGTAGCCAGCATGGCAGGTGAAGCGCTCACCCTCGCCGGTCAGGCGCCGGCGCATATCGGCGATGCCCTGGCGCGGATTGTGCACGGGGATGACCTCGCGGGTCTGCTCCACGCCGTCGAAGGCGGCCAGCAGCTCAGCATTGGACATATCCACCAGGTCACTATCTTCGGACCAGACGAGGGAGGATGAGCCCAGTGCTGCACGCCGAGGATAGGAGAAGGTGACGGCGGCGAAGCCCAGTTCCTTGAGGAAATGCCCCAGCGCCCGGTAATCCGTCACCAGCCGTGTCATCGCCACCGAGGCGATGGGCGTGATGCCCAGCGCCGCCATGCGGGTGTTGCTCTCCCGAATACGCTCGCAGACGCCCTTGAGGCCGCGATTCTTCTCATGCGCGCTGGCATCTTCGCTGTCGATTGAGACAAAGATGGTGGAAATGCCGGTGGCGGCCAGCGCGTCCAGCTTGCCCGGCAGCAGCCAGCCATTGGTCACCATGGTGGGCTGCACGCCCATATCGGTGGCCATTTGCATCATATCGGCAATGCGCGGGTGCAGCAGCGGCTCGCCACCCATGAAGGTGACGAAGCGGAGATTGGCCTGGGCCTTCATCAGCGCCAGGGATTCGGCGAAGCGCGAGGCGTCCATCGAGCGCCGGTCGGTGACGAAACCCTTGTCATGGGCGAAATTGCAAAAGTCACAGGTCGCGTTGCACAGGTTGGTGACCGAGGCGTTGAGAATGGCCGGGCCACCGCTGGGCACAAGGCTGAGCAGGTCCATCAGGCCGGTACGGGTCGCCGTCATGGGGGAATCCTTCGAAGATACGGCGGTGTTGCCCGAACTTGCTGCGAATGCCAAGCGAGAAGCAGATCTACTCCAGACGCAACGGGCGATAACCCTGGAAGGAGAAGCCTTTCGAGACCATGCATTGGCGGCGCCAGCCGTCGCGTGCATTGGCGTTCATGTCCACATCCTCCCAGCGCTCAGGGATGAAGCGCTCGGTGACGGTGCAGCGTTCCCTGTCACCGTCGCGGCGGCATTCGCGGTGGCGCTCGATTCGGGCGGGGGCGGCGAGGCGGCGGACCATGGCGGGCGGCACCGCCATCGCGGCCTGGGAGCCGCATTCGGCATTCATCGCATCGGCCTGCGCTTCGGTCACGCCGGGGCGGGTCCAGCGCTCCGCACAGCCGGTGGTCAGGATCAGGATCAGAAATAAAGCGTATCTCATGCGGCGATAACAACACGATTGCGTCGGAAAGTCATGCTGATGGGCGGGTCTCGGCGCGCTGCCAGGCCAGGAGGCCGGGCAGGCTGAACACCACCTCACGCGAGCGGCGAACCAGCGCCACGGCCAAGGCCGCCGCGGCCGGAACCCCCACCAAGGCGGCGGCGCCAATGATCGCCCCCTCCTGCACCGCCAGGGCGCCGGGGAGCAGAAAACCGGCATTGCGCAGCGCCTGGGCCAGCGCTTCCACCACCAGCGCATCGGCCAGGGTGATCGGGTGGCCCAGCAGCCAAAGCACGCCGAGGATTTCCACCGCCCCCAGCACCCAGGAGATGGTGTGGAACAGCATGGCCGCGGCCAGACGGGGCCAATTTGCGTGCAAGGCGAGAATGGCGGCCTGGAAGTCGCGAATGGCATCGGGCCGGATGGCGGGCCAGCGGCGCGACAGCCGGGCCATGCCGCGCTCGATGAGGCTGAGCGGCAGGCGGCGCTGCACCACCACCATGGCTGCCGCCCCGGCGAGGGCAATGCCCAGCCCCGCCAGGGCAAAGCCGGCCAGGCCACCTGCCTCGCGCCCCGCCAGCAGCAGGGCGATTCCGGCCAGGGTGAAGAAAAGCTGGCTCACCGCCTCCAGCGTGATGTCCACCGTGGCGGTGGCGCCGGCCATATTGCCGGGCACCCCCTGCCGGGCCAGCAGCCGCGCCGCAGCCGCCTGGCCCAGAATGGCGCCGGCCGGCAGCAAGGCATTGGCCGCCTCACGATACCAACGCAGCGCCATCATGGTGGCGATGCTGGGCCGCTGCTCCGGCGGCAGAAGTGCGCGCCAGGCCAGCGCGGTGAACAGGATTTGCAGCATATGCACCGCAGCCGAAATCGCCACTGCGAGTGGCAGATCGGCCAGAATGCGGGTGAGGCCGGGAATTTCGGAGTAATTCAGCGCGATGACGGCGCCCAGCGCCAAGCTTCCCAGCAGCACGCCATTGAGCACGCCGCGACGCCACCAAGGGGCGGCGGAGTTGGGGGCGCTGGGGGGTGGCTGCATCGGGCCGCGATACAAGGCGCCGCCCGGCCTTACAACCCGCGAAGCATCGCCTGCAGCCCGCCCACATGCGGCAGGGCGTTTTCGCGCGGCGCGCAGCCGAAACTGGCGCGAAACAGCGGAATGGCCCTTTCTGACCTTGCTGCGCGACGAGGGCAGGCGGGCGGCTGGAGCCTTCCCGCCCGACAAGGGTGACGATCTTGGTATCCGCAGCAGCATGGATATCGATCAATTGCTGAAAATCGGTGACGCCAGCAGCCTGGTCAGGAATTTCTGCCGACCGGGTGGCCCGACTGAAAGCCGCGCTCGCGCCGAGAATGTTAGGTGATGTGTGGACGGCCTACAGGATGCAAGTGGGTTGGCGAGAGACTGGCTGCGGTTCGAATGCGGTCATGTGTCCGGCCTTTGACGCAGGAGCATTCCCGCTGGCCCAGATGGGATCCGCGAACGACATCCAAACAAAAAGGCTCGCAATCGGCGGGACCCGCCCAGCCCCCCATCACCTGCTCTTTATCCCACGGCGGCCCAGGCGCCCCTGTTACCTCGCCCCTGTTACCTCGCCCCTGTTACTTCGCCCCTGGCACCTGGCGGGTTCAGCGCCGTGACGATGAAATTGCGGGGAAGGCAGAGCCTTGCCCAAGGGCCGCCCTCACCCCCGCACAGCCTCCAGCCCCCAATCCAGCCAAGGCAGCAGCGCGGCAATATCAGCCCGCTCCACCGTAGCCCCCCCCCATATCCGCAGGCTGGGCGGCGCATCGCGATAGCCACCAGCATCCAGCGCCACGCCCTCGGCCTCCAGCAAAGCGGCCAGCTTCTTCATCACCGCGGCCTGACCGGTGCCGGGCAGCGCAACAAACCATTCAGCAATGGGCGCGATGCAAATCGCGGTGCAGGAGCGTTGCGCCGGCAACTCGGCCAGAAAGCGCCATCCGCCCTGCGCCACGAAACCCGCGATCTCCGCCAAATTGGCCTCACTGCGCGCAATCAGCCCGGGCAACCCACCCAGGCCCTCGGCCCAGCGCAGCCCATCCAGCGCATCCTCCACGCAGAGCATGCTGGGCGTATTGATGGTATCGCCCTTAAAAATGCCCTCGATCAGGCTGCCGCCATTGGTCAGCCGGAAAATCTTCGGCATTGGCCAGGCGGGCGTGTGGCTTTCCAGCCGCTCCACCGCGCGCGGCGAGAGGGCCAGCATACCATGCGCCGCCTCGCCCCCCAGCACCTTCTGCCAGGACCAGGTGACGACATCGAGCTTCTCCCAGGGCAATTCCATGGCAAAGGCAGCCGAGGTGGCATCGCAAATCGCCAGCCCCTCGCGATCCGCCGCAATCCAATTGCCATCGGTCATCCGCACGCCGGAGGTGGTGCCGTTCCAGGTAAAGACGCAGTCATTGCGCCAATCCACCTGGGTAAGATCGGGCAGCGCGCCATAGGCGGCGGCCAGCACCCGCGCTGGCAGCCGCAATTGCTGCCGGATATCGGCCGCCCAGGCATCACCAAAACTCTCAAACGCCACCACATCCACGCCGCGTGGGCCAAGCAGGCTCCACATCGCCATCTCAATCGCGCCCGTGTCCGAGGCCGGCACAATGCCCAGCCGCCACCCCTCAGGCATGCCCAGCACCGCCTTGCTGCGGCTGATCACCTCGGCCAGCGCCGCCCGGGGCGCCGTGGCACGATGGCTGCGCCCCAGCCATGCGCCCTCCAGCGCGGCCAGCGACCAGCCCGGCCGCTTGGCGCAGGGGCCGGAGGAGAATTCAGGGCGCGCCGGACGAATCGCCGGCCGAGGAACATTCATGCTGGGTATCCTCCACAAGCGGCCAAACTTGCGCGGGGCGCGCAGGCTTGCAACCCTCGTCCCCCTGCAGTCAGTGAGCGCATGCCCATGACCCCGCCCAAGCCTCAGCCCATGACGCCGCTCGACCATGACCTGTTCCGCCGCATGCCCAAAATCGCGCTGCATGACCACCTGCTGGGCACCATCGGCCGCGCCACCTTCCAGTCCCTGGCCCGCGCAAGAGGGGCCGCGATCACCGATGCCGAAATCGCCGATCTCTATGACCCGGCCAAAAAACTCGGCGCCATGCGGGTGCTGCGGGTGCTGGAAACCCAGGTGCTGCGCGAGCCCGCGGATTTCCACCGCATCACCTATGAATACCTCGCCGGCCACGCCGCCCAGGGCGTCCGCCATGCCGAGATCTTCTGGAACCCCACCCCCAGCGTGGCCGATGCCGCAGCCTATGCAAGGCTGCTCTCCGGCATCACGGCGGCAATGGCGGATGCCCAGGCCGATCACGGCATCACCGCCCTGGTGATCCCCTCCATCGACCGCGAAGCACCGCCGGAGACGGCGCTGGCCATGGTGGAGTGGATGATCGCCCGGCCCGACAAGCGGGCCATCGGCATCGGCATCGACTACAATGAAAACAAAGGCCCGCCCGAATTCTTCACCGCCGCCTATGCCCTGGCCGGCCGGCACGGGCTGAAGCGCACCGCCCATGCCGGCGAATTCGGCTGCCCCGCCGCACATATCCGCACCGCCCTGCGCGACCTGGCGGTGGATCGGCTGGACCATGGCTACACCGCGCTGGATGAGCCCGATCTCTGCCGCGAAATCGCCGACAGAGGCGTGATCATCACCGTGGTACCCACCAACACCTATTACCGCCGCACCCTGCCCCCGGAGCGGTGGGCCGAGGACCACCCGATCCGCCGCATGCCAGCCGCCGGGCTGGCCATTCACCCCAATACCGATGACCCGCCGATCCACCACATCGACCCCACAGGCTGCTGGGCGATGATGCATGATGCCTTCGGCTTTGATGCGGCCGATATCCGCCAATTCATGCTCAACGGCATCGAGGGCGCCTTCGTCGATGCCGGCACAAAGGCTGCATGGCAAAAGGGCTTCACCGCCGAATTCGACGCCCTGCTGCAGGAAAAAACCCCATGATTAACCGCCGCACCCTGCCCCTTCTGGCCCTGCCCGGCCTTGCCCAGGCACAGGCCTGGCCCAGCCGGCCAATCACCCTGGTGGTGCCCTTCGCCGCCGGCGGCAATGTCGATGCGGTGGCCCGGCTGCTCGCCCCCGAACTCTCCCGCCGGCTGGGCCAAAATGTGGTGGTGGAAAATGCTCCCGGCGCCGGCGGCACCATCGCCACCGAGCGCGTGGCCCGCGCCACCCCCGATGGCCATACGCTGCTGGTCGCGGTGGAAAGCACCCTGGCCATCGCCCCCTTCATCACCCCCGGCGCCGTGCGCTATGACCCGGTGGCGGATTTCGCCCCGGTGGCCATGCTGGCCACGCTGCCACTTGCGCTGGTCGGCCGGCCGGACCTGCCAGCGGCGGATTTGCCGGCCCTCATCGCCCTGGCACGGGCCAGCAGCACCGGCCTGACCTATGCCACCTCCGGCACCGGCACCTCACTGCATTTGCTGGGCGAGATCATCGCCGCGCGCACCGGTGCACGGCTGGAGCACGTGCCCTATCGCATCACCGGCCAAATCCCGACCGACCTGATGGGCGGGCGGCTGGACCTTGCCATCCTCGCCCTCACCGTGGCGGCGCCCCTGGTGCGCGAGGGCCGGATCAAGGGCTTTGCCGTGAGCGTGGCAAACCCGCATCCCGCGATGCCCAGCGTGCCGCCGCTGGCCAGCCTGCCCGCCATGGCGGGCTTCGAGATGGAGGTCTGGCAGGGCATTTTCGCCCCCGCGCGCACCGATGCGGCCATTGTCGAGCGACTGGCCGCCGAGATTCAAATGGCCATGGACGAGCCAGAGACCCAGCGCCGCCTGGCCGGCATTGGCATGACAGGCTCCCAACTCTCACTGGCGGCGCTGGGGCGGCTGCTGCGCTCGGAAATGGCCCGATACGAGGCGGTGGTGAAGGCTGCAAATATCCGGCTGGATTGATTTCTAATTTTTTCTTGCCAGCGCACACCTTCTGTTAATTTTTCTCTCGTCATGGTGGTACCAGGAGGTTCCAGCGATGTTGCAGAGCTTGGCCCGAAATTCCGTGATACCGACGCTGGCGCCGCCAATGCGCAGCGCTTTCAATGATTCCGCCATCCCAGGCGAGAATGAACCTAGCTATGCATCAGCGGAGGAGATGGCGACCGAAGCGAATTTCGCCAATCCGCTCGGCGCCGCCCAGGCCACCATGGCCAAGATCAGCGCCGCCCAGGCGAAGAAGCAGCCCGAGCCGCCCAGCCCGCCCCCCAGCGCTGCCGTGCCCGCCTCGCCCGCCGATGTGGGCTTCAAAGCGCAAATGATCATCGCCAGCCAGGCCGAAGCACCGTCCTACCCGCCGCCTGCCTCGGCCGTAAACGCCGCGCGCGGCGCCCAGTTCGACCTTCAGGCCTGAGCCACCATCCAGGCCAGGGCCGCCGGCAACCAGGCGCCATCCGCCCGGCCAGTGTCGTATCCATCCGGCCAAGGCCGTAGGCGGTTGTTAATCAGGCAGCGGCTGCCTGCTGAGCCCTGTTGTTAATCCAGTTCCACGGCAGCAACTCATGCAGCCGCGACGCCGGATGGTCGGCAATCCGT
>Ga0214921_10005917_pt1 | contig 17028 bp, 12 predicted proteins | sample LL1505_MetaG_FD_177992 | JGI IMG/M metagenome (GOLD analysis project Ga0214921, IMG submission 177992) | Freshwater microbial communities from Lake Lanier, Atlanta, Georgia, United States - LL-1505 | ecosystem: Environmental > Aquatic > Freshwater > Lake | place: USA: Georgia | collected...
ATTATGAAAATAGTGATTTTAATATAGTTATCAGAAACTACTTATTATCGTTGGGTTATGATCAAACAAATGTTTTTTACTATTTTACTCAAAATAATTGGCAAAGTAATACAAATCTATTATGTAATTATATTTATTTAGGTGATGACGAACGAAAAATGTTTGCACAAACATCACATGAATATTTAATTACACAAACGCAATTTTTACTTTTTCAGGGTCTTAAAGCAGGTCCTAATTATTTAGAAACTACTTTTTCAAATCCAGTTAAAGAAGTTTTTTGGGTATTAACACAAGATGATTTAGATTTAAGCAATGATTGGTATAATTTTACAGGACTTAAAACACATGAAAGTTTTCAATATTGGCAATCTCAGCAAAAATATTATACTTATTATAAATATAATGAACCTTTATTAGGTTACCTTAAGGAGACATTTACTAACTATATAAATGGTGTTAAAGCAGAGTCGGTTTATAAATTAACTCCTGAACAAGCACAAACTTATTTTGGGAATTATTATAGTATTATGGAAAGTGCTCAACCCGTTTTTAATAATAATGACCGCATGGAAGTTCAAGATCATTCATTTTTTGAAAATTTACAACTTTTTAAATATCATACTGGATACACGCCACCTGGTGTTTATATATTATCTTTTGCGTTAAAACCGCAAGATAATCAACCTTCAGGTACGCAAAACTTTTCACGTTTGGACTATCAAGAATTTCGTATTAATATTTTTAATACATATCCAATTGAACAACGTTTTAATTGCTATATGTGGGCAATGAGCTATAATGTATTTAGAATTATTGGAGGAATGGGTAGTACAGTATTTGCAAATTAATTTATTATAGAAACATATATAAAATTATATAATTAAATATTAATAAAATGCTTACTAATAACTGTAATTTTAATATTAATTATAATCTTATCTATAATACTATTTTGAAAGAAAAAGATAAAAAGAAGAGTATTACACAATAATTATATATTATTTAAAATTAAATAATATATAAATTTTTTTTCTATTTAAATTTTATTAAATTTATGTATCTATATTTTTTAATTTTTTTATCATAAAAAAAATTGATGCTGATTTTTTTTAGAATTTTTATTTTAAAAAGAATTTGTATTTAAAAAATAGTATTATTGAAAAAGATATTAAATTTTTTAATTTAAAGCTAATTTTTATTCTTTAAGAAAACAAAAATGCAAACAGAACTAATGGCAACTAATTTTAAAGAAAGTCAAAAATCTTCAGAAGTTAATACTGATGGTCTACTAAAACCATTGGAACTAAAGAAAGTTGATGAAATCATAAAATCCATACAACAAAATACTATTCTTATACCCATTATTAATGGTAATTATGGTATTGATATAGGGAGTGATGGTAAGCCATATGCATATACTGTATATCCGTGTGCAATGACTGGAGCTACTCTATACTTGATTGATTCAACCATCATTGTTAAATCTGATGGAATAAGTTATCACTTATATAAAGAATTTATTGTTTGTTCAGATAACAACATTAATGATGAATATTATTCAACTGGTAATGATAATGCAAATTATTCATCATCAAGTGATGATCATTCAAATAATGAAGATTCAAATCCTAGAGATGATGAACATAATAATGAACATGATCTTATTGAAATGGGTTCTAAATTAGAAAATTTAGATTTGAAATGTAATAAAATTTCAGATTCAAAAATTTTGAATATTACTATTTTAATGGTATTATTAACACTTTTTAAGAAAAGTATAGTTCAAAATAGTAATCCAAATCCTGATTATCTTGAAATCTTTAATAGAATTAAAGATAGAGTGACGATGGTTTTATCTAATAATTTAGAAAATATAAATATATCTAATAATGATATTAAAAATTTTCTATTATTTATTCTTAATAGAATTATACCTGATCCATCAGTAGTCTACATGGGCAATGTTGATCGACCAATCGTAAACATTAAGTCAATTGCAGAACATTTAGGTCTTGTAATTCCAAAGCATCCAACATTTAAAGATATTGGATTCGTAATTCCAAATGAACTAAAATCAAAGGTGAAACCTAACCACTTAATTGGTCTTAAATTCATACATAATGGAAATTATATATTTCCATTTAGAGATTATGGACTTAGACTTATAGAATTGATTATGAGTAATCTTACTAATGAGGATGTCTTTAGATCTTTAAGTATTATTGTTTTTCTATGGAATGAACTTAATGGATTACAAGATTTTGTTGATGAAGTAAATAGAAAATTCTAACCATTTATGATGTTATTTCTATTTATTTGTGTACATTTGTATTTATTTTGTATATAAAAAAAATTGCACTTTTGTGCTTTATAATACCTATTTAATAACACACTTTGATGGAGTGTATATATTATTCTTTAAGTTGTTTTGAACAGTCTCTGCATTACTTGGCAACCATTGAGGACCTGGAATAGGTGCTATAATATTACAAGGATTGTCATTACTTCCAGAGCATAAACTGCAACAATTACTATTTTGGATACATGTACTACCATTACTTACTGCATCTAGTGATAATGGTGATATATTTGGAATTTCACATATTGGATCAATAGGCATATTATTTGAGTTATTAACATGAGTATTTTTGTTAATTAGTTCTCTTTCATTAGATTTTAAATTATTATGCATTACATTATCTTGAATTGAAAAATTTCCAGATGAAAAGCCTTCAATATTTGATTTTTCTTTGTAATTAACTAACATTTTACTTAATAATGGATTATTTTTAGAGGATTGATTACTCATTAATGATTTACATAATTCAACTAATCTTATTTTCTCTTCTTTTTTGATCATCATTCTTGAAATAACATCAATTAATACCATTGTTAATAAAAATACTAATATTGGAATTAAAATTTGGTTAATATATGAGTTATCAGACCATTTATAAGCTTTTGCGATTCCGAACATAATTATTGCAACTAATAATGCTAAAGGAAAACTAAATGCATATAATGGGTTTTGATTTAATAAATATTTTTCAACAGCTGTTTCACAATTTATTTCCATAATTATATATATAATTTATAAAAAAATATTATAAAATATATAATTTTATTTATAATTTTTCTTTTAATTCAAATATATTTAAAAAATTATTTTTAAAATATATTAATACTTATAATGAAAAATTATAAAATAAAAGTTATCAACTTAAAAAAACGTAACGATCGAAAGAAAAATGTAGAAACTATTTTTAATAAAATTAATTTTGAAAGTTATGAATTTTATGAAGCAATTGATGGCAAAAATATTCCTCTTACATTAGAAATAAAAAATTTATTTAAAAATAATGATTTTTGTAATCGTAAATGCTTTATAGGTTGTGCACTATCTCATTATAATATATGGATTGATCTTTTAAAAGAGAAAGATTCTGATTATTATGTTATTTTTGAAGATGATATTATCTTATCAGAATATTTCAATATTAATTTTAAAAAAACTAAAGTATATACAGAAAATAATCTTACTATTATTGATTTTTTATTTTTAGGGTATCATACTTATAATAGTAACAATTTAGATATTAATTCTTATAGTAATGATAGTTTTTCAGTAATTCCTTATAATAAAAATGAATATGTTGGAGGTTTTTTTTCATATATAATTACAAAAAATGGTGCGCAGAAAATGCTAACATATATTGAAAATAATGGTATTCGTCATGGAATTGATTATTTATTAAAAATTAATAATTCTTTACATATATATGAGGTCTATCCAAATATTGTATTTTCAAAATGGGTTTCTAATATAGATAATAGTGCAGATAGTAATATTCAAAAAGATATTGAATGCTTTAATTTTGATAGTATTGAAAATATAATTGTAAAAAAAGATAAAGATTATTTAATAATAGGTTTTCATAGTAATCAATTATCTGAACGAGGAACTGAAATCGCATTATATGATTACGCAAATCATAATGAAAAAATTTTGGGTAATAAAAGTATTATTTTTTTTAATAAAAATTCATCTAATAATTGTAAAGAGATAATAGAAATTTTTTATTCTAGATTTACTTGTTATGAATATAATAATTTTAATGAAATTGACGATATTGTATATAAAGAGAATATTAACTTAATGTATGATATTAAATATGGAACAATAGATAATAAAAAATTAAAAAATTGTTCTTTTATAAACCATTCTGTATTTTTTTCTCAACCCCATGGATATAAATATGCAGTTTTACATGAAGCTATAAATAAAAAATATAAAACAAGTACTAATGTAGTTCCACATATGATAGATATGCCTAATTGTAATGAAAACATTAGAGAAATATTAAATATTTCAAAAGAATCTATTGTATTAGGAAGAATCGGTGGAATTAACCAATTTGATGTTCAGTATGCATTAGATGCAATAATTGAATATTTGAATAAAAATGAAGATATTTATATAGTATTAGTAAATACTAAAGAATTTTTTAAACATAAAAATATAATTTATATTGATAAAATAATAGATAAATATGAAAAAGCAAAATTTATTAATTCATGTGATGCAATGATACATGCTAGAAGTGATGGAGAAACATTTGGTTTATCAATTGGAGAATTTTGTTTTTATAATAAACCAATTATTACGACTCCTTCTAATATTGATAATATTCATTTAGAAATTTTAGGTGAAAAAGCTATAATTTATAATAATAAAAATGAATTACTAAATATTTTTAAAAATATAAGAAGTATAATAAAAAAATATAATGATTGGAATGTATATAAAGATTATACACCTCAAAATGTAATGAGAATTTTTAATGATGTATTTTTAAAAGATTATTTAAATGATAATAGTATAAATTATATAAATAAAAATATTAACTTTATCTTTATTCCAAATTTAGATCATCATGGCGATGATATATATTTTAATAAAATCTCTTTAGACGAACAATTTAAACAGGCAGAGCAAGATCCAGATTGTAACGGATTTAATACTCTGGGTTTTTTTAAAAATAAAATAATTATAGATAACTTAAAATCATCAATATACTTTAAAGATGGAGATGGAATTTATATAAAGAGATTAGTATATGAAGATTATCTAAATAAAAAAAAACTAGAATACATCCACAAAAGATAAATAAAAAATTTATTAATATTAAAATGTTATGTAATTGGACTAGTTCAAAACAATTATGCAAAGAATGGTCAAATATGTGTGAGTATGGATTTGTATGGAAAAATTATAAACTTGTTTGGTCAGATGTAAAAGATGATATTGATTATTACGTAATTATTAATTATCCACCAGAAAATTCTTATTTTGAACCAAAAAAAACAATAGTATTTCAAATGGAACCTTGGGTATATGATCAAAATAGTAATTGGGGTGTTAAAACATGGGGATTATGGGCAATACCAAATCCTAATGATTTTTTAGCTGTAAGAGGACGTAAAACAAATTTCCATAATAATGCTTTTTGGCATCTGGAATTGTCATTAAATGAACTTAATAAACCCGAAATTTTTAAAAAAACAAAGGGATCTATAATATCATCTATTATTAGTTCCAAATATTTTGATGAAGGACATATTGCACGTATAGATTTTTTAAAATTTTTAGAAGAAAAAGGAGATTTAGAATTAGATATTTGGAATCAAGATAATAAACATGGCTTTTCAAATTATAGAGGTGTTGTTACTCCATATCTAGATAAAAGTAAAGGACTTAAAGAGTATAAATACTATTTTATGATAGAAAATAATTATGAACCTAATTTTATCACAGAAAAATTATGGGAACCAATTTTATGTGAAACACTTGTATTCTATTATGGATGTCCAAATGTAACAGATTATATTGATTCTAATGCATTTGTACTTCTAGATATAAATGATTTTGAAAAGTCATATCAATTAATAAAACAAGCATTAAGAGAAGATTGGTGGACACAACGTATAGATATTATTCGTAAAGAGAAAAATAAAATATTAGATGAGCTTGCATTTTTTCCAACAATTGATAGTATTATTTGTAAAAATAAAAAACAATACGATTATGAACATAATTATGATTATGAATACAATTATGAACATAATTATGATTATGAATACAATTATGAACATAATTATGATTATGAATACAATTATGAATATGAATACGATTATGAATATGATTATGAATACAATAAATATTTCAAAGAATATAATAATAGTAATTATAAAAAATTAATTAATTTTTTAAATAATTATTATTCATCAGCATGGTCAGGTCATTTTAAATTTGCAATGTGGTTAGTAAATAAATATAAACCAAAGGTTATAGTAGAATTAGGTGTTGATTATGGACATTCTACATTTGCATTATCAAGTGAAGGTATTGGAAATGTATATGGAATTGATTCTTTTGAAGGTGATAATCATGCAGGTTATAGAGATACTTTAAAAATATTAAAAGATACCAAAAAATATTTATTAGATGTTAATTTATTATTAAAAGATAATATATATCTAATAAAAGGATATTTTGATGATGTATATGAAACATTTAGGAATGATATTGATATTTTACATATAGACGGTTTACATACATATGAAGCAGTAAGTAATGATTTTAATAAATGGGTCACAAAAACACATGATAATTCTATTATATTATTTCATGACGTAATATCTTTCAAAGATAGTGTTGGAAAATTTTTTAATGAAATAGACTATCCAAAAACATTTTTTACTCATTCAGCAGGACTAGGAATTGTATCAAAAAATCAAGATATAATTGATAATATAAATAATGTATGGTTAAATAATATAAACAATACAAGTTCTAATCCTAAAAAGTATTGCTTCATTCACAGTTGTAATTTTAAAGAAACGGGAACAAGCATTTTGAATGATATAATAAGTAATTTGATAAATAGTAATTCAATTCAATATTTTGAAAAAATATTTATAGTAAATATTGGCGAAAAATTAGATGAAAATAGTTTTCAAAATAATAAAATACAAGTAATTAATTATTCAAAAAATACGCAATTATATGAAATACCAACTATTAATTTAATTAGAACTTTTTGTGAATATAATGATAATTGTGAAATTTTATATATACACACAAAGGGTGTGACTCATCATAATAATACAAATATTATTGATTGGAAAAATATGATGATATATTTTCTTGTGAATAAATGTAATGATTGTTTTAAATTATTAAAAGAATATGATACTATTGGTTGTAATTATCAAGAATCTCCATACAAGCATTACAGCGGAAATTTTTGGTGGGCAACTAGTAATTATATAAAAAAATTAAATATAATAACAAATTATAAGAAAAGACATGAAGCTGAATGGTGGATTTTATCAAATAAATCAGTTAAATATTATGAAATACATAATTCCAGAATAAACCATTATAATAATTGTTATCCTCCTGAAAAATATATATTTACAGATAAAAGTATTCATATATATTCTGTTTTTCATAATTATTTTTATGATGAATTATATAATGATATTGAAAATGAAGAAGAAAATAAGATGATAACATTATATGGTGTAAAAGAAAAACAAATAAACACAACTAAATTAAATATGATATATGAAGCAGATCTTGAAATATACAATCCAAATTTTCAGAAATTAAAGTATAATGAAGGTTCTGCTCTTTATCATTTATATAAAAATGGTTTGTATAAAAAATATGATTATATTGGAATTTGTCAATATGATATGAAATTTTTTTCTAATACAATAAATGATATTAAAAATATTATTAATAATACTTCCATTGATTACATATTTAACATTGGATATTTTCCAGATATTAAAGATACAGGATTTAACGGAGGACATGGATTAATTATTAATAGTATAAATAATTTTCCTTGTGGATTAGAAACTTATAATAAGTTTTTTAATACAAATTATACTAGCAAAGAAGTAATAAAAAATTTGTTGATATGTTGTAATACATTTATAATACCTTCAAAAATGTTTGAAAATATGATGGATTGGATGGAACAATATTTTATAGATGATCTAGTATTGAATAAAACCAATAGTGATTGTGATAATCCTGGTTTCGCAATAGAAGGTTTAGTTGGTATGTTTTTATCATTAGAAGTATATAAAGGAGCAAAATATTATCCATTTCATATTGAACATATATGGCCATTGTATAAAAATAAAGCAAACCAAAGAATAAGTTAAAAACTTAACATTTTTAAATATTAAAATATTTATAAATATTTATAAATATTTATAAATATTTAATATAACTTTTAATAAAAGTTATTTAACCTAATTGTCTATTATATAATAGTACAACAAATACAATAAGTACTGCTAGTATAGGAGGCCATACATGAACATATCCTGCTGAATTAAAATTATTCATCCATTGATATTGATAATATTGTCCAACATCTGATGCAGTCTTGTTTATACTTGGGAAAATATTATTCATAATATATAGAACAATAAAGCCAACTACTAAACCTGCTAATATAATAATAAGGGTATTCATTTGTGGATTAGATTTAATAAGTAAATTACATACAATAAGTACAACTATAAGAGATACAATATATTCAAAGCTAAAATTAATATTACTACCTGGATTACTCATTTAATTTATATAAATATAAAAGATATTAATTTTATAAAAAATAATCATATAATTTATTTTCATTATTATATTTTGTTTCTTTAATGTCATTTCTTAAAGAATTTATTTCATCTCTTAATCCATCAATTACATAGTCTTTTTCAACTAATATTTTATCAATATTTTTCTCAATAATGTCAATTTTATTATATAATTTATTAATATTCTCAGATCTACTTTCTAATATATTAATTTTTTTTAATATTTCTAATAGTATATCTTTATTTTTATTATCAAATTTTAAATCATTTAAATCTTTTATTATATTATTTACTTCATCTAATTTATTATTTTCTTCTAAAAATTCAAAAAGAGTCTCTTCAGAATCACTTCTCTTTCTTCTTTTAGAGCAAATATGATTATGATCCATAATTTTTTTAATCTTAAATAATATATTTTATATTATAAATAATCTAATATTTTATATATAATAATTTATAATAAAATCTAATATATTATAAATGATTCAGTATATGATTCCACTTGGATTACTAATATTTCTAATAATAATATTATTTATAGTAAATATAAGTACTCAAAATAAAAAAATAATTAACGAAAGTTTTTCTAATAAATCTGATATTTATCTATATCCTATTAGAGGATTGCAATCAATTTGTGCAAAAGATAATTTAAAACCATCATTTATGCCAAAAGCATGCTATGTTGATGGAAAATTAAACTCATATGCAAATTGTAAATGTGAAGATGAAAGTGGTAATTGTAAAATATGTTATGAAGAGATAAAAAAAGATTCAAAAAACGCAAATACAGTGTATAATGCAAGCGCTAAATTTGATTAGTTGTTGGATGGTTCTTAAATAAATAATATAAATAATAATAAATTAAAATTTCTAATTTTGATTAGTTGTTAAAAAATTAGATATTTCTTTTTTAATTTTTAATGTAAATTTTTTCTTTCTTTTTTCATTAATTTGATTTAATTTTTCTATTTTTAATATATTTTCTAAACCATCAATATTTATAGAATATTTATTCATGAATTTAATTAATTCGCTATTATTATGCAATGGTTTTCTTATATTTAAATTTTCATTATTTTCATTTTCTTCTAAAAATTCATTATCATTTTCATCATCATCATCATCATCATCATCAACACTTGTTTTATACTCATTAAAATAATATGATATTATTTCTGTTAAATATATTATTTCATCACTATCTAAATTAATTTTTCCAGTTGATACTTTTGCACTATTTAATAATTTTTTATTAACGTACATTTGTGATATTTTATTTAATAAACTAGTAAATTCAATATTTACATCTTTTACATTTTTTAATTGATTAAAATAATAATTTGGAATTGCACTTCCATAAATAGATGCAATATCATATAATTCATTCCAATCTTGTTCTTCAAAAATATTTGTTTGAATCGTATCATGTATACATAATGATTCTAAAATATTTTTATATACATCTAATTTTTTTATATTTTTATCTTCAGTATTTTTAATAAAATTTATTGAATTATGATATAACATTAATGGAATTAATAAACAATCTATATCAAAATATATTTGAGAATGATTTATTGAAATTTTTTTAGTTATTAAAATACGCGTAGAATCTAATAACTGTATATGTTCTTCTTTTTCACTATATGCATTTTTAAAACGATCAAATATATCTTTATTTATCTCATTTCCATTTGCAAATATAAATAAATTTTCAAGATTAATTATTAATCTTCTTATATCACCCTGTGAATAATTACTTAACTCTAATTTTATATCATCATCTATTTTTTGTTGATGTATTCCGTATAATTCCTCAATAATATTAAAATTATCTTTATGAGATGGTTTAGATAAATTTATAACTTCTGAATATTTTTTTAATTCATTAAGCTTTTTATCATTAATATTATTTGAAGTACATATTATAGGATTATATAGTTTAATATAATCTTCAACTAAAATATTTACTTTTTTACTTTTCTTTTTTTTATCGTTCTCATTTTTCTTTAATATTTGAAATTTTTCATTTTGCTTTAATATTGATAAAAATTCAGTAAATCCTCCTTTATCATTTAATTTACATATTGTGTCTATTTCATCTAATAATATTCCGATTGGGGAATTTCCTTCATTAAACATATCAACTACATTTTTATATGTTAATGATTTAATTAAAAACTCACTTATTTTTTTTTGACTTCTTAGATCAGTAGAATTTAACTCTATTTTTTGATAATAATATTCTTTAAAAATAAGTTCTGCTAATAATGTTTTTCCTATACCCGTATTTCCAATAATCAATAATACTTTTTTTGTTTCTTTATAATTTTTTTTATAACTTTCAATCCATTTTATTGCTTTATCTATTTCAGATTTATTTGCTTTAAAATCTTTAAGATATTTAGGTTTATATTTATCTAACCAATTCATAAATTATATATTAAATTTATTTTTAAGTTAATAAATATTTTTATAAATAAAGTTTATTTATAAAAATAAATTATTGTAAAAAAAGTATAATCTATTTCATTGTAAAATAAAATCTTTTTCTTTTTTAAGAAGTTGGCGGTGGACTATTACATATTTCATTAACACCTGACCATATTCCTTGAACATTCGAGTTTGGTCCACAATTATTTATCCATGCACACCTTGAAATAGAATTTGGTACACTACTATTTTCTACAAAATCATATTTTTGTTTATCAGTTAATGAAGTATATCCAGTTGGATTACCATATTGCCATGTATATGCGGTTCCAGAAGGAGGATTGTCTAAACCAGATCCAATTGGTGTAAAAGTCATTATATCTGCATTACATTTTCCAGCATAACTTCCAGCTGTAGGATTATTTGATTTAATATTAAATGAATTTTTGCAAATATAATTTTTATTTTCATCTATACCAACATTTACCCAATAATCTGGACATTTAATTCCTGAATTTTGCATATAATCACCAGGTGGATAAATTTTAGCAATAGTTTGTTTTGTTTGCTTATTTTTAATATAATTATATAAATAAAGTGCTAAATAAAAGATAATTACAATTAAACCAATTGCAGCTAATATATTTACAACTACAGACATATATTATTTATATATATTTTTTTTAAAATTGATATTTTTAAATTATTTATATTTTTTAATATTTTTTAATATCTTTTTTATATGCTCTTTTTTCTTTTTTACTTATTTATATTTTTATAAAATTTAAAAAGTAGTTGTTACTGATCTTAAAGAGCGTGAACCTTTTGATGATAAATTTAAAGGTAAATCTATTGGAACTGGCATATACTCTATTTCTTTCATATACCCAAAATATTGACTAACTTCTGGTATAATTTGTTCAGAACACCAATCAGAAACTAACTTATTTAAATATTGAATTTGTTCTTTTATTTTATTTGGAAGATTTGGAGAATGTTGTAAATAAATAGATCTCATAACTATTTCAAGTTCAACGTCTGATTGTCGATCAATTATAAATTTTTTTTCACTCTTTTCATATACTGTATATCTAATCATATTTTGAATAATATCCATATTTTTTTTTGAAAAAAATAGTTGATTCAATGTAGATGTTTCTTGAATACCATATAATGCTTCTACTTGAAAATTATTATTTGTTTTATTTTCATTATCAAACATTTTCATATCTTTTATATTTTCATTATTTAATGTAACACGTCCATTTTGAAACTGATTATACATCTTTTATATAATTTATATATATATTTTTTTATATAAAAAATATATATATCAATTTTACACAATTTATATAAAATTACCTGTTGATGATACAGAATTTGTTTTAGAATTTACAAACGTTTCTTTTAATACATGATTAATTTCATGTATTTCTAATGTAAAACTAAAATCTATTAGTACAGTTAATAATGACATATTTGAATCATAAACACTTACACTTATTTCAGAAATATTATCATCTACAAAATCATAATTTATATAATAACTATCTTTTACTGTATTTGATACTACAAAATCATAGTTACCCGGTATATTTGATAACATTATTTTAGTAAATATATCTGTTTGATCTTTTTTATATATATTAAGGTATTTACAACTACTAATACTTGTATAATCTTCACCTATACCAACATTAAAGAACTGCTCATCGATATATACTTGATTATATTCTATTTTTGAATCTGAAAGAGCGTTATAATATTGAGCTGAATGACTATTAGAATTCGATGAATTAAAATTAAGTTTTAAAAATATATATGAATTATTTACAAAATAATACTTTCCCGAAATATATTGTAAATTTAAATTTAGTAAAGGATATCCTGTATTTAACTTTTTATAATTTGATATACTACTTTTAGTTAATAACAATGAACGTTCATTTGAATGTACAAATCTAAAACCATAATTATCATCTAATGTATACAATCCTAAAGTTTCGTTTGCTATTGGCCATGCAAGTATATGTAATAATGATCTTTTTTTAACATTATCTGTCTCATATTCAAAATCTACATAATCTTTGTTTTGTTTATCAAAAATCCATTTAAATAATAATGCTCTACCAATTAATGGTTTATCAGCCACATATTTATACTCACAAAGTACTCCAGAAGTACTGTAAGAAGTATTTGAAATTACGTTTATTGTATTTGTTGTTGTATATTCTATGCATCCTGTATATCCAGTACATCCTGTATATCCACATATATTTTTTTCTATAGTTCCAGTTGAAGTACTTCCAGATGAAACATATACATTATTATAATTATCTAAAAAATTTTTTAATGTATCAGACATTATAATATTTTCAGTAACAGATGGTTTAATATATGAACCATTAACAGCAGATAGTCGATCAATATTTATATTATCATTATTAATTGCTAACTTTAATCCAAGTCTTATATAAGTTTTACTATAATTTAACTGGGATGTTGTTGTATTAGTAATATTATTACTTATTACTATAGTATCAATTACTTTATAATAAGATATATCCTTAATTTCATTTTCATCATAACCAACATTTAAATAAATAAAATAATCATAGAATTCTACGTAATTTAATAATCCTGGATCAATATTTCCAACTGAAGTTGTTAAATTTGTAATAACTAATGGAAAAGGATTTGGTCTATAAATACAATTTGTATTTCGATAATATTGATAAGTAACATCATTTGCAGGTAATAATACATATATATATGATGGGTCTAAACCATATTTTGTGCCATAACTACTATTTGATGAAAAATTATTAAAAACATCATTACTTACAAAATTATTTTCATAAGGAGAAAATGTTTGAATTGCTGCTATTTCAACCTCTTCAATTCTATTTACAAAATTAACAACATTTGTTAGTGGATTTATATCACAGCTAAACAAATGTGGCATTCCAATCATTTTTGGAAATGCTAAATAAGGTTGTTCAAGAACTTTTATTTCAATTGAACTATTTTGACCATGTAAAATTTTTGAAGTAGATTTTTTTATACTTGATATTAATGTATCAATGTTATAAAACCCCGGATTAATATTTGTTTGATAAACTAAATAGTTCTCAACATTTATATTATAAGTTCCTTGATTATCATATGCATATGCTGAATTTGGCATATCACTAAATGAAATATTTTTTAGCCCTGGATTTGGTATAATCTTATCATCAATATTATTATTAAGTAAAAAATTTTGAGAAGGATATTGCCATGCAATATTATTATTTGTATTATTAACAGATTGATTCATATTTCTAAAATTAATATCACTAACTACAACTTTTTTAATATTATTAAAAACTTTACCTAAAGGTAAATTAAAATTATTAGAATTTAAATATTGTGAAGTATCTCTATTTTTACTATCAATATTTATCTTTGTAATTATCTCTTTTTTATATCTATTTACACTAATATCATTTATATAAGTATCGAATAATGGATAATGATTTTTATTTTTATCAATAGGCCACTTTTGATATAATGTTCTATCTATATTAATTTCTGATGTTTCATTCAAATTATTTTCAATATATTTATGAGTTTCATCAACAATATCATTATCAATGTAATTTTTAAATCTATTATAATATTCTGACTCTTTAACTAACTCCTCGTTTGTTAATATATCTTTGGCAATAAATATATTTGTATATAAAAGATCTTGTGGATCAGACATCTTATATAATCGTTATATTATCTTTTTAAATTAAGTATTTAAAATTATTTTTTATAAAATTATTAATAAAATTTTTTAAATAATAATATTTTTATAAAAATAATAATATTTATTATAATTATATAAAAATGTCATATAATAATTTTATAAAAGAAGCTAAATTTAAAATAGGTAATATTTTAAGTTTTAAAGAGTCTGATATGAAAATTGACACAACAAAAAATAAACAAAATAAATTACGAACTCCTCAAAATAATCCTAAGTTATATGGAAAAGTTAGTGATGTAAAAATTTTTACACTTGATAATGATGATGATAAAAAAGTTGTTTATATATATTCATTTCGAATTGAAAGTATAAAATTATGTAAAGATGATTCAAAATATTTTTTAAAAAATAACAATCATAATATTTCTACTAAAATTACAGTTAAAGAAGATAATTTAGAAAGTTATGATGGTTATTTTTTAAAAACACTCGTTGTAGTTGATGTTCAAAATTGCTTTATTTCAGGAGGGTCATATGGAGGTCATGAAAATAATAGTATAGACGGTAATAAATTAGTTAATTCAATTAACCAAGTAATGGAAATATCTGATTTAATTGATAAGAATGAGTCAATTATATTTACAAGAGATTATCATCCAATAAATCATCTTTCAATTGCGGTTAAAAACAGAGTTACTCTTAATTATGGTGCAACACACCCATCTCATTGTTTAAATATACAAAGTAATTGTCCAAGAAATAATAACTTAGGATTACCAAAAAATGAAATGAAAAAAATTAAATCTAGAAATTATATAAGTATTGAAGATTATTTAGAAGAGAAGATAAATATTATAAAATTTAAAAATAATAAAAATAATAAAAATAATATAAATGAATTAAAAGAAGCATTTCTAGAAATACCTAATTATACCTATAAAGAAAAAATTATTGGAACAAATTTAAGTTGGTTATATTATATTACAAAATATAAAGATATTATATATAAATTAATTAAAGATGATAAATATATTGGTATAAAAAAATCAGAAAATAAAAATAAAGATCCAGACTTTAGTAAAATAACTATTCCAAAACCTTATAAAAAAAATAATAAGGAATTTATTCAACTTGTTAAAGGTCAATTATGTAGTTATGAATCTTATTCAGCTTTTAATTATCATTTGCACTTAGAAAAATCAAGTAATAGAGCAAGTAATGAACTTATAAAGTATAATTCAAAATATATTACAAATGAATATTTTAAGGGAGAAAAATTAAAAAATTTGTCTACTGGTTTATTTGAATATATATTAGATAGTACTAATAAAAACATTATTGAAATTACAATTTGTGGATTAGTTGGAGAAATTTGTGTTATTAATACTATTACTGAAGGACTAATTATGTGGAATTTATTTTATAAAGACATATATGGAGAAAAATCAGTTAAATTTAATTATTCATTATATGGAACATTATTTACAGGTCTTGGTTTATATGATTTTGATAAAACTCCAATACAATCTTATGATACTTTTGTAAATAAAATGACAGAATTTTTAAATAATAATATTAAGAATGAATATAAAAAATTTATAGAATTTAATATAATTGATTATGATAATGAATATTTTGGATTTTTTTATTATAATTATCATAAATCTATGATTGATTTTGAGCCAAATTACAAAGCACGCAAAATCCTTAAGCTCAACTACACATCGATATAAAGGTTTCGATATGAGGTTAGCGAGACCTTGGGATGTTGTACTTTTAAAGCCATAGATAATATATTTAATTATTTATTATATGAAATATTATTTGGATAAATTTAAAAAAATAAAATAGAATATTATAATATTTTTTAATAAACATTAAAAAATATTTTTTATAAATTATATAAAGTTTGAATAATAAATTTATTTTTATTTCTTTTTAGCAACACTCTTTTTAACTGGTTTTGTTGCCGAATTTAATGATTTAATCTGATCATCTATATTATCATTATATTCTTTTAGCTTCTTTCTATAAATATCCAAAAATCCATTTAAATCAGATCTCCATAAATCTTTTTCACTTTTTGATATTAATTCATTATAAACTCCCATTTTAGATTCAAATAATTTCTTTAACTCTTCAACCTTCTTTTTAGTAAGTGATTTAATCTTAAT
>Ga0214921_10005918_pt1 | contig 17026 bp, 19 predicted proteins | sample LL1505_MetaG_FD_177992 | JGI IMG/M metagenome (GOLD analysis project Ga0214921, IMG submission 177992) | Freshwater microbial communities from Lake Lanier, Atlanta, Georgia, United States - LL-1505 | ecosystem: Environmental > Aquatic > Freshwater > Lake | place: USA: Georgia | collected...
CACCGAGAAATTTCTCGAAAATCTCCTTCGGTTTTAAATCATCTTTTTTATCACCAATATAGATAGATGCTACATTATCTAATTTATAACTATCTAATTTAAAATCTTTTTGAATAACTTTCAATAAATCAATCATCACAATTCCATCAACATCTAATAGATTGAAGATATTATCACCTAATGCGGAAGATGATAATTTTTGTTCTTTTAAAACTGATTTTCTTTTACATATCTTTCCTAAACCTACTTGAAATTCTTTATTAATGCCTAATTCAATACTTCTATTCCAGATATATTCAATGTCAAAACCCCAGATATTATATCCAATTACTACATCTGGATTTAAATCCATCATTAAAATCTTCCATTTCTTCAATAATTCCTTTTCATCTTTACAGCAACTTACATCAATCCCTTCAATATCTTCACAATCATTTAAACTAATAATTTTCTTATAAATGATTTCTTCATTCCCGAATTTATGAACAGAAACTCCAATTTGAATAATCTTATCACCTTCTAATTTTGGTAATATAGATGATAGTAAGTTATTAAGGGCATCTTCAATCTCATTATATTCCTTTGTAGTAATCTTCTTATTTTCTACTAATTCTTCTTCATCGTCATCATCTTCACCTGTAATCTCAATAGTTTTCATTTTATTCAAATAGAAACGTATTTGACTTTCATTTTCTTTTAATTTCTTCTCAATATCATTAAAATCATCTGTTTTTAATTCCCTGATTGTAAATAATCGATGGATTTTCAAATCACCTATGATAACTTCATTAGAATAGGCATTTTTAATATTATTTAATAAATTTTTATCATCCAAACCTCTTTTAGCTAATAAACAGAGGTCTTGTGCTAATTTCTTATAATTCTTAATAGCAATTGGGAAATCTCCGTGAGAACTCGTACATTCTATATCAAAAGATGCGATAAGTAATGGAGCTATTTTATTAACTTTCAAAGGATATATATCATTCCAATCAGCGGTGATATTTCTATTACAAATGGTTTCTGGAATATTCTCGCTAATATCATATTTCTTAACCGAAATCCAACTACATGGTTTAATATCTTTCATATGAATAAATCTCAAGAATGGGTCAATATTACTTTCATATAATTTAAAACCTTCATTTTTAGGAACAGTAGATAGGAAATAATATTTAAGACGGTCAAATAATCCAAGAGATTTTACGGAAATTTTAATAAATCTCTTTTCTTCATTATTGGAAAATCCCCAGAAATCTCTCTTATTAATAATTTCAACTTTATCTAAATGTTTTAATAAATAATGTGGAATAATATTAGTTTCTTTTTTATCTTTCGTAATATATTTATCATTCGTTAATTTTTCCTTGAATTTTAAAACCATATTTTTATCACTCAAATCATTCCAACTATCAGGAGTTTTAACATAGAAGAATGGTTTAAAATTCACTACTTTCAGACAATACGTAATATTTTCATCGTCTGTTCCATAAATATAGATGGAATAAAAATCATAATCATCAAAATCTTTTCTATTTCTATCACTTTCCGGAATAAAGAAATCAGTAATTTGAAAATTTAGAGCTGATTTATTATCTTTCAATTCATCAATTTCTTTTCTCGGGAAAATATTCATATATGTATTTACTTAAATTAATATTTATATGAATTAATCATTTTTTATTTTGAATTTATAGAATGGAAGTAAGTATTCAAGGATTTGTAATAATTTTTTTAGCAATTATATTCGTATTCGTATTATATCAATATCATTATTATAGCAAAATTGAAAAAATAACATCTAAAATTGATAATAGAGATTATGATGTTCAAATAAAAGACGATGCCCAAGAGGCTGCCGATTTAATAGCACAGATAAGAGAGAAATTGATATTAGTTTCAGATCATCTTATAAAAACATATCCAAATGAAGATAGGACGATAAGATTAAAACAAAATTTTAAACCAAATAATATCAAAGAAGGGATAGATAATCCTAATTATACGAGTTATTCGATAAATAAAGGAGAACAGATTGTTCTTTGTTTAAGAAGTCATAATAAATTGATGGATTTAAATACGATGATGTTTGTGGTTCTTCATGAATTGTCTCATATATGTACATTAAGTATAGGACATACTCCGGAATTTTGGGATAATTTTAAATGGATATTAGAAGAAGCGATAAATATAGGTATTTATAAAAAACAGGATTTTAAATTAAATAATGTGGATTATTGTGGAATGAAAATTACAGATAGTCCTCTTGATTAAAATTGATTTAAGAAATATTATTTAACTATTAAATAAAATGATTATTGATAGTTGTGAAAAAGCATTTGCTATTGGTTTTCTATCATATATAAAGGAAGTTCATACGAAATATTCTCAAAATTGTTATGAATTAATTAATATAGATGAGGATTTGGATAAGGAATTACTCAAAATTTTGCGAGAATATGTGGATATTATTTATGAATATGGTATGACTTCTATGAGTTTGAATAATTCATCTATTTTAAATGAGATGAAGGAATGTATTAATGGTTTTAAGGATTTGAAAGATGATTATAAGAAGGCATTTATTAGAGGTATTTATGAATATAATAATCTACGAGAGAATACTAATGATATTCGCATGAAAAAGAATGAAATGATTAAGGATAATTATCAGGATTATATGGATTATTTAGGAATTCCATATATTATTGATGATGAAAATAATATTTTAATTAAATATGGATGTAGTTCAGTTGATTTCTTAGGACTATTATATAATAATATCGATAATAATATTAGCTTTGTTTATAATAATTATAATTTAACTTTGCCTAAAATTAATATCGTAAAGACAGATGAGAATGCGATTACACCTACTAAGAAGAATTGGAGTGATGTAGGATATGATTTATCAATTATTAAGAAAATTGAGGATTTTAATTCTAAAACTTCCTTATATGATACTGGTATTAAAATTCAGGTAGATTTCGGTTATTATGTGGAAATTGTTCCAAGAAGTTCATTATCTAAATCTGGTTATATGCTTGCGAATAGTGTTGGAATTATTGATAATTCTTATAGAGGAAATTTAATGGTTGCTTTAACGAAGGTTTGTGATGATGCGAAGGAGATTGAATATCCTTTTAGATGTTGTCAATTAATTATTAGAAAATATGTTAATTCTACAATAGAAGAAGTTGGGAATGTAGATAAGACAAAAAGAAATGATGGAGGTTTTGGTTCAACTTAAAAAAATGATTTTAGATTAAAAGATAAATTTAAAAAATGGAATTAAATGTAATTGATTTATTTTGCGGATGTGGTGGAATGTCAAAAGGATTAACAGATGCTGGATTGAATGTTATTATAGGTATAGATATTTGGGATAAGGCAATTGAAAGTTATAATAAAAATTTTAATCATAAAGGATATTGTGAAGATTTGACACAATTACCTCCTGAAAAATTTAATGAATTATATAATAAAGAAGGTAAAATAATAGATTTATTAGTAGGTTGCCCGCCTTGTCAAAGTTTTAGTATAGCAGGAAAGAGGGATAAAAATGATCCACGAAATTCTTTATTTATGGAATATGTTAAATATTTGGATTATTTTAAACCAAAAGGATTTATAATGGAAAATGTTATTGGAATGCTTTCAAAGAAAACAGAAACAGGAGAAAATATTATAGATATTATAATGAAAGAATTGAATAGAAATTATAATTGTAGAATTAATAAATTATATGCGAGTGATTTTGAAGTTCCACAAAATAGAAGAAGAATTATAATTATAGGAATTAGAAAAGATTTAAATATAATACCAAATGAACCGGAACCAATTATAAAATCTATTGAAAATAGAATACCTGTTAAAAATATCTTAATTGATAAAGAAGATGTTGATAAAAAATATTATTTAAGTGAAAGAGCTTTAACGGGTATTGAAAATAAAAAAAAGATAAATAAAGAAAAAGGATATGGATTTGGAGCGCAATTTTTAGATATAAATAAACCTTCTTATACTATTCCAGCGAGATATTGGAAAGATGGTTATGACGCATTAGTTAAATATAATGAAAAAGAGATTAGAAGATTAACAATAATTGAATTAAAAAGAATACAATCATTTCCTGATGATTATATAATATGTGGTTCAAAAAAAGATGTAATTATACAGATTGGAAATGCGGTTGCTTGTAAATTTGCTTATTATCTTGGTAAATATATGATTAATATTCTTCAATAATTAAATCATTCCAGAAATAGGTTCCTCTAAAATGTGAATAATTACGTCTGTTTCCTTCATATATTTTTTTATTTTTCATACATTCAATAAAATAATCAAAGTTGAATGGTTTTCCAAAACAAATCTTTTCATATTTATTATCAATTTTCTTACATATGAAGAAACCCTTATTATTAAATTTATTATTGATATGTAATTTCATTTTAACAGATGTCCAAATAGCAATAGCAATATTATCGCTTTGTAAAAATAATGGAAAATTATATTTAATAGTTCGTTTATCATTAGAAAATGAATAATAAATAATAATATCGTTATTATCATTTATTATTAATATTTGACCATTATTATTCCAACTATTAAATGTTGGAATACAACTTCCAGACCAAGAATATCTATTATTCTTTTTAGGATTAGGATTTCCAAATATCTTAATAAATTCATTTTTATTAATGGTTATATCATCATTCCAATTATTTATAATATTAATGTTATTTCTTTTGTTTTTTCCTGAGAAAATATATTCATTAGCACTAAAATCACCTAATATTTTTTTAATTCGTATCCATATATATCAGGTTCATTTTTAGAATTATGTTTAATACCCATCTTTAATTCTAACCAATGTCCTTCTTTTCCACAATGATTTTTATTATAATCTTTTAAGCATATATCGATACCTTTAACATTCTTATTAAATAAATCTAAAATTAAAAATGTTTTAAAATTTTTAATAATTAAAAAAAAATGAATAAACTTATATCTTAAATATTTACCCTCCACAGCTTCGGCTGTATTCTCAAACAAAATGCGAATTTGAACACACATCCTAGCAACTTTCAATAGTTGTATTCATGACGGCAAGGAGTAAAATCTAACCCGTTCCTAACCCTCACGCACAAAAAGTCATGAAAATGATTTTTTGTCATTTAATCAAGATCATCAGTTGATGTTTCTTCTGGAACTCCTTGGGGCATTTCAGGAACTCCTTGGGGAAACATATTATTTCCTTGAAGTTTCATTAGTTGAGGTTGAACTTTATCAGTAATTTCTTTTTGCTTATTTTTATAAACATCCGCTTCTTCCTTTGGATGTTCTTCAAACCATTTAAGACCTTCTTCGACAATTGGATCAACTTCCTTCTTAACTTCATCAAAAATAGGTGGTGCTCCTTCGGCTTTTGTTGAAAGACTATTCTTAACTCCATATAGATAATTTTCCAAATCATTCTTACTCTCAATAACTACCTTTTGTTTTTCATCTTCTTCCTTGAATTTCTCAGCGGTTTTAACCATTTCCTCAATTTGCTCCTTTGTAAGTCTTCCCTTATCATTTGTAATCTTAATATTATTTGTCTTACCAGTGCTCTCTTCCTTCGCAGTTACTTCAAGAATACCATTAACATCAAGTGATAAATCAATTGTAATTTTTGGTTGTCCGCGAGGCATTGGTGGAATTCCACTTAGATGAAATGAACCAAGAAGATTATTATCCTTAACTAATGCTCTTTCTCCTTCATAAATCTTAATATCCACTCCTGGTTGATTATCAGCATATGTTGAAAATGTTTGGGATTTCTTTGTAGGAATTGTAGTATTTCTCTCAACAATCTTCGTCATAACTCCGCCACTTGTTTCAATACCTAATGATAGCGGAGTAACATCAAGAAGAAGAAGACCTGCGGTTTTATCGCTATCTGCTTGACCAGTTAGAATAGCACATTGAATGGCTGCCCCAATAGCAACAGCTTCATCAGGATTTAGACTTTTATTAAGTTGCTTATCATTAAAATATGAGCTAAGCATTTCCTGAATTTTAGGAATTCTTGTAGTTCCACCAACAAGAACAATCTCATCAATTTCATTCTTACTCTTCTTAGCATCACTCAAAACCTTTCCAATCGGTTCCATTGATTTTTGGAAGAAACTATCGGCAAGTTGTTCAAATTTAGCACGACTTAGATTAATTGAATAATCAATACCATCAATTAGGCTCTCAACTTCAATAGTTGTTGTCGTAGATGATGATAGATTTTTCTTAGCTCTTTCGGCTGCGATATTAAGTCTCTTTAATGCCTTAGGATTTTCCTTAATATCCTTCTTATGTTTCTTCTTAATATCATCACATAGATAATCAACAATAAGATTATCAATATCAGAGCCACCAAGATGAGTATCACCAGCTGTCGCCTTCACTTCAAAAATACCACCATCAAGAGTAAGAACTGAAAGATCATGAGTTCCACCACCTTCATCGAAGATTAGAATGGTGCTTTCTTTATCAGTCTGCTTATCAAGACCATAAGCAATTGCCGCCGCCGTAGGCTCATTGATAATTCGAAGACATTCCATACCACTGATAATACATGCGTCTTTGGTAGCTTGTCTTTGACTATCATTGAAATATGCGGGAACTGTAACAACTGCTTTCTTAACCGGATGACCAAGATATGCTTCGGCGGTTTCTTTAAGACGACTAAGAACCATCGCGGAAATTTCCTCAGGATAAAATTTCTTCTCTTCGCCCTTATAATCAACTTTAACAACGGGTTTATTATTTTCATCACCACTTACATCAAAAGACCATAATTTCTTATCTGCTTGAACAATTGGATCATCATATTTTCTTCCAATAAGTCGCTTAATATCATAAAGAGTATTTTTGGGATACATCGTAGAAACATTCTTAGAAGCATCTCCAACGAGTTTCTCCTCGTTTGTGAAAGAAACATAAGAAGGAATGATACGCGAGCCTGTTTGATGGTCAGGGATAACTTCAACTCTATCACCAATCCAGACAGCTACACAACTTGTTGTGGTTCCTAAATCAATACCAATTCCAACATTATCTTCCTTTGACATTATTCTTTGTTTAAATAAATAAAAATAAGAAATCTTTAAATAAATTTTGATGATTATAATAGGTATATGACAGAATTCTTTGAAAAATTAGATGATAAAGATTTCTTCTCTGATAAATTAACCCATATTTATTTTAACGGGGAAGTTAATGAAACATCTGTAAATAAATTAACAGATGATATTAGAAATGCGAATAATATTGCTAAACCAAAACCAATATTAATTCATATAAATTCTTATGGAGGTTCTGTATATGAGGGAATGGTATTTTTATCTATTTTTAAAATAAGTTCAGTTCCAATAGCAACTATTATTGATAATTATTCATTTTCGGCTGCGACATTTCTTTCAATTCATAGTCCGTATAGACTAATGACAAAAAATAGTTTTTGTCTTCTTCATCAATATTCTGTATCAACTCAAAAATATAAAAGAGAACTTTTATTTTCAAAAATAAATGAATTTGAAGAATATTTTAAGAAAATTATTTCAATGTATCTTAAAAAAACAAAATTAAAAAAAGAAGAATTAAATGAATTGCTTCAACATGATTTATATATTGATTATAAATATTGTCTCGAAAAGGGAATTGTAGATAGAATTATTGATTTTGAAACAAAAACACCAGAATTAAAAAAGGATATTTATCAAGTTATTAAAGATAATAAAACAATTAATATATATCTTCTTCCATGTTCCAAAGATATGAAAGATATTGACTTTATTATAAGAACTAATAATAAAAAAAAATCTAATATTTATTTAATTTATCCATATCATAATAATTGTTATAGTACATCATTTTTAACAAATAATACAGAACCTGAAAATAATTCCGATTCATATGATATATTTCATTCTATAAATTTGATTAATAGAATTAAAGCTATTAATGGAACTAAAATCGCAATTATAGATACTCCAACGAGTATTGATAGTATTTTAGCATTATTATATACAAATAAAATTTATATTTACAGTCATTCATTTATTATATGTAATTTATTATATTTTAAAAATTATTTTAATAATATTCTTATGATAGATGTTGTTAAAAATTATAATATAATATTTAATAGAATTAAGACAATTCTTAAACAAAAGACAAAAATGAGCTTAGAAGAAATAAGTAATATTAATAAGAAATATATTATAATACACCCAAAAGAAGCCGTGAAAATGGGTTTATGTCATGAAATCATTTATTCATAAATCTTCATCTAAATCGCTTAAATCTTCATCTAAATCGCTTAAATCTATATTATCATCATCATCTTTTAAAAGATTATTATAGAATTTAAGACCCATATTTAAGATATTTATTTTAAATTTCTCTTCAATCTTACTATTAAGAGTTAATAAAAATATGTATTTATTATATTCATCTTTTTTTTTCATATAATAAATAAGTTTGTTTTTCATTTGTTTAGGAAAGAAAAAATTAATAAATAACAAAATATTTATTATAATATTATTTTGGAATGCTAAATATTTATAATAATAATTAATATAATTCATTTCTTATTATAATAAAAAATGATTATTTTATATACATTAAATTCACAAAAAATGGAAGATATTCGTTTATTCATCAAAAATAATTCAAAAGAAGAATATAAGTTATCTATTAAATATGAAGAAAATGAAACAATTTATAAATATAAGTATCCATCGTATTTATTAACATTCAAAGAAGATTTTAATGATAATATTTCATTAATCATTGATAAAAAAAATTATGATAATTTAACAGATATTCATTTATTCTTATGTAATCTATTTGATTATAAAAATTTTGAATATATTGATTTATATTTAAAACAACAGATTGAAAAGACCCCGATTTATATAGAAGATTTCTATAATGATAATTATGACGATTTTAATAATGAATTTATAGCAATTAGAAATTTAGTAATTAATAAAAAGATTTATAAATTAAAATTCGTTTTGAAAAATAATGAATTCTATCTCTATTATAATTTAAATATTATCGCCGGATTTGATAATATTCTGGAAAAAATAAAAGAAATTATTCAATTAATAATGAGTTCAAATCAATCTTCTTAATCTCATTTCTATTATCTCTAAATACTTTTGTTATATAATTATATGCGTCTTCTATTTGATTAAACGTAACTCCACCTGTAATTAAAACACTTCCACTTTCAAATATAGCGATTGTAATTTTTTTACAATTCTTTTCACCATTTCCACTACCTTTTCCAAAACAATTATCACAACAATTACAAATACCATCCTGATAACTTTTATTCAAATTCCAGAAGAATTCCAATTTAACCCCATGATATTTTCCAGGCTCGAAACTACACTTATTATTATAAATATCACTCATTAAAATTTTATGAAGAACTTTTCTCCTTATCACAAATTTATTTGTCAATTCTTTATCAGTGAATGTTTTGAAATCAGTATTAATCATACGAATATGAAAATTATTAAATCCTATTTTTTCTTCAAAATCTTCTGTTGTAGTAATTTCCTTATCAATTTTATAAATCTTCTTAATCTCTTCTACAACGTCTTCCACAATTTTATTAACATCATCCTTATCTTTCACACCAGTAATTTGAATATTACCATTTTTGAAAATCTTCAAATTTGGGAAATTATTTGCTTTATATAAGAAGGTTACTTGATTATCGAATGATGTTTTCTTAACTTCCGTCGGCTTAACTTTCCTTTGCTTCTTTGGATAAACACCTCTTTTATTCTCTCCCTCCGGATATTTAGGATAATATATCCAGATAAATTTACTTTTTTCACTAATATCAAATTTCTCATATAACAAACGTAGATTAATCGTAACTCCTAAATCTACATTACACGTTATAGTGCTAACTTTATAATTAGTGAAATAAATTTCATCCATAATTCTCAATATTGATTTTAATCCATTTCTTTAAATCATTTTTTATTATCTGATAATTTGGATAAATATGAAGTATTAATAATCTCTGCCGTAGTATTAATAGAAATCATAGGAGGAATATTTAAGACATGTGTTTTTGTTTCATCTACATGTGCTTTTCTAAAATCATCTATATTTAAATTTCCTCCAAACATTTCCAATAAATATCTCGAAGGAGCTGGGCGAATTACATTTTTAAATCCATATCTTCTACCAAGCATTTGTATCCAACTATTAACTTCCCAAACTTTATCACTCCCACTATTAACGGAGAAATTATAAGCATTAGCACAATTAAGAGAACAAAATGAACCTAAAATATAAAAGGTATCATTAATAGTATCATAATTATAGGGCATACCGTAAATTGATTTATCAATTGAATGACAACACCAGAAACAACATGATTTATTTTTAATATTAGGATTATGTATATTATTATTATGATAATATTCATTATCACATGAAATATTTTCGGCGTCATTTGTGAAATAACAAATGTTTTCATAAGGTGTTGGCTCAATTACCTTATTATGATTTCTTTCATTATTAATAATTAAATTAAGTTTCACTTGACTTATAGGCAATTGTAGAATAATATCATCAGTATCATTATCACTATCTTTAATCATACTATCAATAATATTATTCTTAGAAGGTTTCTTAACGATTACATCATTAATAACTTTCTTACGAGGCATATTATATATATTTAAAGGTAGTTCTTTAAATAATTTAAACCAGTTGTGATATTATCTATGATATTTTTATTATCATCTACAAATTTTTCTTTTTTTTCAACATTCGCGCATACATTCATATTTCTAATATCATTTCTTAAATTATTTATAATAATAGAGAAATATATGAAAATTACTATTAAAACTAAAAACAATGTTAAATCCATTATTTATAAGAAAATAAAAAAATTACGCATATTTTATACCTAATTTTCCCGAATTATATTCGAGAATATTGAAACTTTTAATATAATATCTTAATTCATAATTATATGAATATTCATCGATACCCATCTTTCTCAACTTCTCATTAACATATTCATTATCATCTTTATTAACATATACTATTATACTTGTTGATATACATGAACCATTAAAACTCCCCGTTGGTATCCATTTTTCAGGATGTATAGCAAAAGAATATGTATAAATCCCTTGTTTAGGTATTGATGAATGATGTTGATAAGGTTGAATTAAATTAAAGAAATTAGCATCTTTTTGTTCAATACGATTAGTTTTATTAAAATTAATTATAGCAGATGTTAAAATAGGTTTTAAACTATTTTCAATAATATCATTTGTATAATTAGCGATATTATTAAAATTTCTATAATCATCTCTTTTAATAGTCCAAATAATTTCTTTATTATGATTATTAGCACCATTTAATTCAATCGTTGTCGCCAATTCATTACCTGCTTTAACAGCGTAAAAATTGGATATGAATATTTGTTCTATTAAAATCGTCGTAATTGGGTCAATCATCATCAAAGCTCTTTCATCATTATCCAAAAATATATAATTAGCTTCTATAAATGCGTTTAAGAAATTAGTTTTAACGAATGTAGAAATATCGATATGTTCATTCATAAATAGACTATTATAATATCTTGGACTTACATATAAATCATAACCATCTATATAAACTTGATATAAATTCTCTACATCTTCTAATTCTAAATTGAGATATATTTCACTTGCTTGAAGTTTTAATAATAATAAAGCCAATGATGAATGTTTTGTAAAATTAAATGAAAGCGGTATTATTATTTCTCTTTCAACAATCGATTTAACATCTTTATCTTTATCTCCAACGGGATAAGAAATATCAGTGAAATAATTATTATTTATTTTTAAAATAGGAACGGGTAATGATGGGTCATACATACTTTTAATATTACCAGTAAGATTATCATAATTATCTTTTTTATCTAATGATAATTCGTTATTAATTAATAAATATTCGCCTGTGATTGTATCAACGATAGTTGAATCAACTGAGATATAAGCCCTTTTTATTAATAATGTTCCTATATTTTTAATCCATCGAAACCTATGTTTATTACTCGAATATATTGCCGGAAGTTTAAATACGAGATATAGATGAGATAATAAATCAGCATATCTACCAATTTTACATTTATAAATCGTATCTTTCCTATTTAATAATGGTGTTATTTCAAAATCTAATCTAACACTTTCAAATGCGAAATTTGTGTGTTTTTTATACGCAAATTTATAAAAACTAATATCAGGATTAACATTTATATAACTATCAATTTGACCTTTACAGACTAATTGTGTTAAACCACCAACCATATTATTTAATAACTATAATTATTATTTTATATAGGTTCGACAGGCATTACTTTATCAATATCAGAATTCGCCATAAGATTATATGAAATCTTAGTTCCTTGGACATATTTAACACTATCTAAACCTTGTATTCTTATAGCGAGATCAGACATTTTCTTTTCAAAACCTTTATTATATAATTCTAATATTTGATTATCATTTAGAGCATAATTAAAATATGACATATCAGCCATTTTAACAGGACTATCTTTTTTAATTCCATCTTCATTTATTTGTGATTCAATTCTTGATATTAAATTTTGATCTGCTACAGCAATAATATTATTATTATAAGCTTTTTCAATATTAGCTTTAGGATTTATATATAAATTTCCAATATTATTTTTCATAGCAGTAGAAATACCGGTTTCATTATTAATATTAAGAACATCATTATTAAATGTAGAACGATCTGAAATTAAAGTAGAATTAAAATAAATTTTACAATTAGTTCTATTTGTAAATAATTTTTCTTCATTTGATGGACTTTCTTGAAGAACGATAGTAATCATATTCCATGTTTTATTATACATATCTGTATTAATATTTTTGACCCCTAATTTATTAATATTAGTTCCATACATTTTATCTTTAACATTATTACAAACTAAATTGACGGCAGAAGAATTAAAACTATCTGGATTATTTAAATTATTATATTCTACAACTAATTCTTTACCATTATTATTAAGTTTAACTAATGGATTTTTTACTAATATATAGGGATATGGTTGAACTGAATCGCCTTTATCAGAATCACAACTCAAACGATTTTGTTTATAAGGAACGAATTGTTGGACACCCTTATAAAATAATACAATAAAAGCGTCTTTATTTTGATCAGCAGAACCATCATTATTTTTTTCTATAATACCTTTCGCAGATGGTTTTAAATTAAAATATAACCAAAAATTATATGAATATTCTGCACCACCATTTTGATTTACAGAAGGATTTATATTAAGATAATAAGGGTCGTTTTTATTTATAGTTTCTATTTTGGCCTGATCTAATGTTAAAGGATAAATTCCAGTAAAAATTTTCGTTTCTTTTTTATTAGTATTATATAATCGTATAGAACTTAAATATTCACTATCAAATATAGAATAAGCGATGAAGCCCATGATTAAAATTAAGAAAATCCCTAATATTATTTGAAGTATAAGATTTAGCATTTTTCTATCTATTTATATATATTATAATTTATAAATTGGATTTCTTATTCCATACATACCTAAACCTATTCGTGCGAGAATATTTCCAATTGGTCCCCAATAATAATCATTATAAACATCTTTTTGATTTAATTCATAATTAAATGTGGAAATTTTTGAAACTAATCCAGAAAATCCGGGTCCCTCCGTAGAATTTAATTCACCACCAATATTTAATATTCCACTTAAATTAATATTAAGTTTCGTTAATTCTTTGCGAGTATCATTCGTATCTCCTAAATATTTATCCTTCTCATTATTTGAAGTTGTGCTAACTAAATCGCCATCAACATAAGCGTATATATAATTCTTATATGAATTAGCATTACAGACGATTGCTATATGAACCCATCGTTGAAGAGGAATATAAGGAATTACAATACCAGTTTTCATAAATTCTTTTAATTTATTTTCAGTTAAATTATTATATGAAGAAACTAAATTTGTATTTGGTTTATAATCAGTCGTTGTAAAACGAATATACATTTTATTATCTTTCTTATCTAAGAATACGAATGGAGAGGCAGATGTAGGGTCATTAACATTAGTAGATGTTTGAACATTGAAAACATTCTTATAAGCATTAGCATATTTATTCATATCATGGATATAAATCCAAAAGGTGAAACTACGTCTTTCACCATTTCCAGTAGTTTTAATATCAAAATTATATCTTCGTTTTTCGGTACATATTACGGGAATTCTTGTTTCATCAACAACTTGACGGACGTTTAAGAATAATTTTGTAGTGATGAAATAATAAAGGAAATATGCTATTAATAGACATATAATAATGACTAAGAATAGACCAATATATAAACTATTTTCTGACATAAATCCTTTTTTATCACTTGAAAAGCTTGAATAGGATTTGGATACATTTTCACTCGCATCACTAAACATATCTTTAAATTTGTCAAGGACAGATGAACTCATTTATTATTATCTACTATTAATAAATAAATTTTCTATTTATAATTGTTGAATGGTATTTTCCTATTTGTTGAAAAGGGAAAGAGGATTTAAAGGCATTTTTATTATTCTTCTTTTGTAGCGATAAATAACTCAACATTTTAGTAAAATTCTGTTTCTCTTTCTTTTCTTTTTTATTTGGAAAATCATATATTTTTCTAATAATAGAAATGAATAAATCTAAACTAATTTCATTAGATTTATTCATAAATAAATCAAAATAACAGAAGTCAATCATGAATTTTTTATAATAATCATCTTTATCTTTCTTCTTTCCTTTACGATTATTTAATTCAATTATCAAATTTTCATGAAAATTAAGAGGAATTATCCATTGTTCTTTTAATAAAAGCTTTTTCAAATTATTTCTATCAAAATCACAATAATATATATCATTCAAATCTATAAAACTATCATTATCATTAAATCGCAAATTATTAATCATTTTAATAGCTTCATTAATATTATAATCAGTTTTACTAATTATTTTCAAAACATCACCGAAATCTATATCATCTTTATATTTTTTAAGAATATCATATATTTCATATTCTCCTAATTTATTTATTTCTATAATCTTACATTTCTTCTTAATTTCGCCCATTTTTTTTATAATATCATTATTAATTATGATTATAATTGGAATATTCCTAAGCTTTTGATTATTTTGAATGAAATTATATAATGCTAAATTAATCGTATTATCAAGAGAATTAAGAACATCAAAATCATCAATTACAATTATTTTTTTAGAATTATTATTAGTTAATATTTGAATTAATGAAGATACAAATGATTTCATTAATAAATCTGTGAATTGTATAGAAGATGAACAATTATTACTATCAATTGATATTAAAAACAATTCCAATTCTTTGATAATTTTATGAATTAAATAAGTTTTACCAGAACCTGAAACACCTGATATAAAAAGACAGGAATTAAATGATAAATTAGGATATGAATAGCATTCGATAATCCATTTCTTAACCTCTTCCATAATTAAATTATTTATTAAAAATTATTTTTATAATGAGATAAAAATAATATGATAGTAATGCTATTATAGGATATATAATATCGAGAGTAATCATTGCTTTGGGATTATATGTAAGCATATTACCATTATTATCAAATAATAATGATGGTTTAATAATAAATAGAAGAACGATAATAAAAATATAAATTAATATTGGGATGATAGGAAACATTAGTATTATTCTATAAATTAAATATAGAATAAATGATTTTGAAATTAATATTAATTATTATTTTAATTATAGGTCTTTTTTATCTAATATTTACATCTATTGAAAAATTTTCAAATAAAAATTATACTAATACGGAAGAAATACCATTAGAATATAATGGGATATATTCGTCGCTTCCATATGATATTAAGATTAAGAATGAGAACTCATCTTTTTATGATTATGGGAATGATGAATTAAATGAGAAATTTATTAAAGCATTTAATATCAATCAAAGGAATTTAATAAAGATGATTGAAGGTGTTGAATGGGATAATTGGAAGAATGTTAATGATAATCCATCGATATTAAAATATTCATCCCGTGTTATGAAGGAATTTGAAAAGAAATTAAATAATCACATATTTAAAATAGCAAATAATCCCGATTATATCATCATTAAAAACACTCCTAATCGTTATAAGAAATCAAATAATAAATCAATTTTATTAGATATTGATATAATTATTCATAGACCTAATAGACCTCTTGCCCGACATTTAAAAGTTTTAGCGGTTTTTAATGCCCATTATGTTAATTTCTTGATGATTAAGATTATAGGAGTTATTAAAGAATGTGATTTAACAAATCAATTACAATCTTCAAATGAAATAATCAAATATACGGAATTTATCCCCGAAAGAAAGATAATATACGATATGAACTCATTTATATTTGATACAAATGATAAATTAGTTAATTCCGAAATTGAATATCAATTATATCAAAAAATACTTAAAGAATTAAAATAATATTAATAATAAATAATGTCGCATTTTGAGTTTATTCTTACTGGAAATTTAACCCCTGATGTTGAAGAGAGGTCAAAGCAACTTCTAAATGATAATAATAAATATTATATTCCATATGTAATTCATAAATATATCGACGAGGATATTGGTGAAGATAAAAAAAATAGAACAATTATCGTTCATTCACATCTTAATATTAGTGATTTTCTATTAAAGAAGTTTGTTAATTGTGGTTTAGAATTACGTGTATATTGGAAACAACAGATTGCTATTTAGCGAATTTCATCCATTCCTCTTTAACATTATTAATTATTTTTATGATATCTCTACAATTTTGCGAGAAGAAATTGTAGAATAATTGTTTATCAGTTGTGGATAATGTGAAACGGATTAGAAGTTGTTTGATTAAAGGATGAGGA
>Ga0214921_10005919_pt1 | contig 17026 bp, 14 predicted proteins | sample LL1505_MetaG_FD_177992 | JGI IMG/M metagenome (GOLD analysis project Ga0214921, IMG submission 177992) | Freshwater microbial communities from Lake Lanier, Atlanta, Georgia, United States - LL-1505 | ecosystem: Environmental > Aquatic > Freshwater > Lake | place: USA: Georgia | collected...
CAATTAATCCAATTGAAACCATCATTCCCCTAATTATAACTTCTGGGAACTTTCGCATCATTGCAGGCAATTTTGTGCAACCTGTAATAATTTGCAAAATAGATGCTATAACAATTGCCGCAAGAGTCATTTTGTAACCAAGAATGTTATCGCCGCCGCCAAGGCGTTCCACAGAGTCAAGTACAACAACAATCATCCCTGCAGCAGGGCCGTTAATTGTAATATAAGAACCACTTAAATGAGACACAACAAGCCCTCCAATTATAGCGGTTAACAATCCCGAAAGCACAGGAAATCCAGATGCCGTTGCTATTGCAAGACATAAAGGAAGCGCTATAAAAGATACAAGCAAACCAGATAAAAGGTTACTACGCAAATCAGAAATTTTAAACATATAGATTAAAAAAATTAACAATTTGATTTATAAATATACTCATTGAAATTGCTATAAGAATACCAATAATAATTGCCATTCTCATGGTTAATGGTATTCGTTTTTTTTCAACAGGGATAGGGTTTTTTGTAAAAAAACCTGCTTTTACAATAGGGTAGATATATAAAACATTTATCACAGAACCAACAATTAAAAATAAAATTGATGCATAGTGATGAGTTTTCCAATCCGCAATAATCATATAGTCCTTACCAAATGAACCAGGTAATAAGGGGAAGCCAATAATTGATGCCCCGCAAAATGCAAGACATAATATCCAAAATTTTATATGGGGAGCGAGTTTTGCAGAATCACCGGTGGAGTGAACGCCATAGACGGCCGAGAATATGCCGGCAATGTAAAATAAAATAATTTTACAAATTGAGTGTGATATAATGTGTAAGGTTCCTGCCGTTATTGCAAGGGGCGTTGCTATCATAAAAGATGACAATATATACGAAAGCTGACTAATTGTTGAGTACGCAAAGCGATGTTTAACAATTTTTGTTTTCCAAGCCTTCCATGCCGCATAAAGAGCGGTTGCACCACACAGATAAAATATCCATCCACCAGTAAAAAAACTTGATGTTAAATGCTGCATGTAACCGGCACCAAAGGTATAGACAACAATTTTAAGCATTACTATAGAGCCAGATTTAACAGCTGCAACAGAATGCAAAAGACCGCTTACAGGAGTTGGTGCAACAGTTGTCTTAATAATCCACTTGTAAAAAGGAAATATGCAATTTTTTGAAATTCCAAAAACAAAAAGCAGCAAAATAATAGCAGAGGCCGTATCGTTTTGCAGGTAACCAAGAGAATTTAAACGACTAAATTCAAGCCCCCCAATTGTATACCAGACACAAAATATTGCAGGAGCAAAAAATAAAATACTAGCCGATAGGTGCGTTGCAAGGTACCAGTTTCTTGCTCGTGCAGATTCCTTTGTACCATTTTGAGTAATTAATGGCGATGTAATTAGCGTCAAAAGTGTCATAAAAATAAAAGATGTTACAAGGTCACCAGAGTAACATATGCCAAAAACTGCAAAAATTGAGAGTGAAAGATATTTAAAAAAATGATTAACCTTATGCCTATGTAAGCTAATTGAAGAATAGGAATAAGAGTATAGATTTGTTAAAATCCAAACAATGTTCACTAATATTCCAAAAAAATACGAATAAACATCGCACATAAACTTAAGCTTTACAAATCCAAAATCTATAAAGTAAATTTGAGTTGAAATTGGGACCGATATACTAATTACCAAACTTAAGAAGGATATAATAAATATTGCGGCTTCGTGGAGCTTTTTGTAGCTTCTGGCAAGAGATCCTGTTAATATTTCAACAAATGGGAGGAGTATCAATAGTGAAATATAAGGACTCATCTTTGTATGTAAAAATAAAATACAAAACGATATTTTTTAAAATCTTAGGTTTGTAAAAATAAGAGTCAATGTTTTATTAAAATAATATTTTACTAAAATCTAGGTACAATACCTTAAAAAATCTCTTTAATACAAGAGATAAATTTTCATCTATATTGTAACTAGAGGTGTCTTTATAAATAAGGGTTATTTTGTTTTTGTATTAATGGTGGCAAAATTATTTTTGCCCCTTCCAATCGTTTTTAAAAATTTCAAGTCCTTTGTCGGTTAGGGGGTGTTGAATTAGTTTTTCTATCAATGCTGGCGGCATGGTTGCAACATCAGCACCTATCCTTGCACATTCCAGTACATGCACAGCGTGCCTTACCGAGGCAGCAAGTATTTTGGTTGTAAAGCCGTAGTTTAGATATATCTCTTTTATTGCAGCGATAAGCTCAAGCCCGTTAAAAGATATATCGTCCCATCTACCAATAAAGGGGGATACAAAGGTCGCTCCTGCCTTAGCAACAAGCAATGCCTGATTTGCCGAAAAGCAAAGAGTTAAATTTGTCATAACTCCATTGTCGCTTAAATATTTACAAGCTTTAATGCCATCCATTGTTGTTGGCAGCTTAACGCAAACATTTTTTGCTATTGAGCAAAGTTCTTTTGCCTCCTTAATCATTTCGTCATATTCATCTGATATTACCTCGGCACTTACCGGCCCCTTAACAACGGAGCAGATGTGCGCTATTGTGTCCTTAAAATCAAGCCCAGACTTTGCAATAATACTTGGGTTTGTCGTTACGCCGTCAATTATACCAAAGGAGTTAAGCCTTTCAATCTCCTTAATATCAGCGGTATCTAAAAAAAACAACATAATAGCAAAAATCAATAAAACGAATTAAATTCTTAGCAAATCCAATATGTTCCAAATATTCATTTATGGCAATATATCTTTACCCCAAAATAATTAACAATGCCATTAGTGGTTAAAAACAAAATAAATATCTACCTAATTAGTAATTTTATAAGATTTGTTTTCCTCGGTAAAGGCAGCTAATTGCTCTGTGGTACAAAGGTTTAAAAGCACTGGGTCTTTGGCCTCCAAGTTGTAGACATTTTTGTATGTTTTAGATTTAATAGACTCAGCAATGTTTTTAGCTATGGACAGAAACTTAATAACCTTTGGGGCAGGCACCTTAGGAAACTCGTTAAAAATCCACATTGCAGCACTAATGCGGTTGTATCTAACAACAACAGGAGTGTACTTGGACTTTGAAGCCTTGTTTGATATCGTAAAAAGAGATGTTACATTTGGAATGTAACTTGGTATAGACACTTGGTCTTGCTCGGCTTTTTTAATATCTTCTTCCAAAAAGTAGCCTCTTAACACTGGGTTGACATTTGGGGCGGAGTTGCCAGCAAACCCGTCCGCAATTGCCTTTACCTCAATTATATCAAGACCGGTAGATAGGGCAATTTGGTTAAATGTTAAAGATGTGTTTTCAACCATCCATTTTGCAACAGGTATTTTATTTGCTGGCGCAAGCTGATCATGGTCGTTGTTTTGATTTGTAGCTTTTTTAACCTGAGTTTTTTTTGCAACTTTTTTTACTGACATCTTACCAAAATAAAGTAATTTAACTAATTATATCTTTAAAACAAAACCTTCAACAAGACTAGCAAGAATTGATTTAATGCTAGCTATAAGCTCTGGTGAAAGTTGTTTTGTTTTTGTAATTTCCGCAAGAATATCCTTGTGAGATGAGCGAAAATTATTAAGCAAAACTCTTTCAAAATCCCTTACCTTATTAAGCGGAATGGTTTTAAGGTAGTTGTTTGTTGCTGCAAATAGCACAATAACCTGTTCTGCAACTGGCAGAGGAGAGTATTGGTCTTGTTTTAGTATTTCAACAAGTTTTTCACCTTTAAACAACACCTGCTTTGTTGCATCGTCTAGGTCGGAGGCAAATTGCGAGAATGCCTCAAGCTCCCTATACTGTGCCAAGTCCAGTTTTAAAGTGCCGGCAACTTGCTTTGTTGCTTTAATTTGAGCTGCAGAACCTACACGGGATACCGAAATACCAACATTTACAGCTGGTCTTACCCCTTTATAAAATAGGTCGCTTTCCAAAAATATCTGACCATCGGTAATTGATATTACATTTGTTGGAATGTAAGCGGACACATCACCAGCCTGAGTCTCTATAATAGGCAGTGCAGTTAGGGAGCCGGCACCTTTTTCATCGCTCATTTTTGCAGCCCTTTCAAGCAATCTTGAGTGTAGGTAAAATACATCACCTGGGTAAGCCTCACGCCCTGGTGGCCTGCGGAGCAATAAAGAGATTTGCCTGTATGCAACAGCTTGTTTTGATAGGTCGTCGTACACAACAAGAGCGTGCATGCCGTTGTCTCTAAAAAACTCACCAATTGCACAGCCTGTATAAGGGGCTAAAAATTGCAAAGTTGGAGAGTCCGATGCTGTTGCAGAAACTATAATTGTGTATTTTAAAGCACCTGCATCTTCAAGTGTTTTAATGGTTCTTGCAAGAGTTGATTTTTTTTGACCTATGCAAACATAAACCGAGTAGACTTTTTGCTTTTCGTCTTCAAGAGTATCGTTGATTTTAGCTTGATTTATTATTGTGTCAATAGCTATTGCGGTTTTACCAGTTTGCCTGTCACCAATAATAAGCTCTCTTTGCCCCCTACCGATTGGTATAAGTGAGTCTATTGACTTAATACCTGTAAAAAGAGGCTCATGTACAGACTTACGCTCGATTATGCCAGGTGCTATCCTCTCTATTAAAAAATTTTGCTTTGCTTTTATTTCGCCAAGACCATCTATTGGATTACCAAGTGCATCTAGGGTTCTACCTAAAAGCTCCATTCCAACTGGCACGGTTGCAAGTTTGCCGGTTCTTTTTGCGGTATCACCCTCCTTAACGCCTTCAACACCGCTAAGAACCACGACACCAACAAAGTCCTCTTCAAGGTTTAAAGCAATACCAAGCCCACCAGATGCAAACTCAATAAGCTCACCAGAAAAAACCTTGCTTAATCCACTAACAGATGCAACACCATCTTTAAAAGATATAACATCTCCAGATTCCTCAGCAGTAATATCAATAGCTAAACCTGAGAATGCTCTGGTTAAAATTGATGAAATTTCGCTAATTTCAGCCATAAATAAAACAATAATAATTTATAAATTTTGCTAACAATTAAACATCAAGAACAAGTCTTTTAGGGTCTTCAATAGCCTCTTTAACTTTTACTAAAAAAGTAACAGCTTCCTTACCGTCAATAATACGATGGTCGTAAGATAGTGCTATATACATCATACTTCTAATCTCTATTTTGCCATTAACCACAACTGGCCTTTCCTGTATTTTATGCATACCAAGTATGCCGGACTGAGGGGGGTTGATAATTGGAGTTGAAAGCAAAGAGCCATAAACACCGCCGTTAGAAATTGTAAATGTTCCACCTGCCATATCCTTCATGTCAAGCTGACCGTCCCTTGCTTTAATACCGTAATTGTAGATTGTTTTTTCAATTTGTGCAAAGTTCATATCCTGAGCATCCCTTATAATTGGTACAACAAGACCTTTTTCAGTACCAACTGCAACACCTATGTCGCAGTAGTTTTTGTAGATTATTTCATCACCCTTTATCTCGGCATTTACAGCTGGTATTTCAATAAGGGCGTTAGTAACAGCTTTTACAAAAAACGACATAAAGCCAAGTTTTACCTTGTGCTTTTTTTCAAAAACATCTTTATATTCGTTTCTCATTGCCATAACAGCCGTCATATCAACCTCATTAAATGTTGTTAATATAGCTGCTGTATTTTGAGATTCCTTAAGTCTACGAGCAATTGTTTGGCGTAGTTTTGTCATTTTTACAATAGTTTCGCGCTCACCAGATTGTTTTTGACAATTTTGATTATTTTGCACCGATGTATTTGCCTGAACCGGAAACAAAACATCACCCTTAGTAAGCCTACCATCCTTACCGGTTGCAACAAGATTTGATGTTTCAATTGATGTTTCGTTAACAATTCTATTAACAGCAGGTGAAAAATTTTGATTTGGTTGTTGACTTAAGTTTGCAACCGATCCACTTGCAACTTTGCTTGCAACATCATTTTTAACATCACTTTTAACTTCAGCCTTTACTGCAGCACCCTCTGCCACTCTACCTATTATTTGACCCACCCTAACAGTGTCACCGGGGTGTACCATAAGCTCTGATATTGTGCCGTTTGCTGGAGCGTTTATTTCAAGAGTTACTTTTTCAGTTTCAAGCTCAACAACTAATTCATCGGCCTTGACAGAGTCCCCAACTTTTTTTGTAAAAGACAAAACCGTAGCCTCCTGCACTGACTCGCCAAGAGGAGGAACTATAATATCAATAGACATAGCAACAAGATATATATTTATAACAACTTAAGCCTTGCTAAAAAACTAGCCTATAAAGTATAAAATACACATATCATTTTTTCAACAATTAAATATTTTTTTTGATAAAATTTTAACAACAAACAAAAAAAACCAAACTTTACAAAATACCAAACTAAACTTTGGGCTGATATTTTAAACTAAATCACTTATTACCTATAATTTTTATTTCCCATTCTAGGTTAATGCCGTAGGTCTCAAATACTTTGCTTCTTACAATCTCACCAAGTATTTCTATATCAGATGCCTTTGCGGTGCCATCGTTTATCATAAAATTGTAATGCTTTGATGAGAAAAAAGCCCCACCAATTTTTGTTTCGCTTTGCGGAATTAAATTAAGAGCATCTTTTACAAACTGCCAAGCTTTTTTACCAGATGGATTTAGAGTTGAAACTTCGGGGTTTTTAAAAGTACTACCGCATGTTTTTTGTTTTAAAGGCTGAGCCTGCTCTCGCTTTAAGTTCACATCTCTCATTTTGGACTCTATTTCACTTTTGTCAGCTCTTTCGCAAATAAAATCAGCTCTTGTAATTACAATATCCTTAATGGAAGAGCTTCTATATTTAAAATTTACATCTTTTTTTGTTAACACTCTATAACTTCCTGTATTTAAGTCAAAGCCTGTGCATGATAAAAATCTATCACTTATCTCACCACCGTAACAACCAGCATTCATTATGATATTACCGCCTATTGTACCAGGTACGCCAATTAAAAATTCAAAACCTTTAATTGAGTTTTCAAAAGCAAAATTTGCAGCATTAACATCTAAAACACTAGATCCAAAACTGATAACATTGTTAGATTCTTCTATGGATGTAAAATTTTTACCAAGTTTTATAACGACCCCATTTATTCCCAAATCCCTAACTAAAGTATTTGACATTGCACCAAGAACATAAATTGGCACAGATTTGTCAACTAAAGACAAAAACCTATTTAAATCTTCGTCGTCAAAAGGTTTAAACAAAACATCACATTTTCCTCCACACCCAAACCAAGATGACTTAGATAGGTCAAAATTTTCCCTATAATCGCCCTTTACATTAGGCAAGTCCAAAGATTTTACCAAAACCATTTTTACTTCACAAGCTTGGTATCTATAACCATATAACCTCTGTAGTCTTTACCCGAGTAGGTTGAACTATTCATCGAGTGGTAAAAATCGGACAAACCAACCCATATCCAAGGATTTTTATGAGCTGCAACATCAAGAATCAAAATTGAATCACTCTCCTCATCAAAGGCAACTATGGGTGAAAAATGTCCACCTATAAAAATATTTTGATACGCTCTATTAAAGTTTGCAATAACAAACTTATCCTTTGAGTTAACAACATCTTTTACTAAAGACCTAAACGCAACAACACCCTTTTCAGAGAATTCCTTAACCTGGGTTACATTAGCCTTAACTCCATATGTAGATAGTACATTTTTTAACTCTTCCATATCTATTCCACCAGCAAATTCGCCTGTTTTATTGTGACGAGCTTGCATCTTTATAGCTCTTCTATCTATAACCTTATCGGTTGCTTCGTTTAAAAAGTTTGTCTCGTTAAATATTTTATAATCAAGACCATATGTTTTTTCACCTATTTTAATTGGCACAGAAAGCACAAGTGGCATTTCCTTGTTGTTTAGTTCATAAATTGCAGTAATAACACTTACTGCCGTTGCAACACCACATGTAGAAGGAAACTCTTGGGGCCTAAAATTATGTGCCAATCTGTAAAAATCACCCTTAAATTTACTTCTTTCCAGTCTTTTTATACCCTCATCAGAGTTCCAATTAAAAACAGAAACCTTACCACTAAAAGGACTAGCTTCGTAAGAACCGTGGTTAAAAGAAAATGCTTTTTTAAAATCTTCGTCGCTTGGCATTGCCGCAACACAAGATAGTGAAACAGATGAAATTAAAGCAAAAGATAAAACTTTTTTAAACACCATAAATATAAATTAAATAATACAAAAATAACTAATTACCCGATTGATTTTTAAATTGAGATCTTTTTTCAAACATAAGCTTAATCTCCTGCTCAACAATATCAGTAACTATAGACTCAAGATTTTCATCTATCCACTTTTTAACCATTGGAAGCATTGCTTCAATAGCAAGATCCTCCATTGTAAAACCACTTCTAAATTGCCAAGAATCCTTATACTCAGAATAATCCTTGTTTGCATCTATAGATTCAACCTTGTGGTGGGCAACTGCATCAAAATGAGCTATTGCATCATCTAGCCTCTTTGATATATTTTCATAAGTATCGCTATTTAAAATACCCAAATCCTTTACGGTATCGGCTGCAAAGCCATCTTTGTAATTAATTTTAGCTAATTGATTATTTTGGTGTTTTTCATTTACCTTTTTTAACTTATTAACATCATCGCTAACTTTTGTATCACCAAATCTTTTGTAGGCACTACTTAATGCCTTATTTTCAAGTTCTTCTTCGGATTCTTTACCATCAACTACCTCACTTGCCGAATTTTGATTAAAATTATTAACTTGGTTACCGTTACTAACTTGTCTTGTTTCGTTATTTTTGTTATTTTTTTGACCTAAAAAAGGATACTGAATAACTTTAGAAGAAGATTCACTTTCAGATTGATTTTGATTACGAGAATTTAAATCGTTTTTCTTCTTTAATCTATCCCTAATTTCTTTTAATATCTCGTCGGTAGAACTTTTTGTAACTTGATAATTCAAAGCAGAATCCGAAGCTAATGATTGAGTCATATAAAAAGAAAAAAACCTTTAAAAAATATAACAATTCTAATAAAAATTAAGTTTTATAAATTTTATTTTGTCAATTATTTTTAAAATGATTATAAAAAACTAATTACCAAGTTCAAATCCATCGTGTAAAGCTCTAGCTGCAAGCTCGGTATATTTTAGGTCTATAAGCATTGAAATTTTTATCTCAGATGTAGAAATTGCAATTATATTAATACCCTCGGCCGACATAACATCAAAAGCTTTAGCTGCAACACCTGGGTGAGTTTTCATACCAGCACCAATAACACTAACCTTTGAAACACCATCTTTAACATCAAGTTTATCATAACCTATTGTATCTTTGTGCCTCTCTATACATTCAATTGCCCTATGTAAATCCGCATTATTAATAGTAAAAGCCAAATCAGTTTTACCAGTTTGACCATAACTAGGACACTGAACTATCATATCAACATTGATATTTAAATCAGCAAGAGGCTTAAAGACAGCCGAAGATACCCCGGGTCTATCAACAACGCCAAACAAAGCAATCTGCACCTCATTTGAATCAATGGATACAGCGGTAACAACTTTTTTTTCCATAATATCAGAATCTTTCTTTAATATAGTTCCACCCGAATTATCCTCACTAAAACTAGATAAAACCCTAGTTACAACGCCGTAATTCATAGCTATAATGATACAGCGAGTGTGAAGAACCTTTGCCCCAGAGGATGCCATTTCAACAACCTCCTCAAAACCAACTTCATTAAGTCTTTTTGCATTCTTTACAACCCTTGGGTCACATGTATAAACCCCATCAACATCGGTATATATATCGCATCTATCAGCTTTTAAAGCTGCAGCTATAGCAACGGCAGTCGTATCGGACCCACCTCTGCCTATAGTTGTAACTCTATTTGCTTTTTTACTAAAACCCTGAAAGCCGGTAACAATAGGTATTCCACCTTCCTTTATAAAATCATTCAAAATATTAGTTTCTATACTCTCTATTGACGCAGATGAGAATGAGTCGTTTGTTAAAAAACCAAGCTGCCAAGCATTAAACGACCTAGACTTATAACCCATTAAACACAACATTGAAGCAAGCAAACCAGCAGAAACATTCTCACCAGTTGATATTATTGAATCGTACTCAGATAAAACATCGTCAGTTATTCCGTTTTTACCAAATATCTTACAAGAATCTTTAACCAAACCCACTAATCTATTTGTCTCACCAGACATTGCAGATACAACAACAACAAGACTGTTGTTTTCCAAATATTCCTTAACAACTTTGCTAGCAACATTCCTTATTCTGTCAAGACTACCCATTGATGTGCCACCAAACTTTTGAACCACTAACACAGATAATTAGATATAAAAAACATTAAAGAATTAATAAAAACAAAGAGAAAATATTTTAAATTTAAAGATTAATATTTGCAAACTTTTTCTAAAAAAACCAATTGTTCCACGTGGAACAATAAAAAAACATAACAGACTTACCAAGTGTAATTTTCGTTGTAGACTGACTTAGTTACAACATTAGATTCATTTTTTGAATAACCTCTAGAGCATATGCACTGATGTTTAGCCTCTATCTTAACATATGCAGCTTTTGGCTTTAAAAATTCAACCAAAGAATCTAAAATATTTTGACTTAACCTTTCCTGAAGATTTAATCTTGATGACATAACCTCAGTTAAATTTATCAATCTATCAAATCCAACTATAAATTTATCAGGAAGATAAGCTATTGTTATAAATCCATTAAATGGTAACATATGATGTTCGCAAAAAGATGTAAATGAAATACCGTTTAAAATAATTTCTGTTTGTGAAAAATTATCAATTAAACAACCTTTTGTAAAAATATCTTTTATGTTTTTTTCGTAACCAGAAAAAAAATTACTAAATGTGTCATAAACTTTTTTAGTATTTTTTTTATCAAAGTTATTTCTTGTTATATCTTTTAAAAATTTAAACAAATCATCACTCATATTAAAATAAACAAATGTTCCACGTAGAACATTTTAATAAATTTAAAACATTAAAACAATAGAATTGTATTTTTATTATTTTAATGTTTTGTTCCACGTAGAACATTGTTTTTATTTTGATTTATCTTATATATGTTAAAAAAAAGAATAATTCCATGTTTAGACATAGATAACGAAAGAGTTGTAAAGGGTATATCTTTTGAAGGTTTGATTGACGCAGGTGACCCAGTTGAGCTTTGTATGCTTTACGATAGCTCTGGGGCTGATGAATTGTGCTTACTCGATATAACCGCAACAAGTGATAACAGAATTTCGCTTTACAACATAATAGAAAATGTTGCCAAAAAGTGCTCAATACCATTTTGCGTAGGAGGGGGCGTTAGAAGTTTAGACGATGCAAAAAAAATAATTAAATGTGGCGCTGATAAGGTTTCCATTGGTTCGGCCGCAGTTAAAGACATCAATATAGTTAGAAGTATTGCTTTAAACTTTGGCTCTCAGGCTACTGTTGTTTCTATAGATGTAAAAAAGCATAACGATGGAAATTATTATGTTTATACCAAAGGTGGTAGGGAGTGTTGTTTTTTAAATCCATTAGATTTCGCCTTAAAGTGCCAAGATTTTGGTGCTGGTGAAATTTTGCTAAACTCAATAAATAGCGATGGAAGTAAAAATGGCTTTGATATATTTATAAATAATCAAATTTCTTCAGCTTTAACAATACCGGTTATAGCATCTGGAGGTGCTGGAATAGAGTGTCATTTTTTAGATGTTTTCAAAAAAACAAAGGTTGAAGCAGCTTTGGCGGCAAGTGTTTTTCATTTTAAAGATATTGAAATATTAAAATTGAAAAAATACTTAGTAAATAATAATATAGATATAAGAGTGTAATATGTTAAAAATAGGTTTTTTTGGATCTGGTGATTTTGCTTTACCTGTTATTAAATCTTTAAGTGAGAAATTTTTAATTGAATGTGTATACACTCAATCACCAAAACCTTGCGGCAGGGGAATGAAGTTAAAAAAAACAAAGGTACATGATTTTGCATTAAATTTCTTACATGAAAGCAAAATAAAAACCCCAATTAAATTTACATTGGATGACGAGTTGTTTTTAAAATCTTTAAATCTAGATTTTTTAATAGTTGTTTGTTATGGAATTATTATACCAAAGTATATATTAGATACCCCTAGCGTGTTTTCTTTAAATATACACCCATCTTCATTGCCTATGTACAGGGGTGCTGCACCGATTGAGAGGTGTATTGAGAACGGAGATAGGACAACATCTGTTTGTTTTATAAAAATGAATGAAAAAATGGATGCTGGAGATATTGTTTTTAAATCCAATGATGTAAATATAGATGTTTTTGAAAACTCAATTCACTTAAGCTCTTTCCTTTCAAATCTTTCAGCTTCATTGATTGTTGATTTTTTACAAAATTACCATAATGGTAAAAGTATTACATTTGCAAAGCAGGACGATAGCTTGGCATCGTTTGCACCTAAGGTTAAAAAAGCAGAACTTATTCTAAACAAGGAGCAGGCAATTAGTTTAACAAAGGAGAATGTTTTTTTAAAAATTAAAGCATTTGCAAACTTTGGTTATTTAAAGTTTGAATTTAAAAATTCATTCTTTAAGATAATTAAAGCTGAAATAAGTGATGTAAAAAGTAGCTATATTGATATTGAGTGTAATAATGGTTTTGTTAAACCAATTTCCATACAGCCAAAAGACAGGGGAATTGTTTTAGCTAAAGATTTTATTAACGGGTTGAGATTTTGATTAATTTTTAAAGGTTTTTTGTTTTAAGATGAGGGCTTTTACTAACTATCTTTTTCTAAACAATAAAAAAATATCAATTCTTGTTTTAGGATACCTTGGTAATGTTTTGTATTACGACCAGAATGAAGTTAGTTGCTTTAGTACTGGAATGTCTATTGTTAATGCAAAAGATTTAAAATCTATCATTTATGATATTTTAAAAAGAGCCGAATCTTTTATTCAAAATTCAATTACTGATTTTATATTAGTTTTGGACGACTGTAGAACGGAATTTAAGACAATAGAAATAGAAAAAAATCTACAAACTCAATCTCAGATTTCAAAAAAAGATATTTTAAAACTTGAGCAGAAAGCAAAAGAAATATCCCTAACGGAGGATTTTGAAGTTTTTGCAATAAAACCTTCATATGTCGTTTTGGACGATACATCTTTACACTTTTACATACCATATGATATGTCTTGTAGTAAGTTTTTAATGGGTATTACAATGATGGGTTTTGATAGCGTTGTGTTTAACAGTATCAAATACATACTAAATGAATGTAGTATTAATATACTAAAGACAATAAATTCAATTGCTTTAACAGCTCTTTGTGTTTTTGAGAAATCTGAAAATTTTGATGTTAATTCATGGAAGTCTGTTCTTTACATAGGTAGTGATTTTTCAACTTTGTTGGTTTTTAGAGGGGATTGTTTTTGTTTTTTTGATACGATAGATGTTGGTTTTGTCAATATACTTGAGCAAATATCTCAGTATCTTGATATTCAATATGGCGATGCTGAGGATGTTTTTGATATAGCTGTTAAATTTAATCAGAGTGTTCACGGGTCTGGAATAGGTGGTGATAGTGATAATCATTTTTCTTTAGATAACAAAACTTTACATGATACATATGATGTTATACAGAGAAATGTATTTTCAATTGTTAATACATGTGTTAACAATATTAACTCTGCAAACAAAGATGTTTTAAAAAGAAGTTTTTTTGATGTCGTTTTATCACCTGATATATCATCTAAAATTACACCTATAGAACTTATAAAATTAGATTCGGTTACAACGACATTAAAGTGTTTTCATTACAATTTTAACCAAGAATTAAAAAATTCCCAAGAAGATTATTATTATAAAAAAAATGATCTTCATATGGAATGTAGTACTCATTTTTTAACATCTTTTAATAGGGGTGGTTTAAAAATTAATCAATTGAGCTTTAGGGATTTTGTTCTTAATTTAATTTCTTAATTTATTTAAAAAAAGATGGATGATTTTGAATACAATTTGGAAGCTACAAATTCACCAGATTTAAAAAAAAGCATCAATAAAAAAAAGATACTTCAAATGATGGACGATATTGAAGATGGTGGAGATTTTTCAATTGATGAAAATGATAAAAAATTTATACTCTCAGCTATAGAATCCGAAAGGCTTACGGCTGATAAGGTAGAGATATTACTTGAGGAAATTCTGTATAATTCAGAAAGTTCTGCTTCCATTAGAGATATTTGTCAAAATCTTGGTTTTTTAACAAGTGATGATTTTGATTTTATACTAAACAAAACAAACTCAACATCATCAAAGATAAGTTTAGGTGGTAGCGTTGACATTTTACGAGAAACGGTTGATAAAAATGTTCTAAAAAGGGTTCCATATGAAATTATAAAAGAAAAATGCTTTTTACCATTTAGGATAAACAATGAGAGCCTTTATGTTGCTGTTGATTACTTTGAAGAATCGGAAATAATGCCAGTGTTGACTGTTTTTTTTACTGATTGTAGTAAGTTTGTTATTGTTAAAAGCGACCAATCTTCAATAGTTGAAAAGATTGATTTGATATTTAATGATAAAGATGAGCTTGACGATGTGATAGATAAGATCACAAAGGTAAGTATATCTAACTACGATGAAGATGTTAAAAAACACAAAATAAATACCGGAATAGGTATACCAATTGAGTTTATTATTGAATTGATTGACGCCATATTTGTTGATTCTGTAAAAAAGAATGCATCGGATATACATATAGAACCAGAGGAATCTTTTGTTAGGCTTAGGTATAGAATTGACGGAGATTTGAAAATAATAAAAAATCTACATAAAAAATATTGGAACAACATACTTATTAGAGTCAAGGTTTTGGCTGGAATGAATATAGCTGAAACTAGAAGACCTCAAGATGGTAAAATAAGTGTGAAAGTTTTTGAAAGGAGTATCGATTGCCGTGTGTCAATACACCCAACAGTTCATGGTGAGAATATAGTTATTAGACTTTTGGATAAAAAAAGTGGATTACTTAGTATTGACGGACTTGGTTTTTCAAGGTTAAATTTAAATCAGATTTCAAAAGCGGTTTTAAAGCCAGATGGTATTGTTGTTGTTGCTGGTCCAACTGGTAGTGGCAAAACAACAACACTCTATTCAATACTAAATATTTTAAACAAACCAGATGTTAACATAATGACACTTGAGGATCCAGTTGAGTATAATTTACCAAATATAAGACAAACAAATATCAATGAAGCAGTTGGTTTGACATTTGAAGCTGGAATGAGGGCGCTTGTAAGACAGGACCCTGATATAATATTGATAGGTGAGATAAGGGACGCGGAAACATTACATGCTGCAGTAAAGATGTCAATGACTGGTCATAAAGTTTTTTCAACCGTTCATGCAATAGATTGTATTAGTTCTATACAAAGGCTTAGCGATATAGGTGGTGATGTTAAATCTTTGGTGGGTAATATAGTTGCTGTCGTTTCGCAAAGACTTGTTAAGATTTTATGTCCATCTTGTAAGGTTACGGTTAGGCCAAATAGAGTGATGATTGATGCCTTTAATTTAAGTGACGAGGAAATTAAAGATTCAAATGTTTGCTCTCCTAAAGGCTGTGACAATTGTGATGGAACTGGTTATAGGGGTAGGTCTGTTATAGGTGAGGTTTTAGAGTTTGATGATAATATTGATGATTTGCTTTATAGGTCAGCAACAAGAAGTGAGTTTAAGAAATATCTTTTTGGAAAAAATTTTTTATCAATGTTTGACGATGCTCGTGAAAAAGTTCTACGTGGAACAATTGATTTTAACGAGGTTGTGAAGTCAATTAAAATGAAGTCCTAACACTTTTTTAGAATAAAAATTTTATTACTAAATATTAAATTAATTTGTAAAATTAGATTGTAGATTTATATCCAATTTAGATTGTTTCTTGTTTTTTTAGTGTTGATTGATAGGTGTTTGGTGGAAGGCATAACCTTAAATTGAATTTAGTGTAAAGATTCTATTGTTTATTTTTAATTTATGATGGGTAGAGTTTCTCTTAGGGATTATTCATATGTCTTTTTCAATCTTATTAAAAGTGATAAAAGAATACTTATAGTTGTTGCGTTATATGGATTGGTTGCAAGTTTATTCAACATAACTCTACCTTTGTCAATTCAGTATATATCGGGGCAAATTGTTGCAAATGCATCAGTTTTACCAATACTTGTTATTACATTTTGTTTGATATTTTTTCTAGCTTTTTATGTTTTGTTAAAGCTAATTCAGGTTGTTGCATTTTCTTACTTTGAAAAGATTTTTTTTATAAATAAGTCAAATAAAATTATATCAATATATTTAAATAACAAAAATTCACTAAAGCAAAATGAGGTATTAATGTCCTATTCGGAGGTTTTTAGTTTAATTCAGTACTTAGGTAATTTTATTTTTAGTACAACTTTACTCATTCAGCAGTTTTTTATAGGTCTTGTTATAACTGCTTTTTATCATATTTCATTTTTGTTTTTTAATATTTTTTTGTTTTTTACGGTGATGTTGGTATTTAAGTTTTTTTTACCAAGATCGATTATGCTGTGCCGAAGGGAATACGATATAAGATATCAAATGGGATCTTTAATACAAAAAGATTCTATTTATCAAAATGAAGAAAAGCACCTACAAAGCATGCTTGCAGAGTATTACAAAAGAAAAACAAATTATTTTAATATTATATTTAGTCAAAATATAATATTTTTAATACTTTATATTTTTGCAACTGCAATATTTCTTTTAACATCAGGCTATCTAGCTTTAAAGGGTTATATTACTATACCGCAATTTTTAGCATCTGAGGTTATATTTTCCTTAACATTTGCAACATTTGGTGATTTTACGAAAAATTTAAAAAATATATACGACATGCTAAATTCTTCTAAAAAAATAAGTGATTGTTTTTTGGGGATTGATGATGATTTTGTTTACGATGGTT
>Ga0214921_10005920_pt1 | contig 17026 bp, 18 predicted proteins | sample LL1505_MetaG_FD_177992 | JGI IMG/M metagenome (GOLD analysis project Ga0214921, IMG submission 177992) | Freshwater microbial communities from Lake Lanier, Atlanta, Georgia, United States - LL-1505 | ecosystem: Environmental > Aquatic > Freshwater > Lake | place: USA: Georgia | collected...
CGCAAACACACCATCAGTCAAACCTCCGTTATAAGGAATGCTTACGGACGACTTAGAGTTAAACGGCAGCGGATTAATCGTTACGACTTTGCGGTTACAGTATTGCCCATTAACATACAACGATGCTTCTACTGTTCCGCCAGCAGCTACACCGTTAAAGCCCAGCCGCAACAGCTGCATCTTAACGCTCTTATAGTCATCAGCCGGTACAACCTCAGATCCATACAGTGTAACGGTTGCTTTCTGTTCAGATCCAAACAAACGATAAACCCCGGTCGCCGTCATGAAGTAAGTATCTCGCGTTCCATTGTCTAGAGTAGAAGCGAACTTTAATATGGTTCCGACGCCGGGATAAATATCAAGAGAGACGAACTTCTGGAGCAGCATATCATACCACAGAATGCCGTTGCCATAAATCGTCGTGACTGCAAACAGCGCATAGTTATCGTGTGTGCCCGTGGCCGCACTCGTCTGCGTTATGCCGTCAATAAGCGAATTGATTGGACCGCTAAAAGGCGCATTCCGACCCTCAAATCGGAACTGCGTAATCCCGTTAAAACTCCTGATTCCAGTGTCATGAACAAATGCCACATCCCCTAGCACGTCCACAACAGAATCAGGATTTAGCGGCCCAATCGAAGTAATGCTCTGATTGCGGAATGTAGGTTCCGCATAGATCAGATTGTTATAGTCTGGATAGACTAAGAAAGATGAGTTCTGAGTGCCAACGAAGAATCCTCCGTCATTGGCATTCATCGGCGCAAGACACGTTACGTTGTTATAGTCGACGTTTGTAGCCATCGCCAACGCTCCGCCCTCTGATTCGTTTGCTGATGTCTTGTCGCCGGTGGGCGTGACAGCGACAACGAAGTTTAAGGGTGCTCCAGTAACTGAGCGCACGATCTGATTGTACTTTGTTCCTGCGCTGGGCGATAAAGTCTCCGCCGCAACAGCGTAAAGAACGCCGTTATAGAACATCGGAAAGTTAGCGATGGGAACATATTCAGGAACGCCTATCGACCAAGTTAAATACGTACCTGTCACGCGAGAACTGCCATCGGGAAAGATAATCCACGGTTGTCTCACACCATCCATCACAACGAGGGCAGAAGGCGTAGCTCCGACAGCACCGCCGAGTGTGAGCGTGCCAGTCGATGAAGTGACTGAGCGGGTAAAGTTTACTGTCGACGAAGGAATAAGCGCAGTAAAAACACGAGGCGTTGTAGAGCCCATCGTGAAAGACGGTATCAACTGCCACGTTCCGTTTGTCAACTTATAGAACGCCTGACCGTTAGCGAACCCCACGAGAAGACTTCCGGCGGCTGTAATGTCTTGAATGTTTCCATTAACGGAAAGGTTATTGGTAACGTCAAGAGGAAGATTCACCGCCTCTACGGCATTCTTTCGAACACGCGCATTGATGAGAATCCAGTATTCATCCTCTTTCAGCTTCGTGATGTCCGATAGCTGATTCATTCCGCCAAGCCAATTAGTTTTTGTGACTACCATAAATTGCGCACTCCTCCCTGAACCAGCGGCCAAGTGGGGAACATAATCGCAGCATCTTGCGTAGCATGGCGCTCTGCCTGAATCATCAGCTCAGTGCCGCTCTCAAGATTCTCGCAGACTTTCTTACAGATAGTCTCAAACATATCTTTGCTCGCACTTGCGACATCCATCTTCTCTTTCTCCATCGCATAGATATACTTGACAGCATAGACCAACGCCTGAATAAGACGCTCGTCGGTCCAGATCGAATCAATATTTACGAACGGAGAGAAGCGTTGCTTAAAGAGAACCTCTACACAATCTTCACCTATGATGAAAGGCGTGCTCGCATTGTAGTCCAAGATCTGAACGCGCAGATTCGACGCATAGAGTTGGTTATTGGGAATGCGTCCGATCTCGCCCTGCGTTGCGCTGTTGAGAATAATAACGTCGCTGTTGGTGTAGCGCGACTTCTTGATCGAGGTAATGCCGAATGGGCTTTCGGGCTCAAATAGGTTGACTGTGGACTTGACAGTGTCGCCTACGTTAAAAGTGAGGATCTCTGTGACGTTGGCCGCGCGAGAAGTCTGGCCGTTTACGATCACGTCAAACGGCTGCGTCTCGGCCGCATTAATCTGAAACGTCAAAGGCCCCGCGTTCGTCAGCGGGGTATGCAACGGCGTAGATTGAATCTGCCGCCATTTAAGATAAGGCTGCGTCCAAGGCACTCCGTGATAGCGAGGACGCATATCAGTGAGAGTGATAAGGCGCGACGAATCATGCCACCGCACGCCGCGAATCGCACCTACATACCACGGAAACGTGACGACGTGTTGATTGTTGTCGACACAGAAGAACTGCTCAAACACAGAGCCGGGCAGATCATACTGGTCATAGATCATCACGGCCGCTCGGTTAAGCCAGCCGAGTACCTGAGACTCTTTATCCTGTGAGTCAGGAAGAACTCCGACTGTTTCGGAAACTTGTTGGATGAGGGAGTTCATGTTAGGCGAATCGGATAGCAACACACTTCAAAGCCCATCGAGCACGCTCAGGTGTTGTAGAGATTGATTGAATTGTTGCTGCTGTAGCATCTTGAATTTGGTAAAACGCAGGTCCGCGATGAACAACAGTACTGGCTGACGCATCAAAAATAATTAAAGGACCAGCTTCATTTGAGGCATCATCATTACCAACTGAAACAAGAGGAAGTTCATCACCCGGTTGATGATTGTGATCGGCTGTAAGGCAGACTAAGTAAAACTGATAGATGTCAGCTCGGCCTCCTGTAGCTGCATAAGTAATAACATTAATAGGCGTGTTAGAGGCAGGCAACGGTGTAATCTGCACAACTTGTTTTGACGCAACAATACCAGCAACAGACGTAGGAGCCACCCAATCAGGCACACCTGCAACTTTACCCAACAAATAACCATCAGGTACGCCAGCCGAATAGATTTTCTCAGGACCTACTGTAGCATCCTGTAATTTGCTACCGTTCATCGTAGCATTGAGCATATCTACATTCGGCTCAAAGTAACGATAAGCTGCAAAAGTGTCAGCCGTACGCGCCGTAAGGAATTGGCTGCGCGCAGACAACGCACCGGGAGGCGCAAGCAAATCAGGCGAGATAGATCCATCAACTAGCGCGTTGATAATCTGTATAGGCTGTATCCAGTTAGCCGTAGTAGGACCGAACACGCCAGCAAAACGAAGCTCACCGGGAGGAATGCCCGTTGTGATAAGAGATCCTACGGGAATAGATCCAACCGTTACAAGACTTGCCAGCGAGACAAACTCAAAGTTAGTAGCTGTAGCATTAACGCGGATAAGTTGCAAAGCTGTGCCGCCGCTTGTAGATAGCTTAGGAAGCGTTACTGCTCCGTTAGCAATCATCGCAGTTGAAATTGCTCCGTTACCGATAATGTTGTTGACATTAATCCAACCCGGCGACGTTCCTTCTTTATAGACGTTTACGGTCGGAATATTAGGATTCGTCAGATTAAGCCAAACGCAAGTCTTCCTCCACGCATTCGACCCCGTCACGTCTGGCGCAGTGGTGTCAAACAAAATCATACCATACGTCGACGACGGAATGGCTTGACGAATGAGTTGCAGAAGCACGCTAGCGTATCCGCCAAACGTAGCCGTCGGGTTAATACCCTCAATAAAAGGATTAGTATTTAGTGCCATAAAGTAAAAAAGGGTTACCCCTCAGACGAGAGATAACCCTTAGGGTTGATTTGGATTTTTTGTTAATCCACCGGACACACGTAGAAATTATCTATTGGATATACTGACGGATATGGATTCGGGAGTATTCCAATTTGACAAATACCATTCGCAAGCGCGGTACCAATCTCGTCACAACAGTCATCTGGCTTCTCTAAGATGTCTGTCAGAAGCTCAAACTGTTCAGAGAAAGCCCTTGTCGCGAAAGAAGTGGTCCAGTATTCAAACTGCGCACCTTCGCCGGGAATGATTTCGCCGTTGTATAGCGGATAGCTCAAGAGTTCGTAGCCGTTAGACCAAAGCTTATAACGCTTTACAAAACCTTGCGACACCCACTTGATCGCCATAACGTACGTCGGAACATTGATGTCCTGACCGAGCCTAATGCAGAAGTTCTGATTAGGTATGCTGATATTCTGAATCGCAAAGATGCGAGATGCGCCCGCCCAAGCTTCTAGGTTTTGCGTAAACCCAGCCACCGTAAGACTTTTGTACACCAACCTGTTCAAAATGACAGGCTTCGCACTCTTTGCGGGTTCAAGCACTGCGGGTTTAAAGTCCCAGCTGCGAGGTGCTGCTGGAGGTGTAGGTAGCGCAATGACGCGAATGTCTGTGATGTTAGGCACAGGGCCGCCGGGAGCGCCATTGGCGTAAGCTCCGGTCGCTGGCCAATATCCGCCGTTGTTGTACACTATATCATTCCCGTTAGAGTTTGTTATCGTGTTGCCTTGAATGTTGATGTTCTTAAAGCCGGGAATAAGTCCAGGATTATAGAGATCAGTCACGTCTCGGTCGTACTGATAGAGGAAGAACAACGCAGTGAGCGGCGGCAGATTGAAGTTGTAATACCAACTATTCGGCCCCGCGAGACCGACCGTGTTGTTCTCAATCGTCACGTCTACGAAAGACGCAATCAACGGCGCATAAGACGGAAGGCCTGTCATGCGCGGCCAATTCTGCACGACGAAAGAGATAAACTGCGGACAGAGTGTCGCGCTGTTGTCTTTGATTACAAGGTTAAAGTTCTTGTAGCTATCAACGTAGATGTGCTGACCTTGATAGTTTGTGAATGTGTTGTTGCGAACAACGCATCCTCGCGTGGCCACGGGCGAAATGCCGTGTAGAGGAGATCGTTGATTGGTGTTGAAGAGGTTGTTGGTAAAGTCACAGCCTTCTATGACACAACCGACAGCATACTTACCTGCCATCCCATTGCCACCAATGGCGATTGAGGTGTTAGCTTCGATGTAGGTAGCGACAGTGCGACTGTTTGCACCGGGCGTATTAAAAGAGCAATTACGCACGATCGCACCCTGTGAATTGTCGGCGGCCGTCGTAGGCAGATAGCTCTGTAGCGCAAAGGCCTCAGCGTTTGCAACGCCCACACCAAAGCCTTTGAACTCACAATTTTCAATTACGTTATTCGAACCGATCAAGCGAACGCCACCGACGCTCTTAAAATAAGGATTGATAGGATCCCAATTCTCATCATAGTTTCCGTCGAATGTGATTCCGCTAATAACACAATCACCTGCATCGAAAGACTGATCGTCTCCGATGTAGCTGTAGGTGTTGACAAGGAATATGTTGAAACCATAAGGCAACACGCTATGAGTTCCCGTTGACGCGGCGAACTTAATGATTGTCTTGCCTTTGCCTTTGCCCAGAAGTTTAATCCCGCGCAGATACTTTGCAGGATAACCCCAATAAATCGACGCGTCAAGGGGATTAGTTATCCCAATGCCGCCGATGATGTATGTGCCTTCGTCGAACTCTACAACCCCAGTCTCTTGGAGACAGAGGTTGATAGCTCGGGCACAGTTTGTAGAGCCATCAGCAATAGCTCCATAATCACTTGCTTTTGCCATAAATTAAAGATTGAAAGCTTTCTTTACTGACACAGTCATTTGATCGAGCGTAAAGTTTCGCGCCCGAATGAAAGCCCCGGTGGCTTTCTCCATGACTTCTTGTTTATTGTAGTAAGCATGACGCATAGCGTATGCAAGATCATTAACATTTATTTTGCCTATCTGTCCACTGTTTGAGTAGAAGCCCTCAGGAGCATTTACCATTTCAACAGGCAGAAGCCACGAACAAGTGTTATTGAGGAATTCAGTAGGGCCTCCGAACGCCGGACATATCACAGGTCGCCCGTGCGCGATCGCATCTTGATGCGGATAACCCCAGCCTTCAGCTCCGCACGCAGAAACAAAGATGTGATTGTTTTTATGAAGCGTTGAGATATCTTCAAGCAGATGACTAATTACAGCCACACGAGAATCAAACACAGCCAACGGCGCACAGTTTGGTCCTTGCTTTAGGATAAGTTTAACATCAGACTCAACAGGAAAAGCACGCGTAAAAGCCGTGACTAAATCCTGTGCACGTTTTCTCTCCGCATAACCGAGATCTTGATAGATTGTGTAGAATGTAAATGTTTTGAAAGAAGGCAGCGGAGAAGGCGTTTGTTCTGTTGCAAGATAAATAAGTTCTGACTTAAAGCCATCTTTAAGCAAAGCTTCTTGCGTCATCTTGCACGTGACAAGAATCTTTTCGTGATTATGTTTTTTTAAGTTCTCTACGTCAACAGGTTTTAACTTAGTGGTCTCCCAGAAAAGACAAAGTGTTTTACTTTTTACGGATAATTGAGGACCGTAGACAGCGAGATCGTATTGTTTTAAAGGGTCATTATCTATACTTACAGAATGCCCAAGCCGCCTGAAACATTCTGCAAAAGAATGCATCACGCGGCTAAAGGAGTTGATGGCGTTAATAGTTTCGCTATAGAGCAACATGATTGGGATGTTTGTTGTAAAAATAATCACGATCTTTGACAAAGTGCAGATCGCGTGCGATTTTATCTAAGCCGGAAGCTTGTTTATTGCCATAACTCTGAATATGTTTTAGCGATGGCGCCTCGACTGATGTTTGTTCATAGCCTTTTACGTGGGCGCGATTAGCAAAATCTGTATCTGCCCAATAAAGCGTAAAGTTCTCGTCGTGTCCGCCAATATCCCAATAAAGTTTAGTGTTGAACAGCGCATACACATCGGTGTTCATGTTGGGATCATCGGATTTTCGCGTCATGATAGCAAAAACTTTGTCGATGTCGCTAGTCTTAGACGCGCCGAGAAGTTTTTGAAAGTCTTCGACAGAAATTTCACCATCATCATGTGCATAGCCAAACCAAGATTCTTCACGCTCACGTGCTATGGCAGCCATCCGGCGAAACTGCTGAACCCAACTTAGCTGCACGACAGGATCTGGCAGCCAGATAGTTTTATTGCATGTTATTCCCGACAAAGCCTTGGCAAGCAGCTCAGAATTTCCGCTATAATGAAAAACGTTAAAGGTCATTAGTAGATAAGCATTCGAGAATAGCAGTGATTCATTCCATAAGCAAATTGTTGCATTCTGGTCAAATCGCTTTGATAAAGGTCATGGTGAAGCTGCTTGGGAACACAGACAGTCTGCGCTGTCTGCCACAACCACGCGATCATATTTACAGCTGAATGAGCTGTAAAGACATGATGCGCGTTTTTAATCGCATAGATTGTTTCGGGAACATTAAGTTGATTACGCAGATCAAGAACATCATTTAGCATCTCCGAATGTGGATCCCAACAATTCGATCCTGCTTGCGTGTTGCCGATAAGCACCTTTGGAAAGCAAAAATTGTATGCGCGTAAGGCTTCGAGTAAGATATTTTCAGGCAAACTTTTGCCGGAATTTCCAGCGTCTGGAGCTAATATGACGTAAGGTGTCTTTGGAAGAAGCAAACGCACTTTTTCTAAGTCTGCGCCAAAAAATAACGGAATTTCGGCAGAAGTCCTTGCATCACCAAAAGTTAATGTGTTATGATTCGATGGGACAAAAGGCATCTTAGTTACGACACAACGCCCATCAAGCACAGCTGGATGCCATTTGACAAGTTCTTCGCTAAAGGGATTATGAGAATGTATAATACACTCGCTTTTTGATTCTGTGGAAAGACGAGAATATCCGTCATGCGCAAAACATTGACGGATACAATCGCCAAGTCCTCCACTAAGGGCAAACTTGTATGACATAATCACCAAGCCTTACAACTCCAATACTTTGCACTTAGTTTTGTCCCGGGCTCTGCGCAGTTATGTCGCGCACGGAAAGAAGCTTTGCGCTCTGGGATGTGCTTCTTGATGCTCATGTTAGGGTCGCCAAAGCGCACAAGCTTTACGACGTTTCCTTCTTTCGCCAACACAGCAGACTTCTTTGACGCGCCCGGCGTTGACTTGGGTTTATTATAACCAGAGAATTTCTCGCCACGATATTCCATAATTATTCTTTGGGTAGGGCATACCAGCCCTCAGGAATTGTTATCTTGTTTTGTGATTTTACCTTGTGGCCGCTTGAATCTAAAACCCACACGTGGGCTTTTGTCGATTCGGCTAAGCGCACTGGCTGCCCGTTTGGCACGTAGATTACTCTCGACGAGCAACTCGCGCTCACGAGCGTCAATGCGAGCGAGCAGATTCTGCTTAAGCTTGTCATCTTTTTGTGCATCTTGTGAGACAGAATCTTTCTGCGACAGTTCATAGAACCATCGCAGAAGTTTCATGACGAGATCTGAAAGAAAGCTCATTCTTTCGTGGACGCATCCTTTGCGAGGATCAAACCAATGCCCGCGCTGATAGCGGTCACGGTCGAAGTGATGTCAAAAGTCGTAGAGGGATCGCCATCAAAGGCAGCTTTCAAGGCGGCTCCGACGGCCACGAGAATAGCTCCGATGCCTGCGATAGTAGTTTTGCGGTTATTCATTTGAATTCTTTTCGTTACTGAGATGTGTGTCGAGGTATGCACGAACTGCCGTAAGGCCGCTAATTAGCGAACCAAACGCAAGCGCGATTACTTCATACCAGTTCTTTGGCCCATCTTGCGAGGCCCATTCTACAAAAGCCGCAGCCATTGGAGTCAATGCTGCGATTGAGAAATAAAGGGCACCCCGAAGATGCCCATTATTTTGAAAGAATTTACCAAGAAATTCTATAAGTGTTTTCATTTCTTACTACGAACAACACGATAAAGAATAATCCCAGAAGTTATGGCTGCAAAGATGGCCGCCAGAGGCGACGCTATCTCTCCGAGAAGTTGCAGATGATTTATAACGGCGCCAACTATTCCGACCGTGGCACCTACTGATGCTTCTGTGTTGTTTGTGTTATTCATCAGAAAAAGTAAAAGGGGCTAGATACCTTAGATACCTAGCCCCTTTGTTTTACTTCTCCAGAGAAAGCTCGGGCGGCTGGGTCGCTTGAGCGGCTTCCATGATCTTGTCAAAGATCGGCAGTCCGACTTTAGCGTTAGCGATACCGCCAGCTTTAATGGCGATGTCGATCAGTTGCAGCACGCCGTTAGCTTCTTCAGGAGTCAGTTCTAGTTTGATCATATGGGGATGTGTTTGTTGCCGAGGAATAAACCAGCCTACAGCAAATTATTTATTCAGCAGACTTTGCGGTTTGCTGAGTCTTAAATTCTTGGTCCTGTCGGATAAGTTCTCCGATAATGCTCACTGCAATTCGAGCAGAAGCATAGCCATTCGTTTTAATCGAAACCTCTAGGGCCGCGATCAATGCATTGGCATCTTCAGGAGTCAAGTTAAGTGTCAGAATTTGTGTAGGCATGGGATGTTGCTTTGTTGTTTAGCCGAGGATGTTAGTTGACATACCATCGACGCTCGGCGGAACGTCGCTGGTAGGAAGAATGAGGGGATCGACGATTTGCTCGGCGCGTAGTGTTGCGGGAGTTGCGATGAAAGATTCTCCAGAGGAGATTTCTTCAACCGGCTCGGCAATCGGAGCTGGCTTCTCGACAACCACAACCGGCGGCACCCACGGCAACGGCAGAACTTCCGGCTCTTTCGGCGGATTGATCTGTCGCTCGATCTGGATGGCGAGGCTCTCTTGAATCGCAGCGACAGTATCGGCTCCGAGGTTGTACTGCACCCATCCGATGATGATTTCAGGTGTCAGGTCAGCATACGGAATGAACGGCGCAGACGGGTCCAGCGGGGTGTACGCGAAGTTGCTATAGTCTGCGGTATGACCTTCGCCATCGTCTGCGAGGACGGTGTACGAAGCGCGGGTAACGACATCGGTTTCACCGTCGAAGACGGGGTATCCGATGAGAGCCGTAGGAGTCCAAAGGTAGGTGATGGGCATATTAGTTTCCGTAGACGGCGATCTTGACGAAGGAACCGTTCAGGTAGATGCGGATGAAACCAAGTGAAGCAGCGGGGAGCGCAACAGCACCGGCAGTGGCCGTGGCGAAGTAGGTGGTGGCGGCACCGTTGGTGGAGACGAAGTATGTACTAGATCCAATAGCTAGTTCGTTTCCTGAGAGCGCGGTTGGAGTGACTGCACCTCGACCAATACAAATGTTTGAAACCCCGGTTGTTAAAGTAGATCCCGCATCAGTTCCAATAAAAGTATTGCTTGTTCCACCAGTAATACTTCCACCAGCCGAAGTTCCAACTGCAACATTGAATCCACCAGTAACAATTGCGGTTCCCATCGCAGCCGATCCAACAGCAACATTTTGATTTCCACCCGTAGACAACGCCAGAGCAAGGGAGCCAATAGCAGTGTTATCTGAAGAGGTGCTATTTGTCTTTAACGCTTGATATCCCATCGCGGTGTTGTTGGAATTGGTGACGACACTCGACAGCGCAGACCTACCAACAGCAGTGTTGTTAAGGCCAGTGGTGTTTGCAGTTAAAGCACTAACGCCAACAGCCACGTTGTCAGCAGCGGTATTCAATTGCAACGCACTCTGACCAACTGCAACCGTAAAGTTGGAAATTAAATTTCCTGCTCCGGCGTTTGACCCAATTGCAATGTTTCCACCTCCACTAGTAATAGAATTTCCGGCAGATAATCCAATCGCAACATTGCCTCCGCCGCTGGTCAAAGCACCAAGTGTACTGCGACCAATTCCAATGTTGTCGGCACCAGTAACAGCAGACACACCAGAAATCGCACTAAATCCGACTGCAATGTTGCTGCTACCCGTAGTGATCGCATTGCCGGCAGTAGAACCTACAGCAGTGTTTTGACTGCCAGTTGCAAGCGTAAGAGCCTGATGACCAACAGCAGTGGAGTTTGCTCCACTTACGTTTGTCGTCAACGCACTCCGACCGACAGCGACGTTGTTTCCACCGGTGGTGTTTTCAGTCAGCGCAACAGCACCGACAGCAACATTGCTATCAGCGCCGTTTTTGAGAAGAGCACCTTGACCAATCGCTACCGTGTAGTTTCCTACAAGGTTATTTTGTCCAGCATTAAGACCAATTGATACGTTTCCGAGACCCGTTGTAAGAAGATTGTTAGCATTGAGACCGATAGAAACATTGCCTACACCGCTGGTTAACTGATTAAGTGTCGATCGCCCAATACCAATGTTATCAGCACCTGTAATAGCACCTGTACTGAACAGCGCAGAATTTCCAATTGCAATGTTGTTACTAGCAGTGCTTGCTTGAGCAGAATTTCCTAATGCATTAGATCCAATTGCAGTATTTGTAGATCCGGTGGTAACTGCTGCGCCAGAATTATGCCCAAGAAAACTATTTGAAGCTCCGTTTACTAGACTCAATCCTGAATTAGCTCCAACACCAGTGTTGTTGCTACCAGTAAAATTGGTAACCGCACCTTTAAGCGCAAGGTAACCAATACCAGTGTTGAAACCGCCAGTGGTCAACTGAGATGCAGCGCGATAACCAAATGCGGTATTTGCAGTAGATCCGACAGCTATTATATTAAGCGTATCACTGCCAACACCTGTGCTGGAACCTTGATCTATTACACCTCGCCAGATATCTATGTTTGTTGAAACGGTAAGTTTACCATAGCAAATACCTGCACCAAATGACAAACGGTCATCACCTTTGACATAAGTTAAGCCAACGTCGCCCCGCAAAGTACCAGCATCATTAAAAATGACCTGAGTATCTGCACTATTTCCCGACGTCGAAACGCCGATGTTAGTCTCTAAAACAGAGACTTGATCCATGATTCGCTCAATAGCTTTCCGAAGAAGCCAGGCTGAGTCGCCTTTGGGTAGAGTAGATAGAGAAGACATATCATCAAACTTTAGCTGCCGAATTGCCAATCATAGATTGGGTTGCTTTTTATGCTCCTTAAAGAACAAAAAGCAACCCACTCTTTCGAGTGGGCGCATTGTTTACTGAATGCCCAGCGGCTGGATGTTGGCGTTATAAGAGCCAGCGCCAGTCGCACTAAACTGCAGACCAAAGGTCGTACCGGCAGGATAGTTCGGCGTGAAGGTAACGGTGCCGCTAGCGGGCAACCGGAACGTGAACACTCGACGAGCCTGATTAGTGGCCTGGCCAACAGTAATGTTGTCGGTCTTCAGCACAGTGTTAGTGTAGCTCTGAGCGACGCCAGTGAAGTTAGTGAAGGACATCACGACATTCGTGGTGTACTGCACAACGCCGGTGTAGGCCAGATAGACACGATTGGTGCTGGTCGAAGAATCGTTGTCATAGACAACAACAGTGTTCGCAGCAGCGCTCGTATCAGTCAACTGAATGTTGCTGATCGACACGCCATTCGTGGCCAACGAGGTGATACCGGACGCAAACGTACCGGAGATGACTTCCGCGACCAGCAAACCAGCCAGTGCGAGGAACGTACCTAGATATTTGAACAGATTCTTCATTGTTATAGAGTGTTAAATGTTATTATTTAAATTACACAAACAGCGACGGAGCGATCTGGCGGCGATAGAGGATAGGAATGATGTTACGAGAAGTGTTGCCAATGATACCGAGCACAGTGTCGGAGATCAGCTGCAAGAACTCACCGTACTTGTTGGTATCGAGGTTGTTCGATCCGTAGTTAACCAGCACGTTGTCGGTCAAGCGAACTTCTCCATTCCAAGTGAGCTGGTTGAAACGCTTGCCGTTGATGGCAGCGCCAGTGAACTCGCTGGGCGGCGGTCCCACGTCGATCTGCTCGTAGGCGTTATAACCAATCAAGAACGCCACACCGATAGCGGCGCTTGCGTAGGCAGGATTGATCACGGTCTGACGAGTAGCGTTCGGAGTCGAATAGCCGCTGTCAGCCAGCAACAGTTCGATCTCGGGCGCGGGCATCGTTCCATTCTCGGCGAAACGCAGAGGATAGAACTCTTCGCGGAATATGATGTTCGGCCCGATAGCACCTTGGAAGGAGCTGTTCAGGAGGTTCATCGCGAGCGGCTTGGTGTTCAACACGTGAGTGTCGAACGCAAGGCCTTCATAGATCTCAGAGCCGCCACACAGAACGTACTTGCCCTTCGACATTTCGTTGTCGGCAGGAGCACCATTCTGCATTCCGTCCATCGGAGGAATCATCAGGTAGTTCTTCGCGTAGGAAGCAACGGCCTGAATCTGTCGATAAGACAAGAAACCATTGTCGTCGGAGCCGATCTTAGCAGCCTGAGCAGCAATGTAAGCAGTGTCTTTGACCGCGCTGGTGTCGGTCGGCAGAGCCGCCGGAGCGTTGATCAAAGGCAACTCGCCAGCGGTGGTGTTACCCACGATGTAAATGAACGGCGAGTTCTGGAACACGTTGTCACGCGTGAAGAAGTCGTAGCCGACAGCGATCTGCTTCGAGAGATCTTCAGCAGCGAACTTCAACTGCTTCGTGCGGAAGTCACGGAACGAAGGCAGGAAGTTGAACTGAGGAGACTCAAAGTTATGACGCTTGACGCGGCTCTGGTTAGTGCGCTCCCAAGTGCTCGCCACGGTCTTGAGCGGCAGCTCGGTGATGTTCTTCGGGCGATGAACCTGCGTGACGATCGGAGAGTTCTCCGCGATCACACCCTGCAGGATGTCACCCATGTTCTGTTTCCACTTGATCTTGGGAAACATATCCTTCCAGCGAGACCACATCTGCATCTTCTTGGTCTGCTGCATAGCCATCCAGATCGGAAGGCGGTTGTAGTTAGCGATGTCTTGCTGATTCCAAAGGCCACTTGAGCGTGGCAAATCCCATGTTGCTGGCATTGTTATACTTTCGTTTTGTTTGATTTATCAAGGCAACAAAAAAGCCCTGATATCTCAAACGGTTATTGGTTAGGTCTGTCCTAGCCGTAACCGCATAGATAGCAGAGCTTCTAGCGGAATCTCACTTGGAGATTCGGTCTGACAATCGTTGCGTTGCTAACGATATGCCAGTGTGTTAAAGACTAGTCGTCTCCGAACATATCTCCTTCTTTGAGCGGGATATCGTCGCCGCCTGTGGATCTTCCCATTGGGCCTGCGCTCGGTAGCGGAATCTTGCCGGGCTTCTGCTTCTGCTGTGCGATATAGCTCTGGAACGACTTAGCCATACGCAAGTTGCCGATCATTGCATAGTGTGCAATCTTGCGCGCATCCTCTGCGGTCACGCTATCGGGTATGATCTTCTCAAGCAGCGGCGCATAGTTCTTCTCTTCGGGCGTAAGTTTGTCGGGATCAATGTCCTTAAAGATCTTCTTGTAGGTGCTATTGATGAACTCACGCTCTTCTGCAATCTTTGCCTTATAGCGATCGGGGAATGTCTTAAAGCCTGTAAAAGACTTCTCGTAGTTTGTCTGCGCTCTGCGATATGCTTCAGACAGTTCAAACTCGACCGCAGGATCGTGTCCGTTGCGAGAAGGCTCTACGGTCTTAAACACTGGCTCGCCCTGAGCATCATAGCCCGTCAGAAGATCAAAGGCTTTGTTTTGCTTGATCGCGATCAAAGCATTCTTCAGCGAGCCTACTTCAAAGCGATCTGTCTCAAGATCGTTCTGAACCTGTGTGTATTGCTTGTCTAGCTTGTAGGCTTCGGGATGCTGGGTATAGTGCTTGGGAATCTCAGCTTGTTTCTTAAAAGCTTCGTACCATTTAGGAAGCTGATCGCGTACGGCGTTATAGGTCTGGTTAGGGAGCTTCTTCAACACCGAGACCACTTCGTCGGGCAGGTTATTGTAGTCGCGACCTTGCTGCGTTGTGGGTTCGGCCTTGGGTTCTGGCGTTGTGGTGGTGTCTTTAGGCTTGGTAGACTTGATGGCCTCAGAGACATCCTTAGGAAGATCGAAAGGATCTTGCTCTTCTGTGGTCTCGGTGGTTTCTTCTGCTTCGTTTTCTGGCGTAGCTTCAGGTTTTGGCAGAAGCTTATTGACATCAAATGATGTTGAGTCTTCGCCATCAAAATCAAGCGAGATGGCTTGATCGGGCAGAGATGTTGAGGCTTTTGGAGGCAGCGGTGCGCTTGAGGGTCCGCTGTTGATGTTGATGGGCGTACTCGATGCCGCTACTGGCGTCGACGTGTTGACTGGGGATGTGATGTCCATAGGATTTATTGTTGTAACTCTGCGATATGTTGTTTAATGTCTTCGAGTGTTTTGGCCCGAAGGAGATCTTCTTGAGTTGAGAGACTGCCACAGGCTTTAGCCATGGCACTCTTGAGTCGTCTGTCTTGTTCTTCGTCAAGCCACGCGAGGAAATGTAGAGTCTCCACGCTGTTAGCCCAACGAATCCAACTACCCTTGCTTGGTTCCATTTTGCGGAGGCGGTTGTTGAGCCATGCGTTGTTCGACGGCTTGTTGGAGTTGCTGCAGTGACTCGGCTTCAGGCTGGAACTCAGGCTTGAGCTGGCCGGTCGCTTCGTCGGTTACGGTGGCCTGAAGAGCTTGAGCAAGGCCTTGGATAAGTTGCATATCGTTGCCTTGATTCATGACCTTTGACCACTGATCGTACTTCTCTGGATAGCGCAAGCGAATGTACTCCTTCAGCATCTCTTGACCGATCGGTTGCCCTTGGAACAAAGGCATGTCTTGCTGTAGGTTAGAGATACGCTGCTGCTTCTCTACGAAGTCAATGTCACCGGCGGGCTTTACCTCAAAACTCACGCTAAGAAGAGCTTCCTTTTCGGCCGGGTCAGAGATCTCTATGAGAAACTTGATCGAGCCTTTCTTTGCGGCGCTTTGGACCACGGGCCACGCCATCGTAAGTGCATCACGCAAGAAGATGCTGAACACTAATGCATCTGTGCCTGTGAGCATGCTCTGTTGCTGCTGGGCCGCATCAATCTCTGTTGCAGTTTTGCGTGAGTCTTTGCGGTTATTGACAGCCCAAGCAACCTGATTGGTCTCCATTGCGTTCTGCTGCACAATGGTCTCGATCCCTTTGAAGATCATAGGGTCGGGCCATGGTGACGTGAAGGCTCGCATTGGAGTCTTCCAGATCGCATTGTTCTTGATCTTGAATTGAAGCTGCGCGGGCGCTGCTCCGTCAAGATTAGTACCGTCAGGCGACCACATTGTGTTGGCTGCTTGAGTACATCCGTTGACCGCTGCAGTCATCAGCGTCGTGGCCGCTTCTTGCTTGTGATAGTCGTTGAGCGCACGACCTTCTACTTCATCGTGTTTACGATTCTCGATGATCTGATTGTGCTTACACGCTATTGGGTAATAGGTGAGATGCACGGGCTTGCTAACGTATGTCGGCTCAGTCATCATCGCAGTCGGATCGATGTTGACTTCAGGCACTTTCTCTTCGATCCCGTTGCTAAACGGCAAAGGCTGCTTGAGCCATTGTCTTGAATCCTTATAGTACCAGCCACGATAGACAAAGCCATTGACCTTTACGAAGGTCTCATAGATCACTAAGTCGTCGCCCACGTTGTTGACTTCGGTCGTCAGCAAACGCTTAGTGATTGCACTGTATGCATCACTGTTCTTGTCAAAGTTTTCAAACGAATCCCAGTGATAGAAACTCACGGCCGTTATGACATGCTTAACAAGAATCGCCGGGCTATCTTGAATAGACTTCAAGCGACGATCATAGACGATGTCGTTGAACGCTATTGTCTCCATCGACACAGCACCGAGCTTAGTGTTGTCGGACTTGACCATCATGTAGCCAAGCCCATTAAGCTCAGCCCCATCGAGCACCTCAATGAAGGGAACTTCCCAGCCGGGATATTGAAGCACACGTGTAAACTCTGCATCGAGATACGCGTTGTCGCCGGGCACAAACGTAGCCATCCGTGGGGATTGCTTCAAGTACGAAAGCAACGGAGGCAACGTCTGATTGATGTTTTGGTGAATGAGTCGGACACCAATGAATGTCTGATTTTCTTGGAGAAGACCCGCCGAACGCATCCGTTCAACATCAGCCTTATTCGACCGCAGACGCCGATTGGTGATCGTAGTCGCCTCTACGGAGCCATGCGATGAAATGTACTGACTGAACAACATACTCGCCGTCGGAAGATCAAGCAGGTTTTTTTGCCCAGCT
>Ga0214921_10005921_pt1 | contig 17024 bp, 9 predicted proteins | sample LL1505_MetaG_FD_177992 | JGI IMG/M metagenome (GOLD analysis project Ga0214921, IMG submission 177992) | Freshwater microbial communities from Lake Lanier, Atlanta, Georgia, United States - LL-1505 | ecosystem: Environmental > Aquatic > Freshwater > Lake | place: USA: Georgia | collected 2015-05-28
TGCCGGGTCTCATCCGGCAGTCCTTAATCAAGATGAAGGGCAAGACATTGACTCCGGTCTTGTGGGGCCTCGGGGCGGCGATCGTGATTCCGTTCGTCGTCGTGAGTTGCAGCGGATCGAAGCTGCTAACGTATATTCTTCCGATCTATCCGCCTTTGGCGTTGGCACTAGCAATTTGGTTGAGTGGGCAGGTTTGTCCCCGCTGCGAAAAAACAGGTTGGGGATTTGCGCTGATTTCCCTGGGGGTGCTCGGGCCGATGCTTTGGTGTGTGCGTTATGTTTGGAGCGAAGGGGCGGAGGTGACACCTTCTCCGGGCTATCTTTTGGTAGCGACGCTTTTGGCGGTCTTTCTGGTTTTGGTTTGGGGGATCAAAATTAGAAGGGGGGATGTGCTGGCGAAAGTGGGATGGGTGGCGGGAGTGGCCATCTTTCTATGGCATGGGGCCAGTTGGGAGATGGAGAGAATCAATGATCTTCTGGGGCGTCAGGCGAGTGTACGTTCCCTGGCCCGATTGGTTGAAAAACACCAACCGGAGAGGGTTTTTATTTACCGGGCCCGGGCCGCCGGACTCCTTTTCTCCGCGGATCGGAAGGTTTGGACCAACCGGGCGGATGCAGATGTGGTGGTGGAACCTTCGGTTGAAGCCAAGGGAAGATTCTTTGAAAAACCAGAGCAGCTAAGACAGGGATTGAGTAGCGGACAAAGGGTTGAAGGGATCACCCTCAGGCATGTGTTTAGGGAGGAGTTTGATTCTAAAGATTGGGAAATTACGGGGAGAGCCGGGGAATTTCTTTTGATCCGTGGATACGGATCCGAAAAATAAAACCTACCGGTGGAGGGAGTCGAAACCAGTCACAAAATATTGATTATACGTATCTTAAGCGACTTACAAAAGTTGCTTTCGAAGTATAATGAAATTTTCCATCCACTTTTGTCCACTCCTAGTGTGATTGAAAATGCAATCTGCAGGGTGAGTCAAAGTAGTGAGTTAAAGGGTTAGATTGTAAGCGCAACGGTTGCCGACACTCCTTTGAATCTTACCGGATGTCTGAGATCAAATCGCATACCAAGTAGCTGAGGAGGTGGGGAATTCTCCGGGCATGGTGAAAAGCATTATTTTCAAGCGGTCAGAAAAGCTGAAGGGGGGGGCTGGTCGATTAAACCAGACTAAAATCCTGATATCGATTTGAGCGAAATCAGAAAAAGCACCTCAAGAAAGGTGGAAAACCTCGCGCAGATCAGTCGCTTGAGGGGAGCTGTCGGAATTAGATGGCATCACATCGCTCATATACCGCCACCACTTTTGGCATTCGGGGGTTTGGGCAATGGCCTGCCACCGCGCTTCATCCTCGATCTCGACATAACCAAAGAGCTGACAGGTGCCGGGGTTAAGAAAAATAGAGTAGTTATGCGCTCCATGTTTCTTTAGTACCGCTTCCAACTCCGGCCAAATCGGATTGTGGCGATGCTCGTACTCCTTTTCTTTTCCGGCGTGAACGGACATTACGAAAGCCTTGCGGATCATTTTCATGAATTTCTAAGTATGTCTTTCTGTGGCTCATCGCAAGCCGGATTGCGCCAAAAACAGTAATTGTTAAATAAAATCAATTTGACGCAGGGAGCAATTCGGCCAAGGTCACCCCCTTATGAAGATCAAAGCGTACGAGGCTTTGGGGATTGATGTGGCGAAGGCGATCGAGACCGCTTTGAAAATTCCGATCTCGATCCACTGCTGGCAGGCAGACGATGTGGCAGGATTGGAGGCGGGGGGTGCGGCGGCCGACAGTGGGGGAATCAAATCGACCGGAAATTATCCCGGCAAGGCCCGCAATGGAGATGAGATGCGTACCGATTTGGAAAAAGTGATGAGTCTCGTTCCTGGGACGCACAGGGTAAACCTACATGCCTTCTATGCGGAATTCTCCGGCAAGAAAGAAGATCGGGATGGTATGGAAGTTGTGCATTTTCAGAGGTGGATCGATTGGGCCAAGGGGCGGAAAATATTTCTGGATTTTAACCCCACCTATTTTGCCCATCCGAAGGCGGATGCCTTCACTCTTTCCAGTCCGGATGATGAGGTGCGGAAGTTTTGGGTTCGGCACGGGATCGGTAGCCGAAAAATTGCTGCTGCGATTGGAAAGATTCAGGGAGATGGTTGCGTCAATAACCACTGGGTACCCGATGGGTTAAAGGATCTGCCCGGCGATCGCTGGTCCCCACGGGCCCGCTTGGCCAAGTCCTACGATGAGATCTTTGCGGCGAAGGTAGCGGATGAAAAAATGTGTATCGATGCAGTCGAACCAAAACTATTCGGGATCGGCAGTGAGGAGTATGTGGTGGGCTCGATGGAGTTTTATAGTTCCTATGCCATGAGCCGAAAGAAACTGCTCTGTTTGGATATGGGACATTTCCATCCGACAGAGGGGATTGCCGACAAGATCTCCGCCCTTCTTCAGTTTCACGAGGGCTTATTGCTGCATACAAGTCGTCCCATCCGATGGGATTCAGACCATGTGGTGTTGTTTGATGATGCGACCCGCGCGGTTTTTCATGAAGTCGGTTCTGGGCAGGCGTGGAACCGGGTGAAGATCGCGTTGGACTATTTTGATGCGAGCATCAACCGGATTGCGGCCTATGTGATTGGCATCCGTGCCACCCGAAAGGCGATTCTTTCCGCCATGCTCACACCCCATTCTGAATTGGCGAGGTTGCAGAAGGAAGGCAAGGGAGCACAACGTCTTGCTCTTCTAGAAAGATTGAAGGTGATGCCCTTTGGGGAGGTTTGGGATTCCTGTTGTGAGCAGGCGGGCGTTCCTGCAGAAGCTGATTGGATTCAGGAGGCAGAGGCGTACGAAAAGAAGGTCCTAACGAAGCGGACCTGATTTTTTAAATCTCGGGAGCGTGGCCGGTGCTTTCCCGGAGAATCAATTTCGAGGGGAGGGTCTTTTCCTTTGGGCCCCCCTTGGTTTTTTGCAGAACCCGATCCAAAAGCATCTCCACGGACTGGAGGCCGATTTCCCAAAGCGGCTGGGAGATCGTTGTGAGACTCGGGCAGGTGTAATCACTCAGCAAAATATTATCCACGCCGATGACGGAAATGTCTTTGGGAACACGGATGCCCGCTTCCCAGGCTCCCCGTAGGGAGGCGATGGCGCAAAGATCATTCAAGCCGATCACGGCGGTAGGTCTGCGTTCCGGATTTTTGATCAAGCGGTTGAAGGCTTCTTTTGCCCCGGCAAGGCTTTGGTCGGAGGCTTCGACGGTCAGATCCCTTGCGGCAAATCCAAGCCGGGTGGCGAGAGTGAAGAAAACCTCCTGGCGGGTATCCACTTGGTTTTGTGCGAGAGTCCGGATGAATCCGATTCGGGAGTGGCCGAGTTCCTTAAGGTGGAGCAGAGCCTGTTTGAGTCCGTCCTCGAAATCCGTGCCAATCGAGTCCACAGGCAGGGGAGGGACGGCGCGCGGGCCCACCACCACGATGGGAACACCATATTTGATTTTTTCTTCGAGAATCTTTCTTTGGGCGGTGGGATCAATCAGGCAGGCGATGATTCCGTCCACCTGCCGGTCGAGAAGATTGTCGAGACAGCGATTTTCCCGGTTCAGGTCAAAGCGGCTGTGTTCAATGATCAGGTCGCAACCCTTGGATTCTGCAGCCAGTTCCAACTGGTAGGCAAAATGACTGAAGAAGGGGTTGTTGAGGTCTGTGATGATCAACCCGATGGTGTTGTAGCGCCCTCTTTGAACGGCCAAGGCAATCCGACTTGGACGGTATCCCAGTTTGTCCGCAGCCTCTTTGACTTTTTTCTTTGTGGCATCGGAAGCCCAGCAGTTGGGGCGTTGATTCAGAATCATCGAGGCCGTGTTCGTGGCCACCCCGGCGGCTTTCGCGACATCCACCAAGCGTGGTCGCCGACTCGAAATGCTTTTCTTGGGTTCGGTGCGGATCTTCTTTGGAGAAGATTCGGAACCTTTCATGGGATTAAGTTAACAAAGCTGGGGCGGGCATAAATCTAAATTCTTTCTAATTTGCTTAAGAAATAATTCAACCGAAGGCGACTAGCCCTTGACTTATCGGAAAGGTGGGCTTTATTTCGGATATGAAGCATTTCATGCCCGTTCTTACGATGTTTCTTATTTTGACCGGTTCATCGTGGGCGGGCACGTCTACCTTGAGCACTAGCGGAGGTTGGGAGACTCCCGGGAATTGGACCCCAAGCGGAGTTCCAATATCCAGTTCCGATGCCGTTGTAAATGCTGCCAGGTACGCCATCGTTTCCAACAATGTGAGCAGCATCAAATCTCTGACCTTGGGCAACGCTTCCGGTGAGGGAGCCATCAACATGCGTGCCAACGGGGTGCTGAACGTTTCCAACGGAAACAGTATTTGTGTGGTGGTTGGTGGACCGGGGGTAGCTGGAGCTCTTGCTGGGAGTAGCAGCTATCCATCCTACTACAGTCACGAAGATGGGGATTTCAGCACAACTGGGGACATGGTGATCGGCACCGGCGCTCTGTCCGGTCAGGCTTTTTTCAATAAAGGCAATTTGAGTGTCGGTGGCAGCTTGAGAATTGGCGACCAAACGGCCGGTGTCTCGGAGTTTAAAGTCAACGGGGGGGGATCAGGTGTCTCATCTCTTGGGGCGAACCAGCTCGAAGTGGATAGCAAGGGAAAAGTGACTTTCGATTTTCTGAGCGGAGCGGTAATTCTTCCGATTTCTGTCGCTAATCAGGTCACTCTTAGCTCTGGTTCAACGCTAAGTATAACCAACCTTCCGCCTTTGCCTGGAAAGTACACTCTGATCGATGGAGGGTCGATTTCCGGGACATTCACCACGGCCAGTATTTCCGGTCTTCCAGTTCACATGACAGCGGAAATTCAATATGATACAGACAACGGGGATGTGAACCTAGTTATAGGTGATTCGATCACCGAGTTCGATAATAACCAAGGGAAAGGGGATGGATTCTGGTCAACCCAAGGAAACTGGTACCCCTTTTATCCCGATGGGACATCTTTTGGAAGATTGATGACCACCGTGCAGGTCGATTCGCAAGTACAGATCGGTTACCTCGAAGTAGGAACAACTCAGCTAAATGCCGGTTTGAACCTTTGGAACCCAGCTGGATCCTTAACCCTGAATCGCCCTGTTGTTTCCTTGATTGTTGGTGCGGTGAATAATGGTGGTGGGGGAACCAACAACCTGGGAGGAATCGGTTACCCGAACTACTACAGTCACGCGACGGGAACACTTACCACAGTGGGTGATATGATTCTGGGAGCCAATTCCGGGAAGGTCGAAGCTTCCTTTAGTAGTGGATCCATCCAAGTGGGTGGAACCCTACGGTTGGGATCTTACCAGAACTCTGGAGCATCAGTTTTTGAGTTAAGGGGTGGAGGTGGCACGATTGGTGCTCATGATCTTGAAATCGGAAGTGCCGGGAAACTTGCTTTTGATTACATAGGCGGAGCGTCCTTAAAAACCATCAATGTAACGGGGCAAGCATTGATTCTTTCGGGTGCGAAGCTTGTAATTAAGAACACGTCATCGAATCCCGCCCTTATCAATCCGACAACATACACCCTTGTCCAAGCCTCCTCGATTGTCGGAACCTTTTCGACAGTGGATTTTTCGGGATTCCCCTCATCCGTTGTTCCCCGAATTGCTTATTCAGGAGGACAGATTCAGTTGGTGGTTGAATCGGTTTCTGCAGCGCCCGTGTTGGACTCCGGCACTTACCGGTTAAGTGGGTACAGCCGTGTTGTGCCCCTTGGAGTGGCGGGTTACTCCTTTGGAAGCGCGGCGGACGGGGAGGACGTTTACTACTCCGATTTCAACGCTGGAACGATCACCCGTGTTTCGGGCGGGAGCTCAACAACACTAATCTCCGGGCTAAACGGAATTTATGGTTTGGCCGTAAAAGGAACCAAAATGTATTTCGGGCGTGAGTACGATTCGAATCTTGGCACTGCCAAGATCTTTGAAATGACGAAGAGCGGGAGCACTTGGGGGACTCCTCGACAAGTTTTGGCGGGAATAACAAGGCCGAGGCAAATCTTTATCGAGAGCGCAGGAACACTTTTATTGGCTGTCGAAACTGGCCAGATCCTTAGGATCAATCCGGCCACTGGCACAACAACAACGTTGGCTTCTGGGCTCTATGCGCCCCAAGCAGCGGTATCGGATGCTTCCGGCAACCTTTATTTTAACGAATACGGCAGCACTACGGCAGACGGAACTCCGACGATTACTGGAAAGCTTTGGAAAATGGCTGCAGGAACTACCACCAAGACCAAACTGCTTGAGGGGCGCCGACTCCGCGGATTGGCTTTGGTGCCGGGTAGTCCCGACCAGTTGGTCCAGTTGTCTGAGGCCAATAATGAGGATCAGGGTAGTTCCTCAACGACTACTATCCTAACGACTTCCGGCATTTTGCTTCGGACGATTGAAGGGGTGGATTATCCCCAGTTCACCGGGATCACAGCCTCAGGGAATGTAGTCACCACCTGTCCGCGGGATCTGGCACTACTCAGTATTCTTCCGAACAATAGTTCAGGAACCGATACGCCCATCGCACTTAGAACTGGAGTAGACTCGTTCGCCTCCGTTCGCGGTCTTACCTACCGGACCAGTGGGGAGGGAAGATACCCCGTGACGATTACTGGAATGAAGGATGGCTCCTTAACCTTTTATGTTTCCCCGGACGGGAATGGTAAATTCGCCGGCTGGATTCGTATGACCACATCTCAATGGCCTAATGTCTCCACCAGCGAAAAGAGTTCCATGCCCGGATTTTATGATCTTCCTCAGCCGGGAGTCCAGTGTGCGAATGGAAGCTTGGATCGGCTCCAGATTTTTCCGCATCGCAGCCGGAATGTTTCCCGCTGGCCAATGACGAATGTCGGAACAGCGCAAGAAGCACCTCAGCCAGGATTTTCGGAGGCGCCGAACGCTTATCTTGCCTACATTGAAGTTTCAGCCCTTACGCCCGCTACTCGAACAATCTCTTGGGATGCGGGTGGCGCTGATGCGGCTTGGTCGACAGCAGCGAACTGGAGTGGGAACGTTCTTCCAGGAGCATCGGACAACGTTTTGGCAAACGGGGGCGTTTATGTAACCAGTGCTGTGGGACCGGTTGGGAACGTGGTGGTGGGAAATGCCAGTGGGAACGGTGCCTTGAATATGCTTTCTCCAGGGAGTCTGACCGCGGCATCCCTGAAGATTGGTGAGGCTAATAATTCCGGGGGCGGCACAGGGTACGCAAATTATTTCCGTGGAGATGGAGGAAACATCACGACGACGGGCGATTTTGTGATTGGAGCTGGTGGAGCGAAGATCGATGGCATCTATACTTGGGGTAACATCACAGTCGGTGGCGCCCTGAAGATCGGGGCAGGGTACTCGGACCCTGGTGATTCGAGTCTGTTGTTGCGAGGTGCATCAAGCACGATCTCATCCGGCAGTCTGACAATTGGCGGTGGGGTTATGCTTGTGATGGACTTTATTGGAGGTCGTTCGATGCGTACATTGACGTCGACCGGAGCGGTGACATTGGAGTCGGGGTCGTCGATCAAGATTGTGGGCAATTCGAGTATCGTGGCAGGAGATAATCCCCGACTCATTGACGGTGCCCCGGGTAGGTTGAGTGGAACGTTTAGCAATGTGACCTTTGAAGGGTTTTCATCCAGCGTGGTGCCCAGCTTGGTTTACAACAGCACAGACGGTGATGTTTGGTTGGTGCTTTCGTCTCGGGTGATCTCCTGGGACGCGGGGGGTACGGATGCGGCTTGGTCGACGGCGGCAAATTGGAGCGGGGATGTATTGCCCGGCTCTGCCGATGATGTGCTGATTACGGGGGGCGCCTATGTGACAAGTACGATTGGTCCTGTGGGTAATGTCGTGGTCGGGAATGCGAACGCAAATGGATCCTTGAATGTGATTTCCGGAGGAGTGCTGAACGCTACTTCGATCAGCTTGGGCTCTGTAAGCAATACACCCGGTTACCCGAACTACTTCCGCAGTGAGCGGAACACGGGCGGATCTGGTGGCAAGATCACCACAACGGGTGATTTTATTATCGGTGCGAACGGGGCAAAGATTGATGGTATCTATGACTATTCCTCGCAAGGAATCACGGTTGGCGGTGCTTTGAAGATTGGTTCCGGCTACACGGCATCCAATTCCACGCTCAAATTTGAAGGGGGTGGAGTGTATCCCATTACTTCCAGTAGCTTGGTCATTGGTGGCGGGGTGCAGGTTGTCTGGGATTTTTTAACGGGCAACTCGTTGCAGGCGTTGACCTCGACCGGAGCGGTGACGTTGGAATCGGGATCCTCGATCAAGATAAAGGGGAATGCAAATTTGGCAGCCGGAAACAACTGTCGGTTGATCAATGGTGGCAGTGGTCAGTTGGTGGGAGCCTTCAGTAATGTCACATTTGAAGGGTTCTCCTCCAGCGTGGTGCCTAGCTTGGTTTACAACAGCACGGACGGTGATGTTTGGCTCGTATTGAGTAGTGCAGGAACCACCTTCGCCTCGTGGTCTGGGTCTTCCAATGCGGCCACTAGCGCCACCCTTATGAGTTATGCGATAGGTGGGGGTGCTAGTCCCACAGCGGCCTCTGAAAAAATGGTCACAACCTTGGATGCTTCAAATCTTTCGATCAGTGCCATCGTCAGAGTAGATGACACCAAGTTGAGCGTGGTGGGTCAGTCGGCCACTAGTTTGAGCGGGCCTTGGACAAATCTGGCGCAAAATCCGACAGGAACAGCCAGCTCCAATCAGACTGGGGTTTCTAGCGGTTGCGAAAGAAGGATTTTTAGTGTCAGCAAGGGGTCCAATTCCAGGATGTTCCTCAGACTCGTGGTCACGCTGAGTAACTGATCCGGCGGACGGTATCCTCATCGCTACATTTTGCTACGGTTGGGGTATCGATTTTCTGATTAAATTCCGCCCTGCGGAGAAAACAAACATGATCCCAAGCCATTTTTTCAAGAATCTAACCAGTCCAAGATTTTTTCAAATCCTACTTCTTTTCTGCTTGTTGGGCCTTCCAACAGATGATGTCTGTGCTCAATCCAACGGAAGCGCCCAAAGGGTGGACTACAAGGTGGGTTTTCTGGGAGTACCTTGTCACCCGGAAGTGGATTGGAATGAGGCAAATCTAAAAAGTATGAAGGATCTGGGGTTCAATGTCCTGCAGTTAAACATTGCCTGGGGGTATAGGCCCAATGATGAGGCTCTCAATCTCGAAGACGTCATCGACCTTCCGCCACAACTTCCCCGGACTGCAGGCGACAGGAATCGAGAAAAAATGCGAACCCCAGAAAGAGTCGCCGTTCGAAGTGAAAAAATCCGGCATCGAATTGAAATCAGCCAGAAACTCGGATTCCGCAGGATGTTTCATTTTGGGGCTCCGAATGTTTTGTATCCTCCGGAATCGCCCGGGGCGCCCGGGGTAATATTGGATCAGTGCATTTCCGATGAAGCGACCCTCTCCCGGTACGTTACTCTTCTCAAGGCGTTTCATGCGAAGTTCCCGGGGGTGGATGATCTTTTGTGTTATACCTACGATCAAAATGCGTGGCTCTGCAATGAAGCGGGGGCTTGTCCCCGATGCCACGGAGTTCCTTTGTCCAGGCGGGTATCCAAATTTATCAACACTTTGGGCCGGACTTGGCGTGAACTGAATCCTAAGGGGACCTTGTTCTGGGAGCCCTGGGAACTCTCGGCTGGGCAGACGTATCAGTGTGTCGATCTACTCGATTCAACCTGTGTGGGACTTTCTTTGCATTCCAATATTGCGGAAGTTCAGATTGCCTTTCCTGCTGACCGTTGGTTTAAAAACATGCTGACCAAAGCGGCTGAAAAGAAAATCCCCGTCCTCGGGGAGTTGTGGACCGGGAGTCCGACGGAAGAAATGGAGCCCTTTTTGCATATCCCCACTCCCTTAGCGACACTTCGTGCCCTCCGGGCGGTGAACGAAGCGGGAAAACTAAAAGGGATTAAAGAGTATTATGGGAATGTGCCGAATGAGGAAGATCCGAACCTGCGTATGACGGGCCTCTTTTTTAAAAATCCGGGTATCCGCGATGAAGAGGCATTGGCTCAGTTGGCCAAGCCCTACGGGGAGGCTGCTGAGGGGGTCGCCAAGTTTTGGAGACTGTCCTCCGAGGCGATGGAAATGTATCCATGGGACGTTTCTTGGTTGGCACGCGAAGTGGGGAGAAGCACTCCCAAACACACCCTAACGGCAGCCATTCTCAAGGGAGCCAGTTGGCAGACGCCGAGTTGGCAGGCCAACCGCAGGGTTGCCTTCATGAGAACCGATGAAACGGCGGCACCCAACTTCTGGATGTGTGAGGATGTGCAAATGCGGTTCGAGCAAACGGCAGGAAAACTGGAAGAAGCCATTCAAACGGCCGAATCGGTTCAAAACAAAATTCCAAAGTCACATCAGACAACTTTTGGAGAAAGCATCGAAGAGCTAAAAGCTTTCCGCATCCGTGTCTTGGCCTATGCCTACCACCTTCGAGAGACAAATCTCGCCAACCTGATCCGTGGAGCCGCCCAGTACGGACTCGAAATAAATAAAAACAATATCGAGGAACTCAGGATGGTGATGGTCAAAGATCAGCAAAACATGGGAAGCGAGGAGCCGATGGGAACCGCAATCCGGATGCTCGACACGGATTTGAAGAAGTTTCTTAAAACCTATTTCCTGCCGTGGGCGCAATCGGACAAAAATCAGGACTGGGCAGACTGGGGAAGCGCCGCCAACTGGACGATTACATCACCCAACGAGTTCTTTGAGAAAAAATAATTAACTCATTTCAGCCTACATCCGGGCGGTTTTCGGCTCGTTTGGTCTTTGGCGTCCTAGCCGTGGCAGTCGTGCTGGCGCAGGATCTCGCGAACGCGAGCGAACCCGCCCAAGTCAGCTGGGGGAAAACCCTGGGGGATGCGGCTTTTGTAAAGGAGGGGATGGATCGCTTTCGGCATCCCCAATACGAGTACGAATGTCTGGGCCTGGGGGGAACGATGATGAGGGTCGGTCCCGACGGCTTCACACAACCAGGAGCATGTGCCGTCAACACCAATGGATTTCTTAAGCACATGCCGTATCTCTCCTACCAGTATTGGTGGGATGAGGAGGGGCATCGGCATTTGCCCTTCGATCTAAGGGGCGGGTATGGGGAAAAACAGGAACCCATGGAGGTATCCACCTTCCGTCACCACCTCGATATCACCACCGGATTTCTCCAAATTGATTTGGGGCTCCATGAGGATGCTAATGGCTCGAAGTCATTTCAAAGCCATCGGGAAATGTTTATCACGCCGGAAGGGATTCTTGTAATTCGAGTCACTGATCAGGTTGATCCATCCAAGCCATTCCGAATCGGCGTCGCAATTAATCAGAATGTCCGGATTTATCTGAACGGTGGGGTGTATGCCAAGGCTCACGATCCTTGGAAAGGAGAGGGCGACGGAAAGAAAGACGGGTTGGTGGTCGTGGCAAAGCGCCCGAAATCATGCACGGCTACCTTGGGGATTGCAGCGGAAGGGGCGGAAACTTCTGTCGATGCAAAGTCGCTGGAATTGGGGTCGAAAAGTCATGGGGGAATCGTCACCTTTTATATCGCTCCGGGTTCATCGTATGAAGTAGTTGATCCAGCGTCGGCCGCATGGAAGAAGGCCGAGGCGGCCAGATCCCGCGGATTTAACGCGCTACGCCAAGAGACCGCCCAATGGTGGAGAGAATATTATGAGAGATCCGCTGTTTCCCTGCCGGATCCCGATTTGCAGAAGTGGTTTGCCCGTTCGACCTTTTATATGGGGGTATTCTTCGGGAACACCGATGTCCCGCCCGGATGTAATGGGACAAGTATCGAGAGTTTTGCAGGTGCTATCTGTCCCGAGTATGACCTTGTTCTGAACCAGATGGCGTTGCTCTACGGCAACCATTTTAAAGAAGCCCGCCGGGTGGTGGGTTGGCTGGAGCGGGTTCTGCCCCGTGCCGAGAAATACGCCAAGGAGGGGCTGACTTTACATCAGACCTCCGTCAAATATTCAAAAGGGGCAAAGTTTGGCCCCCTCATGGGCTATGACGGCACCATTTTGGTTCCCCCTACCGTGGGGGAGGGAATTTGGGCCCATGAGGATTTCTCGGGGAATAATGCGGCCCTGATGGCGCTGAATTATTTCGATTGGAGCGGAGACGAGAGTTGCGAAGGTTTGGCCAAGAAGATCCTTCGCGAGACGACGGAGATTTCTGTCGAGGACCTGCAGTGGCGTGACGATTTTAAATCCTACCTGAACAAAAATATGCCTGCGACGGTGCAACAGGCGGGCACCCTGTTTGGTCTGCAGGAATCCGTTCGCCGGGGAGTTGTACAACCGGACTGGGCCGAAAAGGCGGACAAACTCCTCATCCCCACAGCTGAGTATAAAGGGAAAAAGCTTTTGGCGGTTGGACCGGGGGCGAAGTTGGAGGAAAACTCCGGGGACTCCACTTGGATGAGTCCTGTTTGGTACTATCGGGTGTTATCGGATGATGATCCGATGGTTAGGGATAGTTACGACTTGTTCCGCACGTCCAAAACAGGGAACTACACATTTAACAACGGCTGGATGGGGGTGATAGCGGCGAAGCTAAGGGATGGAAAAGAAGCCCTTCGGTGGGCGAAAAACTTTCTCCAGCCCGGAGTGACCCTGTTTGATGACACCTGTTTCGGCGAGTTGGTCGCTGATTTTGAGGATTTTAAAAAGACGCCGGAGGTGGCCGCACACGCGGCGTTCATCTGCAATCTGACCCAGATGTTGCTCGGGTCAGATGATGAGAAGGAAATTTCAGTTTTTCCGGCCATTCCCAGGGAGTGGGAAAAGGAAGGGGTGTCGTTTCAGAACCTTGCCTGCAAGGGGAATTTTTTGGTTTCGGGTGAATTCTTGGCTGATCGGGTTCATGTGAAGATTGAGAATCGTTCGAGCCAGGGTTGCGTCCGGAATCTTCGGGTACGTTTGCCGGAAGGGGCAATCCGTCTTCGTGAATCCGAAGAAGGATTACAAATCGAGAACGGGTGGGCCATCATATCGAATGTGAAGATTCCGGCGAAAGAGATACGAGCGTTCAGTTTTACCGTTTCCCAACGGACGGAATCTGCGAAGTAAGCTGTCAAATTGGTTTAAAAAGTGCGGCAAGAATTTTTAGACGACAAAGCAAATTGAGCATAAAAGTCGTTACAAGTATTATTGTAAAACACTGCCTAATAACATGATGCAGAAAATTAAGAAATCCTTAATTGCACCCCTTGACAAAATAGCAAACGTGACTATTAATGTTTCATATGAAACAAATCTTATCCGGAATTGTCGCAACCATAGTCCTAATTACGCAAATTAATAAGGCCAGTGCCGATGTGAACTGGAATAATAATAACGGTATCGCTCCCGGTGGCGATCGAAGCTGGGGTAATGCGGCGAATTGGCTCGGTGGAAGTCCGTCAGCTGCCGGAGCTGGAAATGCAGTTGTAAATCCGTGGAACACAGCGTCCACTTGGCCGATCGTGAACACATTGGGAAATACGGCAAATCAAGTGTACTTGGCCGCCGGCGGTGCCTTAAGCGTTGTTCAGGGGGGAAGCCTTCTTGCGAGCAGCTATATTACTGGTCAATGGGGGAACAGCGGCGTGACAGATGTTTCCGGAGGATTGTTGCAGGCTGGAAGTTTCTACCTCGGTAACGGTGGTTTCGACGGTAAAATAAATATTTCAGGAGGTAATGTTGTCACTGATTATCTCTCAATCAATACAGGCGGAGGCGCTCTGATTAATATCGGTACAAACGGGTCTTTCATCGCGGCCGCGAGCAACTTGGGAAATATCAACTATTGGATCAATAACAATGCCATTCGTGCGCAGGATGGTTTGGCGGGTTGGGCGATTAATGTCGATACAGCGAGCCAAGCAGGAAAGGTTGTCCTGACTGCTGTGAACGTGGCCTCTGTTCCTGAACCTTCCACTTTTGCCACCTTGGGAACGGGCCTTGTATTGTTGTGCGCCACACGCAGTCTCCGGCGGAGAAGCTAAACTGCATAATTGAGTTTTGTTTCAAACAAAACCGGCTCAAAGAAAACTTGAGCCGGTTTTTTGTTGTTCTAGATCCCTTAAATAGATTTTAAAAACGGACTATCACCCATCCTTATTATGAAAGATTCATTTAAAGCCATTTTCCTCCTAATGACCTTTGGGAGTCGTCTTTTCGCCGCAGACCCTGTGTCAATCGTGGATACCGTCTGGTCTGGTGCCGCCAGCGATGCCTGGGCTGATTCGGTCAACTGGAGCAAGGGCCTCCCCTCGGACAAAGGGGTGGCAAATACGGTGATTCAAAGTGGCTCCGGCAAACGTGCACCGGTTGTCACCACATCTGGAAACACCACCGTCGGACAGGTCTACATTATGTCAGGAGGGAGTTTGGTGATCAAAAAAGAGGGGATCCTTACCACTGCGGGTAACTTTGTGACAGGCAACAATGGGCATGCCGGCATGACCGAAGTTAATGGGGGAACACTGACTGTTAGTGGGGTCATTCTTATTGGGCACAACGGGTTTCAGGGAAGTCTTAAGATTGACTCGGGAACCGTGAATGCTGAGGGTCTTTCGATTCATGAAGCTGGTGCCGCAAAGATAGTTCTCGTCGGAACCGGAAAGCTGATCCTGCCGAATTCGGAGGAGAATCTGAAAAATGTCCGGTACTGGATTGATAACTCCAAACTGATCACGGCGCAGGGGACGGATGCCTCGATGGAATATTCGGTGGATGTCGACACGGAAAAGAAGCCTGGAAAGATTGTCATTTCCGTCTGGTCGGGAAAATAAAACAATCTTTTGGCTTGCTGGATCGGGGCAGGGTATGAGTTTGGAACGGCCTGCTTCTATTGGTTTTGGGCGTGGTAGAGTCCTTTTCGTGACTCAGCCCCTTGCTCTTATTGTATTTCTTCTTTCATGGGGTTTAGCAGCAGGCCGTGAAGCGGATGCGGCTCAATCAAAACCTCCGAATATTGTTTTTCTACTTACGGACGATCAGCACTGGGATTCCTTGGGTTGTATGGGAAACAAGACAATCCAAACACCGAATCTTGATCGATTGGCGGGTGAGGGGAGCCTTTTCCGTAACGCCTTTGTCACCACATCCGTTTGTTCGGTGAGTCGGGCGGCGATTCTTACGGGTGCTTATCCTTGCTCGCGTGGTTCGGGTGATTTGGTTGCCATGGTAACACCCAAGAATCCAGATGTAACCTATCCAGCAGTTTTACGAGCTGGGGGATATGAGACGGGTTATATCGGCAAGTGGGACGTCGGATCTGGGGAGGAGGGGTTTCGGATGGGGATGAAGTTGTTTGATTATTGGGGGGCAGACCGTCTGCACGGAAACTATTGGCACGAAGCCGACTGCCCATTTGTGACAAATGATGGGCGGCAGGCCAAGGATCAGATCCGTTGTACCTGCCCGCCGAAAGGATCGGATCCTAGGGTCGGTTCAGCCGGTATGACGCACCCTGTGCACTTCGATCGGGACATTGTTCCAATCAAGGCGAAGCAATTCCTCGACGGTCGGAATCGTGAAAAGCCCTTCTTTTTGACGATAGCTTTTCGGGGGCCCAAGGATCCCTGGTCCGACTTTCCTCCAGATAGGGAAGGATTATATCGATCCAACTCTGTGGTTATTCCGGCCACGGCAACGGAGGCGGATGCCAAGGGGCAGCCTGCCTTTCTCCGTGCATCCATGGCCTCGGACTACGGCCTTTCCCTTGTAAAAAACCCGGGGAATCTGGCGAATGAGATAGGGAAAAACTATCGGCTTGTTTCAACCATCGACTCGACGGTGGGGAAATTGCGGGAACTCCTTGCGAGGCAGGGACTGGATACCAACACCATCATCGTCTTCACATCGGACAACGGACATTTTTATGGGGAGCACGGATTCTGGGGGAAGTGGTTGCCATATGAGGAGTCGCTCCGCGTTCCGTTGATTGTCTATGACCCCAGGTTGGCGAAGGCCCAACAGGGAAAATCACGGGATCAGTTGATTCTGAATATCGATCTTGCTCCTACTTTCTTGTCATGGGCTGGCTTAAATATTCCGGGCGAGATGCAGGGGAGGAGCTTTGAGCCGCTGGTTTGTGGGGAGACAATACCCTGGAGGAAGGAGTTCTATCATGAATTCACGTGGACGGCGGATGGGAGGATCGTTCCGAGTGAGGGGATGCGTTCGGCCGATTGGAAATACATACGATTTTTCGATCGGAAGCCGGTGGTGGAGCAGTTGTTTGATCTAAAAAAGGATCCCGGAGAAACGGTGGATCTCAGTTCGAATCCGGATTCTGCATCCATCCTTCAGGGAATGAGAGATCGCACTGACCACTACCGAGTAGCTTTGCAGTCTGGCCAAAGTGAAAAGGGAACTTCAAAGAAACAGTAACGCAGGGGTGTTGAGCGACAAAGTGGCATATGCCTCGACTGAAAACAGGGAAGCTAAGGCTTGATAGAGTAGGAAAAATCGCTATTTATACGAAATGATTCATATAACAAAACTGATTTTTGGATTTCTGGGGGCCGTAAGGATCGATCGGTGCGTAAACAAGCAGGTGAGTTGGGTTGCTCTTTTCGCTTTTATGGTCATGGGTCTGGATTGTTTGAGTGAAACAAGTTGGAGATCGGAAGCGACTGGTCCTGCTGGATTTAAATATTTTATCGGCATCGTGGGCAATCCCTCCGTGCCCGACATCAGTTGGAGTGACGAAGAACTCGAGCAAATCAAGGGTTTGGGGGTGAACATGGTTCAGTTGAGCATCGCGTGGGGAGGGAAGCCGGCGGATGAGGTGATCAATCTTGAGGATCTGAATGCGGACCAAAGGAAAAAATTCAAATTCCGCATCGCTCAGGCCCAGAAACACGGGCTTCGTACGATGGCCCAGTTTGGGATCCCTAAGATGGTGAATTTTAATCCCGTGCGGCCTGCATGTA
>Ga0214921_10005922_pt1 | contig 17023 bp, 12 predicted proteins | sample LL1505_MetaG_FD_177992 | JGI IMG/M metagenome (GOLD analysis project Ga0214921, IMG submission 177992) | Freshwater microbial communities from Lake Lanier, Atlanta, Georgia, United States - LL-1505 | ecosystem: Environmental > Aquatic > Freshwater > Lake | place: USA: Georgia | collected...
CATGCCTTTGGCAGGCATGAGATGAAGATTCACCGCCATATTGATCGCGCTTTGCACACCAAAGAGGACGACGAGACCGGCCGCAGCAAAACGGCAGAAGGGATCATCATTTTTGGAAGCCACGATCAATCCGCGCAGCACGACAATGGCGAAAATCAGCACGATGAACATGCAAAAGATCACGCCGAATTCTTCGCCTGTCACCGCAAAGATAAAATCCGTGTGGCTGTCAGGCAGAATGCGCTTCATCGTGCCCTCGCCCGGGCCCTTGCCGAGCCAGCCGCCGGAGATGAAACTTTCCATCGCTGTATCAACCTGGAATGTATCGCTGGCATTGGTGCCACCAGCACCCGGATCCAAAAACTTGTCGATACGACTGCGCACATGGGGCACAAATTTATAGGCGAAGAGAACGCCCGTCACGCCAGCGCCACCAATACCCATGACCCAGAGCCAATGCAGCCCCGCCATGAAGAACAAAGCGGCCCAGACAATTGAGATCAACATGGTCTGGCCAATATCAGGCTGCAGCACCAGCGGAATCACAGTTGTCGGCAAAAGCAGCATGGCAATGATTGTGCCCGGCACATCACGACGACGAGCACCTTCCGAAAAAGCCCAAGCGGCGAGAATGACGAAAGCGGGCTTGACGAATTCAGACGGCTGCACGCCGAAAATCCAGCGCTTCGAGCCCTTCACTTCGACACCATAAAGCAGCGTCAAAACGACGAGCGCCATAGAGGCCACATAAAGCAAAAGCGCGAAGCGACGCACGTAGCGCGGCGGCAGAAAAGAGATGCTGACAAGCACCACCGTACAAGCGCCCAAGAAAAGCACCTGGCGATTGACGAAATGAAAAGCTTGCAAACCCAAACGATCGGCCACAGCGGGCGAACCCGCCATGGTCAGCACAATGCCAAGCACCATGAGCGCGCCAAGGCCTGTCAAAAGCCAGCGATCAACTGTCCACCACCAATCGGCGAAGGGGCTGCGTTCGGCGCGTGAGACCATGGGCTTCTTCCCTTAGCGCAATTTCAGCGTGGCCAGACCAATCAAAGCCAATACAAAAGCAATGATCCAAAAGCGGACCACGATTTGCGACTCTGACCAGCCGAGCTGCTCGAAGTGATGATGAATTGGGGCCATGCGAAACACGCGCTTGCCCGTGAGTTTGAACGAAACAACTTGCACGATGACCGACAGAGCCTCGACCACAAAGAGGCCGCCCACAATGATGAGCACGATCTCGTGCTTCACCGCGACCGCCACTGTGCCGATGAGACCACCGAGCGCGAGTGAGCCCGTATCGCCCATGAAAATTTGCGCAGGCGGCGCATTGAACCAGAGGAAGCCAAGGCCCGCACCAATCAAAGCGCCGCAAACGACGGCGAGTTCGCCCGTGCCGGGAACAAAATTAATGCCAAGATAAGTCGCGAAAATCGCATTGCCTGCGACCCAAGCGATGATCGCAAAAGTGCCCGCCGCAATCATGGACGGCACAATGGCCAGACCATCCAGACCATCGGTGAGATTGACCGCATTGCCCGACGCCACAATGACGAAAGGCGCGAAGACCAAAAAGAACCAGCCGAGATCGAGCACATAACCGTTCACGAACGGGATAGAGAGACCCGTTGTGGCAGGCGTGCCAAAATACATCATGATGAAGCAGGCCACACCGGCGATGGCTGCTTCACAAGCCAAACGCAAGCGGCCTGAAAATCCGGCATGCGTTTGTTTCGTCACTTTCAGGTAGTCATCATAGAAGCCGATGAGGCCGAAACCGGCTGTGACCAGCATCACCACCCAGACAAAGTGGTTCTTCAGATTAGCCCAGAGCAAAATCGAGAAGAGCAGGCCTGACAAAATCATCAAGCCGCCCATGGTTGGCGTGCCTTTTTTTGTCAGCAGATGCGATTGCGGCCCGTCGGTGCGGATCGGCTGGCCCTTGCCCTGCTTCAAACGCAAAGCCGCAATGATGCGCGGACCAAAAAAGAAGACAAAGAACAGTGCTGTCGCCGCAGCGCCACCTGTGCGCACGGTGATATAGCGGAACACGTTGAGCGGCGTGAACCAATTCGAGAAATCGGAAAGCCAAAAGAGCATGGATTATCCTTCAACCTTGTCTTTTTGCGCGTGACGCTCTTTCAGCGCCTGCACAATGGAGCCCATTTTGCTCCCGTTGGAACCTTTGATCATGACCACATCGCCCGCGACCACTTGATCAACCAAGGCATCGCAAATATCAGCCGCACGCTCGCCATAAAGCCCGCGTTTGCCCGCTGGCAAAGCTTCATACAAAGCCTTCATGCGCGGACCCACTGTGTGCACAATGTCGATCGGAAGAGCTGCAATAGCCTCAGCCAATTCGGCATGAAACTTCAATTCATCAGGACCAAGCTCAAGCATGTCTCCGAGCATGGCGATGCGGCGACCGAAAATAGCGGGCATGGGCACTTGCGCCAGCAGAGTGAGTGCCGCGCGCATCGATACCGGATTGGCATTATAGCTTTCATCAATCAGAGTTGCCGGTGCACCACTAATCTCGAGCGTGATTTGTTGGCCGCGACCTTGCGGCGCTGTGACATGTGCCAATTCTTGCGCAGCCGCTTGCATATCCACACCAATGGCACGCGCTGCCAGCAAAATAGCGAGAGAATTTTGCGCCAGATGACGACCCGGCGCCCCCAAACGATAGGTTAAACGCTCGCCCAAAATATCGGCTGTCACTAGCGAGCCATCAGCCTGCGCCTCAAATGAGATGAGACACGCATCAGCGCCCGCTGTTTCACCGAAGCAAAGAATATTGCCTGCACTCGATGAGCGCGCCGCATTGTCGAGACGCATATATTGTGGTGTGTCGCGCGGAATAATGGCGACGCCACCAGCTTCCAACCCATCAAAAATTTCAGCCTTGGCATCGGCAATCGCTTCCACCGTGCCAAGATTTTCCAAATGCACCGGCGCAATGGCAGTAATCACCGCCACATGCGGGCGCACCATTTGGGTGAGTGGGCGAATTTCGTTAGCATGGTTCATGCCGATTTCGAAAATGCCAAAGCTGGTTTCAGCAGGCATGCGCGCCAATGTGAGCGGCACGCCCCAGTGATTATTGTAAGACGCTACCGAAGCATGGCCCCGGCCGAAAGACGAGACAATGCCTTTCAGCATTTCTTTCGTGCTGGTCTTGCCAACCGAGCCGGTGATGGCGACCACCATGCCCGTCATACGACGGCGCGCAGCGCGGCCCAATTCTTCCATCGCATGCAAAACATCATGCACAACGAAAAGCGTGCCGAAGGTTTTCAGCGAATCCGCATGGGCTTCATCGACAACGGCAGCGGCGGCCCCTTTTTCGAAAGCTTTTTCGACAAAGGCATGGCCATCATTGGCTTCGCCACGAATGGCAAAGAAGAGATCGCCCGGTTGCAATGTGCGCGTGTCGATGGAAACACCATAAACGGCAGGCACGCGCGGGCCCAGCACGCGCGCATGCATCGGTGCAACCAGTTCAAGCCCCGTCCAGAGCGGCATGTCTTTGATTGTTTCACTCATGCGGCACACTCCGCCAAAGCGGCGCGGATCGCCTCATGATCGGAAAAGGGCAATGTCTTTGTGCCGATGATCTGGCCTGTCTCATGGCCCTTGCCCGCGACAACCAGCACATCACCGGACTGCAACAGAGAGACCGCATGACGGATGGCTTGCGCGCGATCTGCAATTTCAACCGCACCTGGTGCTTGCGCCAAAATAGCAGCCCGAATGGCGCCTGCATTTTCCGAACGCGGATTATCATCTGTGACAATCACAAGATCAGCCTGCGCACTGGCAATAGCGCCCATGATCGGACGCTTGCCCTGATCGCGATCACCGCCGCAACCAAAGACGACCATCAATTGGCGCGCAGCCAATGGGCGCAAAGTGGCGAGCACTTTATCGAGCGCATCGGGCTTATGCGCATAATCGACGAAAATGGGAGCCCCATTTTTTTCGCCCACACGCTCCAGACGCCCCGGCGCGCCTTGCAAATGTTCAAGTGCCGCAAAGACTTTTGGCGCATCCGCGCCACTGGCAATGCACAGGCCCGCTGCGACCAACGCATTCGATACCATGAAATCTCCCGCTAGCGGCAAGAGAACATCATAGGTCTGGCCTGCATAGCGCAAGGAAATGCGATTGCTGTCGGCCTGCGCCTGCGCAGACACCAGCACAATATCCTGGCCTTTTTCACCCACCGAAAAAAGTTTCAAACCGCGCTTGGTGATGACGGAAGCGACTTGTTCAGCCACATCGCAATCAGCGTTGAGGACGGCTGTTTGACCCGGCTGCATCAACGTATCGAAGAGGCGCATTTTGGCTGCGAGATAGGCTTCGATCGTGGGATGATAATCCAGATGATCGCGCGACAGATTGGTAAAACCTGCCACACTGAGACGCACACCATCCAAGCGGCGCTGATCAAGACCATGGGATGAAGCTTCCATAGCCAGATGCGTCACGCCTTCGCCCGCGAGCTCGTCCAGAGTGCGATGGAGCGTCACCGGATCAGGCGTGGTGAGCGAGCCATAAGTCGCGCCCGATGGTTTTACCACACCCGTCGTGCCCATTGCTGCGGCTTGCAGACCAAGTGTTGCCCAAATCTGGCGCGTGAAAGAGGCAACAGATGTTTTGCCACTCGTGCCAGTGATAGCTGCAATGGTCGCGGGCTGGTGCGCATAAAAAAGGGCAGCCGCTTTTGAAAGGGCCGCGCGTGCGTCGCCGATTTTCACAAAGACAGCAGGGAGAGGCGCATCGGGCGCGCGCTCACCCAAGATGACACTGGCGCCTTTTTCGACGGCCATTTCGGCAAAGAGCATTCCATCAGCGCGCACGCCCGGCACGGCGATAAAAACAAAATTCTTCGACACGGCACGACTATCCGCAGTGACGCCGCTGATCTCGCAATCAGCAGCGCCTTCCGGCCATTGCGCGGCCGGAATATTCAAAGCGGAAAGAAGGGGGCCAAGTTTCATCAGCGGGTCGCGCTCCCGCTTGCATTGACACCAACACGCACCAGCGCGGGGAAAGGATCTTTCGGCGCTTCGGGACGCGGAGGCGCGCCCAAGAGCGGGCCTGTGCGTTCCATGATTTTGCCTGTCACCGAACCCGCATTCCAAGCCGCTGTGCGATAGCCATGCGTTTCGGGCAAAGGCTGGGGCTCATCCATCACAGTGAGATAGAGATATTTCGGCTTGTCTGAGGGAAACACTGCCGTGAAGGTCGTAAACACACGATCTTTCACATAGTGGCCATTGATTGCTTTTTCAGCAGTGCCGGTTTTGCCACCCGCAAAATACCCCTTGATGTCGATATTCTTAGCCGAGCCCGTTTCCGCGTTCAGGCGCATGAGGTAACGCATGGCTTCGCTGGTCTCGGGCCTGATCACGCGCGGCGCATCCTTCTTGGCATCTTCTTCACTGCGCTTCAAAAAAGTAGGCGTGATGAGATAACCACCATTCGACAGCGCAGCGACCGCCATCATGGCTTGCAATGGGGCAACAGCAAGGCCGTGACCGAATGCAATGGTCATGGTGCTAAGTTCGCTCCAGCGCTTGGGCACCATAGGCTCGGCACTTTCCGGCAATTCCGTGCGCATACGATCCAGCTGACCCATTTTGCGCAAGAAGGCTTTGTGACCCTCGATACCAACACCCAAGGCAATTTTCGCTGTGGCGATGTTGGAGGAGTAAGTGAAGACTTCCGGATAAGTCAGAACACGGTTTTGCGCATGGTAATCGCCAATCTTGTGGCGGCCATAACGCAAAGCGCCGCGCGCATCGACGGAGGAGCGCAGATTAAACTTGTTGCTGTCCAGGCCCATGGCAAGCGTCAGTGCTTTGAAGGTCGAGCCCATTTCGAACACACCCACCGACATGCGGTTCATGCGGTTTGGATCAAGCGCATCGGTTGGCACATTGGGGTCGAAGTCAGGATAAGACGCGAGCGCGATAATCTCGCCCGTGTTCACATCCATAATTGCCGCAGCACCCGCTTTGGCTTTGAATTTTTCAACACCCTTCACCAGCTCGTCACGCAGAGCATGTGTGGTTTTGAGATCAATCGCCAATTGCACGGGCGAGAGATCAGCCGCGGTCATGGTAAAGCCCGCACCTTTCAGATCACCAAGACCCTGATTGTCGATATATTTTTCAATGCCCGCGATGCCCTGATTGTCGACATTGGTCGCGCCGAGCACATGGGCAGCAATCGGTCCATTAGGATAGACGCGCTTGTTTTCCGGCACCGTTTTAATGCCTGGCAGGCCGAGGCGGAAAACTTCCTGCTGTTCGGACGGCGTCACGCCGCGCTTGATCCAGACAAACCCGCGGCGCGAACCCAGACGCTCACGAAGCTCGTTAGCGTTGAGACCCGGCAAAACTGCAGTAAGCAATTCCACCGCTTCATCCTTGTCGATGATGCGGCGTGGCTCGGCAAAGATCGATACGGTCTTCACATCCGCCGCCAGCACTTCGCCATTGCGGTCGAGAATGTCTGGGCGCGCAGCGGAGGCAGCTTCGGATGCAGCACGCCGCAAAGTTTGCGGCTCGGGCTTCATACCAAGATAAACAAGCTTGCCACCAATCACGCCATAAAGCGCGACAAACCCGAACGCGACAATACGAATGCGATGCGTGCTCTTGTCAATGCGCGTACGCATGAGATTGGAGAGCAAACGCATGAAGCCGCCGCTTTTGGCAGCAGGTTTTTTCTCATCGGGCTCGATGAAATGAATTTTTGGGCCTGGATGCTGGCCGTGCGGATCAAAAGGTTTCATCGTGCGGGCCTCACCGAACCTTTGGCCACGGTTTTTTTCTCATCGCGCGGTGACATGTCACCCAAATCAATCAGGCCCAAAGCTTCGAGCTTGCGACCAATGGAATCAACCTTCGGCGGCTGGTCTGGCATCTCGTTAGGCGACTGAATGATCTGGCTATGGGCGAGCTGCTGCAAATCCAGATGACGATCGCTCAGCATTTGCAAACGCTCGGGGCGCATGAGGTACGACCATTCCGCGCGCAGCATGTTGATCTTGTCTTGCTCAGCATTGATCTGATGCTGGATCTTCACGATCTGCTCGGAATAGAGGATCGTTTCATATTTGATCGAATAGGCGTAGACGGCCGAGCCGACCAGAGCGCCAATGGCGAGAACATTCAAATAGCGCAGCATGTCAGCGCCCCTTGCCGTGTTCGGGAAGGCTCGCCAGTGAGGCGAGCGCGGGATCAAGTCCAAGTGCGGGGACATCCGTACGGATGCCGGCACGCAACCGCGCCGAACGGGCGCGCGGATTGGTGTGTGTTTCTGTGGGGCCCGCCACAATGGGCTGCTTGCCTTCCAGCATGAAAGTGGAGGGCGGCGGCACAGGCTCGCCGGGCAGAAGACGCGACGTCGCGCGACCGCGGTTCGAGCGCAGTGCGAAAAATTGTTTGACGATGCGGTCTTCCAGCGAGTGAAAACTCACCACCGCCAGATGGCCGCCGGGGCTAAGCAATTTTTCAGCGCCTGTGAGCGCCTTCACCAATTCGCCGAGCTCATCATTCACCGCAATGCGCAGGCCCTGAAAGGAGCGCGTGGCGGGATGGATATCTTGCGGGCGCGCCGGAATGATGCGCCCGATCAGCTCAGCCAATTCTTTGGTTGTTGTGTAGGGCTTGGTTTCGCGATCATGCACAATGGCGCGCGCGATGCGACGCGAGGCGCGCTCTTCGCCATAATGGTAGAGAATGTCAGCTATTTCTTCTTCGCTGGCTTCATTCACAATATCAGCCGCACTGCGACCTGTCTGCGACATGCGCATATCGAGCGGGCCTTCGAAGCGGAAGGAGAAACCGCGCGCCGCTTCATCCAATTGCATGGATGACACGCCGATATCGAATGTAATGCCATCGAAGTTTGAAAGACCGCATGCTGCCGCCACTTCCGCGCAGGTGGAGAATTGCGCATGTTCGAGCATCAGGCGGCCCTGGTATTTTGCAACCAAAGCCTGGCCTGCCGCAATGGCATTGGGATCGCGATCAAAAGCCAGCACGCGTGTGCCGGGCGTGGCGAGAATGGCTTGCGTATAACCGCCAGCACCAAATGTGCCGTCGAGATACAGGCCGCCTTCGCGAATATGGAGAGAGTCGAGGACCTCGTTGAGGAGCACGGGAATGTGCCGGGCAGGTCCGCCTGCGGCGAGAGAAGTCTCAACGCCGCCGCCCTGCTCCATTCCCGTGCTCCTCAAGGTCGCGGCTGATCCGCTGCCGCGTGCCGGTTGCTGAGCTCTTTCCGTAAATCGCGCACCCGGTTTCTGGCCTCGTCCAGATGCGTGCGGAAGCGGCTCGGCTCCCAGATTTGAAACTTGTGCCCCTGCCCCACGAAGGTCACTTCCGCCGTGATCCCCGCATAGGCTTTGACGCTGTCCGTCAGAACGACACGGCCCTCCGTATCGACCCTCAAGATTTCGCTCGTTCCCAACAGAGCTGTCGAAAACAGATCGCGCTCCTCCGAATAAGGAGACAGCCTGCCCAACAACCCGTCGATCTCCTTCAACAGCGCATGGCCACCGCAGTCGACCGCCTGCGCGTCGAGAGAGGGATGAACGTAAAGACCCTCGAATCCGTCGCGCGCCAGCACCGCTCGAAACGTGGCCGGTATCGAAACACGGCCCTTGGAATCGAGCCGGTTGGTGAAGTGCGAAACGAAACGGTCCAAAACGCCTAACCCACTCAAAACGCGGACCCCATGGGGGGACAGACACGGCAAAGCTCACGGGACGCGCCGGAAGGCGGCACCCGGGAAACGCCGAAACCTGAACTCCGAACGGGATGATTTGGGATAGCATGGGACTATATGGGCGTCAATTGAAAACGAGTCATTTCGGGACAGGTGTGCCCCGCATGCCATTAGGAAGCTTTAACCATTAACGAAGGGTTGAATCCGGGGCGAAGGGTCAGAAAAGATTCCGATTTCTCGCCTTTTTGATGAGGGCATCCCCGCTTTTTGGGGTGTCAACGAGCCAGTCTACCTTGCCTGAGACTCTATTACCGCATAAAGATATCTTTATATCTTGAATACGGACCCAGACATGCCCCAGACCGCTCCGACACAGGTCTCGCCTCTCGCCTTGATCACTGCGCTCGAAGCGGCAGGCGAGATCACGCGCATCCGCCTGCTCGCCCTGCTCTGCGAGGCCGAACTGACGGTGAGCGAGCTTGTCACCATTCTGGGCCAATCGCAGCCGCGCATTTCGCGCCACCTCAAATTGCTGGCCGAAGCCGGACTCGTTGAGCGCCATCGTGAAGGGGCTTGGGCATTCTTTCGTCTGCATGATCGCGGGCCGATGGGCGAAGTGGCGCAAGCGGTCGTGAGCCGCCTTGATCGCAGTGACGCCGTGCTCGCCAATGATCATGCGCGTCTATCAGACGTGCGCCGTGCGCGGGCTGAACAAGCCGCGCGCTATTTTGCCGAACAAGCCGCCGACTGGGACCGCGTGCGCTCTCTGCATGTGCCGGAAGAGCGGGTGGAAGCGGCTCTGCGCGAGATCGTCGACAAGAAAACCTTCCAGGCTGTGCTTGATCTGGGCACAGGCACCGGCCGCATGCTCGAATTGCTCGCCCCCTTTGCGCAGCGCGCTGTGGGCGTCGACCAAAGCCCCGCCATGCTGAATGTCGCGCGTGCGCGCCTCGAACATGCGGGCCTGCGCAATGCGCAATTGCGCCAGGGCGATATTTACGCCCTGCCTGTTGAACATGATGCTTATGATCTTGTCGTCATCCATCAGGTCTTGCATTATCTCGATGATCCGGCGCGCGCATTACGTGAAGCCGCGCGCACCTTGCGCCCCGGCGGTCGCCTCGTGATCATTGATTTTGCGCCGCATGAATTGGAATTTTTACGCGAACAACATGCCCATCGCCGCTTGGGCTTTGCCCATCAGGAAGTCGCAGACCTGTTGCAAGAATGCGGGCTTGATGTGGAGAGCCAGCGTGACCTCGCGCCCTTCACCAAGAATGACGGCCAGCTGACTGTTTCGCTTTGGGTGGGACGCGACCGCCGCGTCGTCACCGATCTTATCACCCGTGGCAATCGTGAGGTGGCCTGATGAATTCCGCCCTTCGCCCAAGCCGCAACGGCCAATCGCAGATTGCTGTCTCGTTTGAATTTTTTCCGCCCAAGACTGCGGAGATGGAGACAAATCTATGGGAGAGCATTGACCGGCTCGCGCCGCTCTCGCCTTCTTTCGTCTCCGTGACTTATGGCGCCGGCGGCACGACGCGCGAGCGCACCCATGCGACTGTTGCGCGGCTTGTGAAAGAAACATCGCTGAAGCCGGCAGCCCATCTCACCTGCGTGGGCGCAACACGCGACGAGATTGATGGCGTCATCCGCTCTTATGCAGATGCGGGCGTGAAACATATTGTGGCGCTGCGTGGCGATCCACCAGAAGGACCGGGCTCGCAATTCAGCGCCCATCCAGGCGGCTACCAGACCTCGACTGATCTTGTGGCGGGCATTCGCAAGCTTGGCGATTTTGAAGTCACTGTCTCGGCCTATCCGGAAAAGCACCCGGAAAGCAGCACGCTGGATCAGGATATTGATGTGCTGGCTGCCAAAGTGGATGCGGGCGCGACGCGCGCTATTACGCAATTCTTCTTCGAGAACGAGACCTATCTGAAATATCTCAATCGCGTGCGCCAGCGCGGGATCAATATTCCGATCCTGCCCGGCATTGTGCCCGTGCAGAATTTCAAACAGACCGCGAGCTTTGCCCAAAAGACGGGTGCAATCGTGCCGCAATGGTTGGCGGATCGTTTTGAAGGTCTCGAAAATGATCCAGCGACGCGCCGCCTGATTGCAGCGGCTGTTGCGGCTGAACAAGTGCTCGACCTCGTCGATGAAGGCATTTGTGATTTCCATTTTTACACCATGAACAAGGCCGATCTCGTTTACGCGATCTGCCATTTGCTCGGATTGCGCGCCAAAGCCGCGTAAGGACAAAGACCCATGACCACGACCACGCCGCGTGATGGCGCAGAAATCCGCAAAGCCCTGAATGCGCTCGCGCAGGAACGCATCCTGCTGCTTGATGGCGCCATGGGCACGATGATTCAGGACCGCAAATTCTCGGAAGCAGATTTTCGTAGCGACCGTTTCAAAGATTGGAAGCGCGATCTGCGCGGCAATAATGATCTGTTGATCCTCACCCAGCCTGAGGCCATTCGCGATATTCATCTCGCTTATTTTTTGGCGGGTGCTGATATTTGCGAGACCAATACTTTCTCCTCCACCACGATTGCGCAAGCTGATTATGGCCTGGAAGAGGTCGTCACCGAGCTCAACCGAGAAGGCGCACGCCTTGCGCGTGAGGCGGCTGATCTTGCGCAGCAGAAAGATGGTCGCCGCCGCTTTGTGGCCGGTGCTATGGGGCCGACCAATCGCACAGCCTCTCTTTCCCCCGATGTGAATGATCCCGGCTTCCGTGCTGTCACTTTTGATGAATTGCGTGCGGCCTATGCGCAAGCGGCTCTCGGGCTGATTGAAGGCGGCGTCGATCTCATGCTGATCGAAACGGTTTTCGACACGCTCAATGCCAAAGCCGCGCTGGCCGGCATTGAAGATGCCTATGTGGCAACGGGCACGCGTCTGCCGTTCATCATTTCCGGCACGATCACCGATTTGTCGGGCCGCACTTTGTCCGGCCAGACGGCGGAAGCTTTCTGGATTTCGCTGCGCCACGCCAAGCCTTTTGCGATCGGCCTCAATTGCGCGCTCGGCGCGCGCGAAATGCGCGCGCATATTGCTGATCTCGCGCGCCTCGCGGATACGCTCATCATCGCCTATCCTAATGCGGGCCTGCCCAATGAATTCGGCCTCTATGATGAGAGCCCCGAATATATGGCCGCTCTCGTTGGTGAATTCGCTGATGCCGGCTTGGTGAATATTCTGGGCGGCTGCTGCGGCACGACGCCGGACCATATTGCAGCCATGGGCAAGCGCATTGCCGGTATCGCGCCGCGCAAAGTCGTTGATGTGGAGCCGATGTTGCGGCTCGCAGGTCTCGAGCCCTTCAAAGTCACTTCCGACATCCGCTTTGTAAATGTGGGCGAGCGCACCAATGTCACGGGCTCGGCGCGCTTCCGCAAACTCATCAAGAATGGCGAATATGCAGCCGCCCTTGATGTGGCGCGCGATCAGGTCGCCAATGGCGCACAGATCATTGACGTGAATATGGATGAAGGCCTTTTGGATTCACAAAAGGCGATGGTTGATTATCTCAATCTGATCGCCGCCGAGCCCGATATTGCGCGCGTGCCGCTTATGGTCGATTCCTCGAAATTCGAAGTGATCGAAGCCGGCCTGAAATGCATCCAAGGCAAGGCGGTCGTGAATTCGATTTCGCTGAAAGAAGGCGAAGAGAATTTCATCGCGCAGGCGAAAATCGTGCAGCTCTATGGCGCGGCTGTTGTCGTCATGGCGTTTGATGAAAAAGGCCAGGCCGATACTTTGGCGCGCAAAGTCGAGATTTGCTCGCGTGCCTATGATGTGCTGGTCAATAAAGTCGGCTTCCCGCCGGAAGATATTATCTTCGACCCCAATATTTTTGCCATCGCCACCGGCATTGAAGAACACGATAATTACGGCGTCGATTTTATCGAAGCCACGCGCCAGATCCGCGCCAATCTTCCTCATGCCCATGTCTCGGGCGGCGTCTCGAACCTGTCCTTCTCCTTCCGCGGCAATGAGCCCGTGCGCGAGGCCATGCATTCGGTCTTTCTCTACCATGCCATTCAAGCGGGCATGGATATGGGCATCGTCAATGCGGGCCAGCTCTCGGTTTATGAAGAGATTGATGCCGAGCTGCGCGAGGCTTGTGAAGATGTCGTGCTCAACCGCCGCGCGGATTCCACCGAGCGCCTGCTGGTACTGGCCGACAAATTCAAGGGCCAGACGGGCGAAGTAAAGGCCAAAGATCTGGTCTGGCGCGAGCAGAACGTCGAAAAACGTCTTGAACATGCGCTCGTCAACGGCATCACCGAATATATTGATGTCGATGTGGAAGAAGCGCGCCAGCGCTCCACGCGCCCGCTTGATGTGATTGAAGGCCCGCTGATGGCCGGCATGAATGTCGTCGGCGATCTGTTTGGCGCTGGCAAAATGTTCCTGCCGCAAGTGGTGAAATCCGCGCGTGTGATGAAACAGGCTGTCGCCTATCTCATGCCCTATATGGAAGAAGAAAAGGCCCGCAACGGCGGGACGGAGCGCGCGAGTGCTGGCAAAATTCTCATGGCGACCGTCAAGGGCGACGTGCATGACATTGGCAAGAACATTGTTGGCGTTGTTCTGGCCTGCAACAATTATGAAGTGATTGATCTGGGCGTCATGGTGCCGGCCGCCAAAATTCTCGATGCGGCGAAGAAAGAAAAAGTCGATGCGATTGGCCTGTCCGGCCTGATCACCCCGTCACTCGATGAGATGGCTTTCCTTGCCGCTGAAATGGAGCGCGAGGGTTTTGACATTCCGTTGCTCATTGGTGGTGCAACGACGAGCCGTGTGCATACGGCTGTCAAAATTCATCCCAATTACAAGCGTGGACAATCGGTCTATGTGACCGATGCAAGCCGTGCGGTTGGCGTTGTCTCGGCGCTTCTGTCGCCGGACGCCAAGGATCAATATGTCGAAACGATCCGCGCTGAATATAAGAAAGTCGCGGATGCCCATGCGCGTGCCGAGCATGACAAGCAGCGCTTGCCGCTGTCGCGTGCGCGCGCCAATGCGATGAAGATTGACTGGGCGCAGTATCAGCCGGTCAAGCCGACCTTCTTGGGCACGCGCACCTTCCGCTCTTATGATGTGGCCGATCTTGTGCCCTACATCGACTGGACGCCTTTCTTCCAGACTTGGGAAATGAAGGGTCGCTTCCCTGCTTTGCTCGAAGATGAAAAGCAAGGCGGTGCCGCCCGCCAGCTTTATGAAGATGCGCAAGCCATGCTCAAGCGCATTGTGGATGAACGCTGGTTCCAGCCAAAAGCCGTTATCGGTTTTTGGCCGGCCAATGCGGTGGGCGATGATATTGCGCTTTATACGGGTGAATCACGTTCGGAGAAACTCGCGACCTTCTTCACCCTGCGTCAGCAATTGCAGCGCCGTGACGGCAAACCCAATGTCGCTCTGTCGGATTTCGTGGCGCCTGAATCCTCCGGCGTCAAAGATTATGTCGGCGGCTTTGTGGTGACGGCGGGCCTCGAAGAAGAGCGCATTGCCGAACGTTTTGCGCGCGCCAATGATGATTATCAATCCATCATGGTGAAAGCCTTGGCCGACCGCATTGCCGAGGCCTTTGCCGAACAGATGCATGAGCGTGTGCGCCGCGAATTCTGGGCCTATGTGGCGGATGAGCAGCTCACCAATGAGCAGCGCATTGCCGAGGAATATGCCGGCATCCGCCCCGCGCCCGGCTATCCGGCGCAGCCCGATCATACTGAAAAACAAACCTTGTTTGAATTGCTCGCAGCTGAACGGCGCATTGGCGTGAAGCTCACTGAATCCTTTGCCATGTGGCCGGGCTCTTCTGTCTCGGGCCTCTATCTGGCGCAGCCGGAAAGCTATTATTTCGGCGTGGCCAAAATCGAGCGCGATCAGGTGGAAGATTATGCGGCGCGCAAGGGCATGAATGTGGCGGAAGTCGAGCGCTGGCTTGCCCCTGTTCTGAATTACAATCCTGCCAGCCTCGCTCTCGACGCGGCCGAATAAGAGCCGTCCTTGCGAGCCGCAGGCGAAGCAATCCAGAAAGCCCCACGCGCGGCTCTGGTTTGCTTCGCTACGCTCGCAATGACGAGGGTTTTGTAACCTCTCGACGCGGCCGAATGAGGCGGCTATTCTCATCCACATAAGGGACCTGAAGTTCCCGACCGGAGGAGAGAATGACCAAGACCCATTGGATCGCTGCTTCCAGCATCGCGCTGCTTGCCATGACGGGCGCTGCGCGCGCGGACGCAATCGAGGATTTCTACAAGGGCAAAGCGATGAATATGATCATCGGCCTTGGCGAAGGCGGTGGTTATGATCTCTCTGCGCGTCTGGTCGCGCAGCATCTCTCCGACTTCATTCCCGGCAAACCCGTCATCGTGCCGCGCAATATGCCGGGCGCTGGCTCCATCGCAGCCGCCGAATATGTCTACAATCTCGCGCCGAAAGACGGCACGACCATTGCGCTGTTCCAGCCGACATTCGTGCTGGAAAAAATCACCGACAAGGCACGTAAATTCGAGCCGGAAAAATTCGGCTGGATTGGCCGCGTTGATCAAGCTGTGCTCGTGGGGCTGGTTTTCAAATCATCCAAGGCGCAGACGATTGATGAGATCAAAAAGACCGAGACGGTTCTATCCGCCAATGCAGCGGCTGGAACATCGGCCACGATCCCTTGGGCGCTGAACCGCCTTGTCGGCACGAAGTTCAAAGTCATCCTCGGCTTCCCCTCTTCGGCGGCCATGGGGCTCGCGCTGGAGCGTGGCGAGGCTGATGGCATTGGCTCGACGAGCTGGGATTATTTGCAGACTAAGCAAGATTGGTTTGACGAGAAGAAGATCAAAATTCTCTACACGATTTCGACGCGCCGCTATCACGCAATCCCTGATGTCCCGAGCGTTCTCGAACTCACCAATGTCGAGAAAGATCGCAATGTACTGAAGCTGATGGCAAGCACATCCGACATTGGCCGCGCGTTTCTGACGACACCGGGCGTGCCGCCCGAGCGGCTAGAAGCTTTGCGCAAATCATTTGATGCCATGACCAAGGCTGAAAGTTTCAAAGCTGATGCCACCAAACGTAAATTGGGCGTGGACCCGATGGCTGGCGCTGAATTGCAGGCCTTGATGGTCGATGTAGCGAGCCAGCCCGATAGCGTGATTGAAGCAATGAAAGCCGCCACGCTTCCGCCGGGGAAGGAATAAGCACGCTAGGCTGCCAAGATTAGCGCACTGGATTGCCGCGTCGCTTCGCTCCTCGCAATGACGAGGCGGAGGTAGGCATCTAACGTCCGTCATTGCGAGGAGGGCGTTAGCCCGACGTGGCAATCCACTGCACGCGCCTGGCAGAATAGAGCGCGCCCCTTTTTTGCCAAATTTACAGCTCAAGTAGAGAGCCATGATCCGCATGGCTCTCATTTTCGCACTCCTCACCGCCCCTGCCTTTGCGCAGGAAGTGGATGCTTGCGGTGCGTGCACAGAGCTTGATCGCGCGACTATGGCGGATCCTGTCACGCCGAGCCTGCTGCTGATGACGCCAAAGCCCGCATCTGCGCCTGATCGCGGCAAGCAGATTGAGCTCGCAATTCCCGGCATCAATACACCACCCGTCTGGTATCGGGCGGGCTCTGGTCTTTGGATAAGCGATGCCACGCCGGGCGGCGTTTACATCAAGCCGAAGAAAGACAAGTTTTCCATCGACATGCGGTTCTAACCGCGCGCGGCAATCAGATCGCGCAAAGTGGTGATGGTGGAGGCGTCGGCTATGCCATCGACGCGCTCTTGCCGGAAGTGGCGCTGAAACGCGCGCACCACTTGTTCCGTCGCTTGATCAAAGACGCCCGTCACAGAGATGCCATAGCCATAAATCGCAAACATGGCTTGTAAGGCCTGCACGGGCTGGCCTTCATCACCCAAAGCAAAGAAGCGCCCACCCGAGATCGGCGCAGGCTTGACGAAATGGCCGACGCCGCGCGCGGCCAAAGACTCCCACGGAAATTTTTCACCCGGATCGCATTTACGCGCCGGCGCCACATCCGAATGCGCCAGCACGCGATGTTGCGGGATGATGTTGCGCGCGCGAATGTCAGCGCAAAGCGCAATAACGGCCTCGATCTGTTCGGGAGCAAAATCAGGCGAGCCGCCCTCATGTCCGGGATTGACGATCTCAATGCCGATGGAGCGCGAGTTGATATCGCTGTCGCCATTCCATGAAGCAACACCTGCATGCCAAGCGCGGCGCGCTTCGGGCACGAGCT
>Ga0214921_10005923_pt1 | contig 17021 bp, 21 predicted proteins | sample LL1505_MetaG_FD_177992 | JGI IMG/M metagenome (GOLD analysis project Ga0214921, IMG submission 177992) | Freshwater microbial communities from Lake Lanier, Atlanta, Georgia, United States - LL-1505 | ecosystem: Environmental > Aquatic > Freshwater > Lake | place: USA: Georgia | collected...
GATGATGTATTAGAAAAGAAGGGAACGCTTCAGGGTGATTATGTTGGCCTTTTCTTGCAAGGAAATACCTTTTTGCGACACCGCTTAGCTAAATATAACAAACGTGGATATACAATTAAACTAGAGCAAGAACAAGTACAACGATTTAACGGTGCCATTAATTATAGTTATAAATGTTTACGACCTGCGGATGAGGAGCTCTATCGCCACTGGACATCACGCGTTCTTCTGTGGTGGTTTCGTGGAGTACGAAATAATATTATTCGCCATAAACAGCCATTTCCTGAAGGATTTACACATCGTGATATAATGATTGTACCACTACTTACCTATAAATTACATGCAACGGTTAATACATATGATATGATTCCAGGAGCAAAATTAGGTCAAGTAAAAAAATCTGGCCCCAATCGAATGGAAACGAATGAAGCGGATGGATATGACTCAGAAGACTATAATGAGAATTCTACCCTGTATGATATGGCCTATAATATGATATTTGAAAATCGTGCTGAGAATGAATTGGAGTCTGCGGATCAAGAACGTCGTTATCTAAATGTTCTTGCCTTTTATCGTGGTGCGAATCGTCTATTAGAGATGACACTGTGGCCAAATGTATATACCACTCGATTCAAGGAGATGACTCGTAGTCATGGCTCTGTCTACAAAGATAACCTTGGTGCCATTTTAGATACAAAATCGGATTATGATAAATTGCCCGAAGGTGATCCAGGACGTGAAAAAGCACAACGTCACCTGGCAAGAATTCCCACTTATTATGAAAAATTAAAGGAGCGATGTGTGCGTCGATCTGCCTATACCTTTACCATGCCGCCAAGTAGTGATCAAAATATTCTAAATGAGAGTAATCTGAATGAGAATGATGACAGATACGAAGTATTTGATATCCATCATCATCCCCTTATAGCAGGAATCGCATCAGATGAAATGGAACAACATTTGTCCCAATTTATGTTAGCACGTGATAAAACAAAATTAAAATGCTATTGGCAACCTGAAGATCCTACACGTGGCGACGATCACAAGAACTGTAAAGAGTTTTTGACGCTGTCTCAAATTAAAATGATTGTGAGCCCCACATTTTATGCCAAATTTACAAAACCCTCGCCTATAAAACGGGGATTAGATCAATTTATTAGTGTATATGATACTGCATTAAGCAATTCCAAAGTTGCTGATCCTCAATGGGGCGAATTATATAGCGATACATTATGCCCCTTTTGTTTGGAGCCTGTTAATCGTGTTGAAGGATGTGCATATATGACGCACAAACAGGAAAGAAGAGATGAGAAGAGCCCATTTTGTGATTCTAAAATACAGATTAAGAGTATATTCGATAAATATAATGCAGCGGCAAAGGCTCTTCTTCGTCAAGAGCTTCATGAAGAGCCTGATGACCCACATATTGAATTCTGTGTAGAGTGCGGTCGCCCATGTGCCAATCATCAACATCTTACAACAGAGGAGCCGATTACATTTGTTCCTACCCCTCAAGATGAACTGCGGCGCTTTCAATATGGAACATGTACAGGCGGCGGCCGTGCAGAACTTTTTGCTCGTATTTTGGCAATTCGTAAAGTATATCGAGAACGGAAAGGGCGAATTTCCACACTAGCTGAGCGACGTATGGCTGCTGAAGCGGCCGATGCTGCACCACATAATGCAGAGTTAATGGCACAAGGCCGCGCTATATTGGAAATGGAAGAGAAGGCATGGCCAAATGGAGCACTTCCAGAGAGAAAATTATATACCAATGAGGCCTATTGGGTTCCTCCACCTCCAGGACAAGTTACCAAATGGAGATGGGAGCCAAGTGATGGTGGCGCTGCGAAAGTCTATTATCGATCGGCAGACAATGGTATATGGCGAATTGAAAGCAATGAGGAGGTTGGTGATTGGATCGGTATCTATGATGCGGATACCAATGAAATTCGTAATGCTCCTGAACCGGATATAGAAGAGATTGTGGTAGAAGAAGAAGAGGAACCGGCTGTAGCACCCGCACAAGTACCTGCACAAGTACCTGCACAAGCACCCGAGGTAAATGAAAGACAAAGAGAACGAGAAAGAATTCGTCAGGCAGCTGCTGAAATTGATGTACGTACAGTTGATTTTCATCAAGTACCCTGGGATATACTGGTTAGCTTGAGGCGCCGCGTCTCACAAGAAGCAGAAGATCGTGAGGATGAATATGATGAGGAATATGTATGGCGTACACAACAGGCAAATAGAGATGCCCATTTGGCTGAAGTTGCTGCATTGGCAGCACCTTTGGCAGCACCTTTGGCAGCACCTTTGGTAGAAGAAGAAAAACAAGAAAATATAGAACAAGCCTTAGAGCATCTAATTGATAATGCACAACACATAGAAGAAGAAGCACAAAATGCATTAGATGCACTTAATGCAAATCATGGTAACGCTCCGCAACAGGGTAACGCTCCACAGCAGGGTGGACGAAAACATCATCGAACACAGAGACGAAAAGCACGTACACGTGGTACAATCAAACATCTTTTTCGAAAACTAAAATGAACGGGGAGGATGAGGACAAGGATGAGGACAAGGATGAGGATGAGGATGAGGATGAGGATGAGGATGAGGATGAGGATGAGGATGAGGGCGATGACAAGGATTCACACGTTCCATTGGCGGCGGTGGTGGTGCACACACAGTTGGTAATGGTACAAAACACGGACTATCGTAAATATTTACTTTATTAGAATAATATGAAAGAAGTCCTCTTGGACGGCAATTCATATTAATACATTCGAATTTTTATACCCGGATATTATAAACTCTTAGTAGGTAAGATGAAACATTTTCTCATCTTGTTACTTATTTTATTTGTATTGATCATGCTCTATCAGACCTATTCCATTCAAGAAGGATTTCAAGATCAAACCATTGATCCAAATACAGCCTCCAATTATAAGGCATTTTTAGCAATTTATCAACCCTTCTTAATTAATTGGGAAAAGGGTATTTCTACGATGATTGCTCTTGATCAGCCTCAGCCCGATTCTACAACGAGCGAACCCATTGTTTCATCTAGTCCTCCCGTCCCTGGTCGGAATGAGATTAATATCAAAATTGGAGAACTAAGTCGAGAAACCGGCACTGCATTTCCCCTTCTTACGGATCCGATGCCTGGCACCTTGAATTCCGAAACATTGCCACTTATTTCAGAAATTATACCCAAGGATCCTGCACCCTACATTAATGCCTATCGATGGTTAAATAGTAATTTAGAGAAATCACACCGCGACTTAGAGGCTTCTCTTAACCGATCATCTGAAGGATTTGCGGGATCATGTGAACAAGTTCAACAATGTACAAGTGATCCATCATTTATTGCCAAAGTGACTCAGGCACAGAAAGAGCAACAACAACAGGCTGCCGCTAAGCAACAGAAACAATTATTACCTATTCTAAAGAGATTTACTGCCAATTCCGTATTACAATATGAAATTATGAAAAATAAAACCTTAATGGCTAAATCAGAAAAAATAAAAAGCCAAGCTCAAAGCGGAGAATTACTAACTCAATACAAGTCAGATGAACCTGTAATACGTTACACCCTTCCCGAGGGAGCCAATCGATGGAAACAAATGCAAGAAGATCGTCCTGAAGAGGCTAAACAACTAAAAGAAAGTTCCAGTACAGCGTGGATCGGTCAATTTGCAGATTGGCGCGACAGTATTAATCGCAATTTACGATAATCGCCTCTTCTGCATGGTACGACGATAACTCGGCTGATTCTTTTTCTTTTCTGTAATTCGATGGCGTCGTGCCCGAATTAATGAAGGCAGTGTAGTTTGATGACCTGAACACTCTAATGAAATAAAAGGAAATGCAAATTCATCAGGATTCTTTCGTACCTGTATGCTAATGTTTACCAACTCATTTGCTAGACATTCCATGGACCCTACATCAAATAATTTTGTTTGAATAAATCGTAAACTAAAATATAAGGTAATGAGTGTATCCAACGATGCGACACGTAGCGTGGATCCTCCCTTTATGGATACAGTATGATATCCATGACATGCTACTTCTTGAATAATCACTACCAGTGGCTGTTTTCCACGATGAAGAACATAAATAGATGGGACCATTTCAACACCCTTATTATCATAGGATGTGATCTGAACTGATTTGGATGATGCAGTCAGATTCGCCAATAGAGTCTGTGCATCTTGATTTGGTGTAGGTGATAAAAACAGGATTGGTTTCTTTTGCGAAAAAATCCATTTCATATGCGTGGTTTTCTTTGCATGTTGATAAAAGGATACCAAATCGGCTCCTGCAAAAATGCGGTTCTTATTCATGATAAATTGAATAATGTCATTTGTTTCCCGAAATGTAAGGCGCTTTTTTAGTAAAATGGATGATGTCTGACACATTTTAATTGGAACAAATTCATTAAATAACATCAAACGTTCAAATACCTTTTCCCATCGACGAACCTCTCCTCGTGGCCGACTCAATTCCAAATACATTAACATACGAAGTGTACTTGCATCCAAATATGAAATACCATCCACACGATATTCACGCTTGGAGAGAATTCGATACATTTTGGGATCAATTACAGTTAGATCCGCGACAGGAATATAGTCCACATAGACTTTTACCGTTCCTTCATGCATTCCCTCCCGTATAGAGATCTCCTTAAATCCAGCCCGTTTAAGATCCTTTGTAATAATCATAATATCTTCCTCTTGTGATGGTGTAAAGAAATCATAATCAGGTATGGATCGTTCAGGATCATAGAATTTATATTTGGCAGGTAAATAGGCATTAATGGCCTGACCTCCATAACAAATACGGTGCTTCTTTCGTAAAAAATGTTCAATGACATCGATGGCAAGAAGAATATGATCATCGTGTGCCGAATCATAATCGAGTTTGTTCTGTGCATCTTCGGAGGCCTTTTTGATTCGACTCAGTTGTGCTTCAAATTTTGCAGTATCGAACATTTCCGATGTAATATGTTCCAATTCAGACTCCATGTTCGCTCTATTCAATCTGAGTATTTTTGAATAAGGCTTGATCGCATCAATCTAAAGAATCGCAGTCACGCTACCACAATGAGAATTCTTGAATTAGGAAAGGTATTTCGTCCTGCTACGTCCCATACGTATCCCCCTTTTAAAAAGGGTCGATACATGGAGGAATATCTTTATGATCATCTTCTTGCTCATCAAGATGTCATACACACAGACTGGGTTTATCTTCCTATTTTTTGGACCAATCTTCAAAACCAACCCGGATTTTCAGATAAGAAATCGAATTATGATGTGCTTCTTCAACGTGCATTTCAGACCATGCCATCTAATACGACATATTTTACGATTGTCCAGCACGATGATGGGCCACAACTACGACTGCCCTCTTCTACGATCATCTTTGGAGCCTGTACAGGAACCATTCCATTACCGCTTATCTATGAAGATATGTCTCGACGATTATTGGATGCACCTCGCCCTTCTGAAAAAACAACCCTAGCATCCTTTGTTGGCACGGATACAACCCATTTGCTGCGCGGAACGATGCTTCGCCATCTCCATGGAAAATCAGGCATTCAGTGTCACATTCGTTCCGTATGGAAACCATCCATTCCTGAAGAGGATGCTGCAACCTTTATTCAGATGACACTAGATTCCCGTTTTTGTTTAGCCCCGCGCGGATATGGTCGCAGCTCCTTTCGATTCTTTGAAGCCATGCAACTGGATACAATACCCGTCTATGTATGGGATGATATTGAATGGTTACCCTATCGTGAGATCCTTGATTACTCCACATTTTCAATTTCCATTTCCCAAGCTGAACTTCCCTATTTATATGATCGTCTTCGTGCCATTACAAAAGAACAATATCAAGCAATGCAAGATATGTTGAAACAAGTACGCCCTTATTTTACAGTAGAGGGAATGGCAAAGTATGTGATTCAACGTGTAGAATCTAAAAAGACATATTAACGGTGGGTGATAGGACCTTGCCTTTATTCGCATTCAGCTCCTTGCCTGGTGGCTCCACCGTAATCGTAGATGGATTCACAAATCGGAGTTGATCAGGTTTTGGTGTATAACTGGTTTTCTTAAAGAGTGGTGATTCGCCAAACATAAAATCATTTGACTCATCAAACAAGGTCATCGGAATACAATTAACACCATATGTTTCTGTAATTTTCTTATACACATCCTTGGTAATTGGAACAGATGGATTCTGTGGTAAACAAATGGTCCATCGCAATTTCGTATTCTCAATGATTTCATCCGTTCGATCCTCAGGAATAATCAAATAATCCTCGGCCGATTCTAAAATACCGAACATGGTGCCCGAATTGGATCCTGGATTATTAGTAGTACTGCCCAGTTGGGTTTGAGTGTAATAAAGACGAAGATTGACCATGTAATCCAAATCTTCCGTTGAATCGTATCCTTTTCCTCGAAATCCGGATGTATCCGCATTGCTAAAAATAAGAACCTTATTCACATAATCGGTTATCTTATTGCGCAGTAATCGAGACTCTTGTGCCTGACGTGTAAAGGTTCCTCCATCTAATTCATAGTGAAGCATTCGATCTTGAAGTGGTGCCAAATTCTTGGCGACATTCGAGTAATACTTGAGTGCTTTCTTGCTATTGGTGGGAGTACGCAGAAAATAAAGAATAACAACAACGGGGTCATTAATGTTAGTAAATGCATATTTGTTAATGGCTTGACATACATCTTTAATACTAGAATGCTCAGGCGAGTTACAGCGGTGTAGTTCACTATGAATCATAAGTCGCCGATGTACATCACGTACCACAATACGAGGGTAATATCCAAGGCTCTCTCCATAGCAATCATCTAAATAATCGATGTCGAGAACAAAGACACGTGATCCTGCATTAACAGCAAATCGCACGGCAGAATCGGCATCAAAATATCCATTCTGCATGGGGCCCAAATATCCCGTAAGACGACAACCTAGTGCATAAAAGTTAATAAATAATTGTTCATAGGGTTGTATGGTTTTATTTTCTGAACTTCCTAAATACTGGGAAATGGAGGATGATACACGGCTAGTATCGAATTTTTTTTGTAGAAAATCCTTTTGAGCTTTATAGGTCACCTGATTCTCCGTATTATATTTATAATACATAAAGGATATCATGAAGAGGAGGAAAACTGCTACTCCAATTACGATCCACATTCCTATCCCACTCCAAGAAGTTAATTTACATGAAAAATACCATAAAACCGGAAGTGAATGCCTATGATTCCTTTCCAAAGAATGATGGGCGCTCTGTGAAATAATAGGCTTGAAATTCGTCCAATAGAATATGAGGATCATTCGGATATTTCATTTTTTGTAAATGTGTGATTACTTTTTGTTGAAAGGTATGGGAAAAGGAATCCCATAACGTGCGAACTTGCTCTCGATAAGTAGCATCCATGTGATACTTGGCATGTTGTAATTCGTGTCGTTTGGTTTGCACATCCCCCTTTTTGTATGCAATTACATATGCCGCCTCATGTCTCAGAATAGAATGACGTGGGAAACGGCTTCGAATAAAGTCCATAGGAACATTCCATCCGATGCGTCCTGGAACATCTCCTTCATATGCAGTACAAATAGCCTGAATGTCAGCGGGAATGTCAGTTATCTTATCATAAATAAGATGGAGAATACCCTCTTGCTCCACGACCTTCATGGTACACAATTTAGGAATATAAACAAGTTTCAAATTTTTTATAATATCACGCTATAGTATATGGTAATGAAATGTTGATCCTTCGAAACCTACGTACCTCAGATAAGCCCATGATTCGCGAACTTGGAGGCCACATCTTCCGAGAAAAGGATGAGATTCCTCTTCTCCAGGCAGCCCTCCGTTGTTGTATTCCATCCCTATCGTTTGTTGCCGTAGAAGACAAACAGATTGTCGGATTTACGTTAGTGGGACAGAAACCCACAAAAGTATACTATGAGTTCATTACACGGATTCCTCTTTGTTATGAACTAGCCTTTTTGGGCATTTCTCCTACTTGCCAGGGGAAAGGTCTTGGAACCCGATTGTTGAAAGAAACCCTCCACGCCATCTTTCAACGATCGATGAATTTTACCTGTTGGCTATTGGTGGATGTCACCAATGTTGCAGCCATTAAGCTCTATTACAAATGGGGGTTTCGCCGCTGGAAAGAAACGACTCCCGAATTAACCGAACAAAAGGGGTGGATTATGGGTCTCCATCGTCGGCGTTATCAAGATGCCGCATAAAATTGAAACCATACTATTTCGAGAAATCAGTTATCTCTTGAAATAGAATGGAGCGTGATTATTATGTAAAGCTGGACTCCATGATTACTGCACATCCCGATCAATCAGGATACAGGCGAATCTCTGCCTCATGCAGTCGCCAACTCATTGTCCGTTCACTCTATCAATTTGGTATTCGTCCTACACTCTTCTGTACGTATCAACTTTGGTCAACCAGTATACGCCCTCTGCGCCTTGACGCGCTTCCGACCATTCCGGCTGAACATGAATTTCTTCAACTTCGCGTCCATCCTATTCGTCCTCTTCTTGAACAGAACGCAAACGCTTAATAAGAATCGCTACACATTTCTCCCATGTATATTCTGCTATTTTTTCCTTTCCTAGCTGACCATGACGCTTTCGCAGATCTTCATCAAATACGTACCGCTCCATTGCCTTTGACACCTGTTCCGGATCAACAAGTTGCGCCTCACCTGTTACTGAATTGTGCATTTGTGGAATATAATATCGCATGGATGGTTTTACAAGAATCGAGTTCTCTTCCGTACAATACTCGGTATAACCATTGATATCCGGCACAATCTGTGGAATACCGAGTGACATCTGCTCAAAGGAACAGAGGCCAAATCCCTCACCCTCTGCACAACTAACTCCTGCATCGCCGCAGTTATATAACAAATTGATATCTTCATCCTTGTAACATGTATCCTTAGAGGTAATTAAGAGGCGATTGCCATACATATCAATGGACCCACCGTGGAGCTTAATCTCACGGGCAAAAATATCAAAGAGAGGAAACCCTCCACGCTCACCCTTATCTGCTACCATCAACATAAAAATGGGCTTCAATGGAAAACGAACCAGGAGCTTGACAAATGCAATAACAAGAAGATCTAGGCGCTTTCGTGGAATGTTTTTGTTAATGGATGTAAACAAAAAGGTATCCTTCGGAAGACCCAATGTTTGTCGGGCCATGTCACGCGGAATAGGACGGTGAATCGATGTGCTGATTCCATGCGGCATTACATCTACGGGGCGTGTAATCCCCTGACTCATAAGTGCCTTTTTCCAGGTTTTAGTAAAACAGAAAATGCGCTCGACATCCCGATTAAGCACATCAATCATTACCTGAGGCGGGGCTGCATAGGTTACATCAACATAGGCCCAAATCTTAAAGAAACGATTTTCAATTGCCTTACGAATCTGATCCACATACATACCAATAATGGAAAGATCATTGTAAATGAAAACAATATCCGGTTTCTCTGCATTAATTACGGAAGGAAGCTCTGAAAATGCAAATCCAGGGTGCTTATCCTTCTCTCGTGCGGTGGCATCGATCACCTTTACGGAAGAGGGATATGTACGGCCGATGTCTCCACTGATCAACTTCTGCGTTCCAAAATGAATGATGCGAATCCAGGATTGTGCTGCTAATTGTTGGATCATCTGATATGCCACTTTGCTGTATCCATTCACTTGAGAGGCATGTGTGGTTACGATAAGAATCGTTACGGTCTTTTGTTTGGATTCTGATTGGATGATCGCGTTCTGTGGAGAAACGGATGGCTCCTTTGGTTGCTCTTTTGATTCCGTTGATTCCTTCGGTTGGATGATAGCATTTAGTTCGCTCATAAATTGGGATAGATCCGTCATCGTATTGTTCTATGAACGAGATTCCACTTTAGGTATGATTTAAAATCGATCACATCAGTAGAACCCATGCCACGTCATACTCGTAAGCACAAGAAGGCTCGTCGCGGAACCATGAAATCAGGCGCTTCCGATTGGAACAAGAAGGTTATGAAGGTGTATCGTGAGATGAAGTCGAAGAATAAGAATGTGAAATTGGGCGATGCTATGCGCGAATGCTCTCGTCGTAAGAAGGCTGGTCGTTTATAAATTGAATGGATTGTATATATATTTCATTCATTTTTAGACATTTGTGTTATATTCATCAATATCAAATCCATCGATAGGGTCCATCACCATATACCGTTATATCTGACTTTTTGGTTTCAACGGAAATGGATGCATTTCTACGGTTTCCAAAGACAAGCCAATTTACAGTACAGGGCGCGGAAGCGTAAATTCGGAACTGATTTTGTATGATAGCACTAGCACTCACTTGCACAATATCTTCTGTTTCTCCCATTTCATGGGTTACATGAATGGTAAAATCCGATGCAAGATGATCTACATAGGATGGCAAGGTAACTGTTACAAAACGATTGCGTATAACTGCTTTTCCGCGATAATAGACACCTACTTCAGGTCCTTCAAGACATGCATGAATTAAATAATGATCCATTTTAATCGGGTGATCAATGACAAAGGTTTTGGTTCCTTGTGGACCCGTTGGGCCTGTATAACCTGTTGATCCTGTATCACCTGTAGGTCCCGTTGTGCCTGTTGGCCCCATCATACCCGTTGGACCATCAATTCCATGTAAGTTAACATCATATACTACATTTGATGGAAAGAGTGCTGAATTACTAATATTCACAATATTAATGGTAGATAGAGCACCTGTATTACGATTATAGTATTGTACTGTACCATCAAATGTAGATGCAGTATTCAGTTGATTGACGACCACAACCGTATTTCCTGTAATGTATGCCAAATTGGTATCTACAATCATGCTCACCACCGTGGTAGAAGTGAGTGGATTTACAGAAAATAAAGTAGATCCATAGGTTTGTGTTAAAAAACGGTCTCCTGATGCACCTGTCATACCTGTAATTCCCAATGTAGAATAGCTGATTCCATTCATGGAAACAACAGATGTGCTAATACTAGAAACACTCATTGAACTTCCTGTCATACTTGAAAATAGAATGCTACTTGCCGATACTTGATTGGTATAGATGGAACTTCCCACCATGGTGGAAAATAAAACCTGATTGGCGATAATCGTAGAAAATTGGGCACTATCCGCTTGAAGATTTCCTGTTTGAATAGATGATGCATAGATATCATCACTAATAGTGGTACTTGCTATGATAAGATCAGTTGTAATACTAACTGCATTTAGAAAGGCTGTATCTATTACTATAGCATTCATGGATATTGCATTTACTGTATTTGCATCAATACTACTTGCAGAAATGCTACTGATGGATAGGCTATTTATAGTTAAATCATTGGTCCATAATTGTCGACCATTTGTACTTATTGTAAATACATATCCAGTAGATACAAATGATCCATCTGAATTATAGGCAGTAGCATTGCGAAGAGTGATAAAATTAAAATCAGCAGACATACTATCTACTAGGATTCTTATAATTTAATGTATTACACACAATGATAAGAATACATCCGTACACTATTTTATCGATGTAGCGGTGGCATACAAGGGGGCATACATGGCGGCATAGGTGGTAAGCCCATGGGTGGCATAGGAGGTAAACCCATAGGTGGTAAGCCCATGGGTGGCATAGGAGGCAGACCCATAGGTGGTAGACCCATTTGAGGCATAGACGGTAGACCCATTTGGGGCATAGAAGGTAATTGCGGAGGCATTGAGATAGATGCCGACATTGGCATCGACATTTGCATCGACATGGGCATTGACATTTGCACAGACATTGGCACAGGTGTTGGTATGTATTGTGGCACGGGCATTGGTATATATTGTGGCACAGGTGTTGGTATGTATTGTGGCATAGGTGGCATAGGTGGTAAACATGGCGGATAAGGTGGACAAGGGTGTGGTGGATAAGGTGGATAAGGAGGATAGGGCGGATAAGGTGGACATGGTGGACACGCGGGACATGCAGGACATGGTGGACAAGAGGGACATGGCTGAGGATGAGGACAAGGAGGATGTGGACATGGTGGAGGACATGGTGGAGGACATGGTGGAGGACATGGTGGTGGAGGAGTAGGAATGGGACAATAAGGTGGCGCGGGTGGACATGGAATAGGGATATTCTTGGAGTCCCGTGGCAAAAAGCACGGTGCCAAGCACCCCATCCGAAGTCGGAGAAGATCGCTTGAGTTCATGACTCTATCTATAGACTAACAATTACATCCATCCTGTTGATTGCATGTTGTACACTTACTTGAAAAATTTGTTCCTTGATAAAAGGATACCAATGGACAGATCACAGGGAGAGGTCCTGTTGCAATGATAGTTGATGTTACATCTACGCTCTGTAGTGTTGAATCCACCGCGTAAATTGGGTCATATTCGTATATCATGGTTGAATTTACATTCTTCCATGCAAGTTCAGATGGAACAAAACAACTGGCAACAACGGTAGAGGTTTCCACAATATTTCTCCCATATAATTCTGCCAAGTTATATTGACGACATAGATATTTTCCTTGATTAATATCATTTGCCAATTGGTATGAAATAATAGGAGGAATACAAAGATTCTGATACGATACGGTCGAGCAGGTTAGATAATCATTATAGACGGCGCCACCTGTACTAATAGAGCTCACAAGACTGCTTGTGTACAATATGGTAGAAATCGTGCTGGTTGTTGCAATGGGATGATAATACGCTTGAAACAATGTCCTATTTTGTTTTGCCTTTACGATATCACTCGCATTCATTCTATCCAATCACAGGAAAATACACGAAGTAATTATACCGTTAGATAATAGAGGATGTTGGACGCATTTACTATTATTGTAGTTGCTCTCTGCGTCGGCTTAATTGTAAGTTATATCTACTTCACTCCAAAATACCCACGTCTTGACGAAGGATTCTTTGGAGGTGTTGCACGTGGTTCGGGACACCCTGATTGTCTCCGGACTCTTCCCGAAGGATCCGAAATATTGAATATGCTAATGCGCGGCGGTGTCAATTCTGTTCCTCCAGGCGTATCGGACGCCTCCGCCGATTATAACGAATTTCAATTAATTCTTAGCAAAATGGGATGTCTAAAGAAGGATTTAATGTCTCCTAGTGGAATTGTTGAGGCCACACGATACCAGGCATTTGAAACGGCTCACGATCGCATCAATGTCGCGGAGGTCTGTAGCATGTGTCTGAGTCAAAACATTCCTCCCCGCGATCTTGACATTATCTTTATGACCTGGCGTGATCGTGGCCGCGTTCTCCTACGAAAGTTATGTACGGAAGCCTCCCTTACGGAACAACAGGTGATTCAGGTCGAGAAGCTCTTTAAGGCTGCGTGGGATGATGTCTATTCCATTGCCACTAGCCGTTGTCTCAAGACGGATTATAGTAAACAGAATGGAGGAGATACAACAGGTGGTGATGTTGGACCATATTTACCTGAACACTTGAAGGATCTTCGATGCTACAATAATAAATACGGCGGCCTTTCCGCAAGTGGATGGAACGGAGCAGTTTAAACCACGAGTGCGAGTCATCCAATATGTGGCAACGCATTTTTAAAACAGGGTTTATTCTCTTTGCGATTTATTCATGTCGCGATTTGGATCCATCTGATCTCTATCTCTATCTTCATTATTGTCAATGAATTGTCTCATAGATTATAAATCAACGAGATAATACACTGTTTACTAACTTAACAGAATGGGCATCCTCCCTGAGTCGGGCAACGACAACGTGGTTTTGGCTCACCGCATGAATTGCACGATGGAGGCTTTTGGCAGCGATCGCATCCATTGTCATCACACGATCCACAGCGAGACCCATTAGGGGAGGCTGGCCAATTTGCATAGACAATCATTGCAATCATCAATATAAGAATGATACTTAACGCAATCAAGAGAAACATCCTTTATTAAGATACAATATTTTTATCCTTCTAACGAAACAGTGACAGGAGAATCATAAATCCAATAATTTGCCAAGCAGAACGAACCGGACGAACCACAGTGAACAATTCTGCTACCGTGGAGTTCCATAAATATTTACCCACGAATGCAACAATTGCAATCGCAATAATAAGCGCTAAAATGGAAGCAACAATATCCTTATACGATTGACGACGGCTTTCCGAACCGGACATCTCCATGGTACAATCGAGCCCTGCACGACACAGATCCCTTAACATCTCTACTTAACTATCTATTTTTTCGTAGTGGATCGATTCTTTGGTAATTACTTCGCGATGTTCCTTGATATAGTTCATCAACAGTTGTGCCTTCTCTTGTGACTCCAAATGTTCTGCAATAAGGCGCTCCATATTCTTTTGACCCAGTCCTGCCTGACGCTTTTGCTTCTTGAAAAGTACACGGCCACCCGAATTCTTCAAATCCAGCGCACCAATGTTGTGACTCTTCATAACACGAACAATGATTTCCTCTAGTGCCTTCATTTTGGTTGTTGCTTCACGAACTTGAATCCGTCGGATATCATTTTCCTCTTTTAGACGGCGCCATTCAATAATAGAATGTGTTAGCATCGCTAACTCATTCTCTTGTGGAGTCGTTAATGCGCTATTTTCCATATTCATATCGTCGTTTTGTTCCATTTATATAGGTAACGCCAATATGGTTTAAATGCTTTCCTACAAAAATTGATTCCTATCATGTAAAAAAATAAGATATGAACATGCCATCCGAAGAGGAACGTATGGCACATGACATATTATATGAGTTGTGGTATTCTATTGCAGAAACCATTTTCCAGCGGGTATGCGAAGTAACCGAATTAACAGAGGAGCAAATTCAGGCTCTTCGTTCTGTTGCCCTGCGCCCCAATGACTTTCAGGTTCGCATTGATTAGGTAAAAAAGAGTTTGATTCGCTCACGAATTTGACCACGACAAATGTAACAGGTTGTCGTCTGTTTTTTGGAGCAGGTTGCACAAAATGTATGACCACATGGTGCAATCGCATAGGAAACAGGCTCATTTAAACAAATGGAACATTGGGGCTCCGTTCCCTCATTTTTCAACATATTGTGCGTTAGTAATATTTGGCGACACATATTCCATTTCTTATACTGCTCAATCAACTCCTTATAGTTCTCTTCAAATTGAGAAGATTGGTAAATGGATTCTGCATATTTTGAAAATGATTCCACTAATGCAGGAAGAGCATCATTTGGAGTAAGACCGGTGATTAAGGGAATTCGATTATGAAGTTTATCCAATAATTCGATCTTTTGGAAAAGGGTGGTTTCCAAACGTAGTACTTCCTCTCCTACATTTTTATACTGATGAATGATCCATCGCATTTGTTTCATAAATCCTTCTAGCCCTGTTCCCTCCTGATTTCGTTTGAGTCCCTCATTCATTTCTACGATGGTTTTCTCCAATGATGCATCCAAATTTAAATCTTTTAACATGTTGCTTTTTCCTTCTTTTACAGTTGGTATGGCATGACCGTATCGGCGAAAAATCATTTCGGCATTTCCAAGAATATGCGGTGTTTTATCCGGATGGGACATAAATGAAAAAATCTCATTATTATGCTTGGTAATGAGATCCTTTAGCTTCTTCTTTGAAATATGTGTGGAGGATTGAACCAATTCTTCGGCGCCTAGTTTGACTTCCGCACAGTGTTTTGATAAAATATTAGAGACGGTTGATTTATATTTTCCAGGAACATTGTGAGCATCCAAGGATAGATCCGGTATCATATCATCCTCCCATAAAGCGGGGGCATATTCTACACTATTACGTGGCGCCGAACCTGACGCCATTCTATTTCGCAACTGTATTCCTTTTCCCTTATGAATTCCACACCTTATTATCCGGAACGGTATCCATTTCGATCACGATCTTCCTCATACTGTTTGAATGCTTTTAGCCCCATTATACCAAATCCTGGTATGGTTACCGACAGCTTTTCACTTTTTTCATCAAGAACAGGAGTATCGAGATAGGTATCGACGATTGGATCAATATAGTCTCCACCACGCACCTTACAAGATTTTACCTTATTACGACGAGTTCGTAGTTTTCTCTTTTGCTTTGTTCTCTGCTTTTTCGTCTTTCCTCGCCGCTTCATTCTACTACATCATTTGATATAGATGACGCGCATATGATGTCGGTCAGCATACTCTTCCAATAGATGCTTTCGATGTAATACCTGCTTTCGATGTGTTCCCTTATCAAACTTGATAGAGCATGAAGTAAGATAGGCCATAATTGCCTGATCACTATCCTTCACCTCTATTACATTTGCTGCATCCTGATCCGGTACATAGGCAAGAGGCGTTTTTGATACAATCTTATATTCATCCAAATCGATCGGAGAAATGAGTTGTTCCATATAAGCAGGTTGTGTATAAAAGCGAGAAGGTGGTGCAGGACACTCCGATGTAATATGTCCATATTTAGCACAATAGGAACAATACGAACTTGTACGGAGTGGACAGCGAGACTCGGGATGCTCTACGCCAAAATTCATCAAAATGGGTTTACACGTGCTACACATGGTTACATAGTATATATGAGGAGATGAATATCAATTTTTATAAAATGATAAAATAGAATATGTCTGCCTCTCATATCCATTTTTTTATGAACCTACGAAATCAAATTAAATTATATCACTGGCAAACACGTGTATATGCTAGACATATTGCTACCGATACTATTCTTGAAAAGATTGATAAAAGCATTGATTCCTTTGTAGAGGTCTATATTGGAAAATATGGTCGACCTCGTGTAACAGGTGACAATGCTGTTATTACCTTGCATAATCTAACAGAAGCGGGAGCATCACGCTTAATTAAGAGTTCCATTAAACATTTACAGGGTCCACTGACACGATCCTTGCGTCCCGCTATGGATTCTGATTTGATTAATCTTCGCGATGAAATGA
>Ga0214921_10005924_pt1 | contig 17007 bp, 9 predicted proteins | sample LL1505_MetaG_FD_177992 | JGI IMG/M metagenome (GOLD analysis project Ga0214921, IMG submission 177992) | Freshwater microbial communities from Lake Lanier, Atlanta, Georgia, United States - LL-1505 | ecosystem: Environmental > Aquatic > Freshwater > Lake | place: USA: Georgia | collected 2015-05-28
CCTTGGTGACATTACACCGGAATGTCGCCCGGCTCTTCGCGTCCCCTTTTATAAAACAGCATAAAATAACATAAAAACAATGCTTGCACGGGGCCACTCAGAGAAGGCCGAGTTTTGTTGCAGTTTGGTGAATCCGGATTCTGCCGGCGAGTAGTGCAGGCTTAGTTCGAAATAAACGCCAGCGGATTGTTTTTCGATCTGGGGTAAAAAGGGATGTTCACCATCTCGGGTTAGAGTCTATTGCGGTCATTTGCCCGATGGCAAGTCGAAGTCGAATAGTAGCAAGTGAATCGCCGCCAGCAAACTCGCGGGGGCTCTGGTAGCTCGATTGAAGAATGGGACAGGGGGTGGGCTGTGTTAACGGGTCGGTTCCCAAGGCCCTAAGATCCGCGCGCGATCGATCGCCCTTTTGCCTAGTCTGCGGTGTTTCGGCGATAAGTCTCTTTCACCGCACTTTGCTAGGTAAGATCGGGAGTAGCTTTCCCTACCCACTGGCCGTGAATGTTTATGTTTCGCTGATTGCTCGCCAATGCCGCGCCTTTGCTCAGTCGGTCCGCGGGCGCGGTGAAAGTGCTCCGTAGGGCGGGCAAGAAAAAGCCCGACGTCCGGGGAGGCGCGTCGGGCGTGAAGGGTGCGGGCGGGCCGGATCAGACCAGGAGCAGGGCGGGTGCTTCGAGCAGGGCTTTGAGCGCGCCGAGGAACTGGGCGCCGACCGCGCCGTCGACCACGCGGTGGTCGCAGCTGAGGGTGAGGGTGAGGACGCTGCCCACCGCGAGCTGGCCGTTTTTCACCACGGGCTTGGTGATGGCGGCGCCGACGCCGAGGATGGCGGCGTTGGGCGGGTTGATGATCGGGTAGAATTTGGGGATGCCCATCATGCCGAGGTTGGAGACGCAGAAGGTGCCGCCGGTGAACTGGTCGGGCTTGAGCTTCTTGTCCTTGGCCAGCTTGCCGAGCGATTTGGCCTCGGTGCTGATCTGGAAGACGGACTTTTCGTGGGCGTCGCGGATGACGGGGGTGATGAGGCCGTCGGGCAGGGCCACGGCGAAGGAGACGTGGGCGGCACCGAAGTAGCGGACCTGCGTGCCTTCCCAGGAGGCGTTGACCTCGGGGACGCGGCGGAGGGCCTCGGCGCTGGCCTTGAGAATGAAGTCGTTTACGGAGAGCTTGATGCCGGCTTTTTCCAAGCCGGTATTCAGCTGGGTGCGGAGGGCGGCTAGGGGTTCGGCGTCGACTTCGATTTCGAGATAGAAGTGGGGGGCGGTGATCTTGGACTCGACGAGGCGCTTGGCGATGACGCCGCGCATGGTCGAGACGGCGACGGTGCGCTCTTCCTGGATCGGGCCCTTGTTGAAGGACGAACCGGCGGGAGTGGAGCCCGCAGCGGAAGAGGCGGGTTTGGCGCCTACTTTGGCGGTGCCGGCGGTCTCGGCGGCGATGACGTCGGCGCGGACGATGCGACCGTGCGGGCCAGATCCTTTGATCAGAGCGGGGTCGAGGCCCTTGGCCGCGGCGAGTTTTTTGGCCAGCGGGGAGATTTTAACCCGTTCACCAGCAGCACGCAGCGGGGCGGGCGCGGGAGCAGGAGCAGGGGCTGGTGTGGGGGCCGGAGTCGGCGTGACTGGAGCGGGGGCGGGCGCGGGAGCGGGAGCGGCGGCGGGGGCTGGCGCGGCCTGCGGCGCAGGCGCGGCGGGGGCGGCTTCGCCGGGGGCGCCGACGGCGCAGAGGGGATCGCCGATGGCGACTTGCGAACCGGCGGCGGCGTAGAGCTTCAGGATCGTGCCTTCGCCGAAGGACTCAAACTCCATAGTGGCTTTATCCGTCTCGATCTCGGCGAGGAGGGTGCCGAATTTAACGACGTCGCCTTCTTTTTTTAACCATTTGACCAGCGTGCCCACCGTCATGGTGTCGCTGAGTTTCGGCATGGTGATGACTTGGGCCATAGGAAGAAAAGGAGTCAGGAGTTAGGAGTGAAAAATCGGACGGAGGTCGATTGGAGCGATGTAGACTCCCGACTTCTCAATTCCGATTTCTTGGGTTTTTTAGCGCATCACTTTGAGGATGCCGGCGATCACGCGTTCGGGGTTGGGGAGTTGGAACTGTTTTTCGACCGGCGGGGCGTAGATCGCGGGGGCGTCGATCGTGCCGACACGCAGGATGGGGGCGTCGAGCTCGTCGAAGGCCTCCTCTTGGATGGTGGCGGCGAGCATGGTGCCGACGGAGCAGAAGGGGCGTTGTTCTTCGACGATCAGCACGCGGTGGGTCTTGGCGACGGATTTGAGCACGGTATCCACGTCGAGCGGGCGGATGGTCCGAAGGTCAATCACCTCGATATCGAGGCCTTTCTCGGCCTTCATTTTTTCGGCGGCGGCGAGGGAATGCACGACGCTGCGGCCGTAGGAAACGATGGTGAGGTCCTTGCCTTCGCGGGCGATGGCGGCGCGGCCAAAGGGCAGGGTGATATCGCCCTCAGGCACCTCGCCGGGGACGCCGTAAAGGAGGGTATTTTCGAGAAACATCACCGGGTCGTTGTCGCGGATGGCCGTCTTCATGAGGGCCTTCGCATCGGCGGCGTTGGAGGGCACGACGACCTTCAAGCCCGGGTGGTGGGCGAGGATGTTTTCCGGCGTGTGGGAGTGGGTGGCGCCGACGTTGGTGCCGCCGTTGGCCGGGCCACGGATCACGATGGGGCAGGCGATCTGGCCGCCGGACATGTAGCGAACGTTGGCGGCGTTGTTGACGATCTGGTCAAAGGCGACTGAGTAGAAGGACCAGAACATCAGCTCCATCACGGGGCGGATGCCGAGCATGGAAGCGCCGATGCCCATGCCGATGAAGCCGGCCTCGGAGATGGGGGTGTCGACGATGCGCTTTGGGCCATACTTCTCGAGCATGCCCTCGGTGACCTTGTAGGCGCCGTTAAACTGGGCTACTTCTTCGCCGAGGATAACGACGTTTGGGTCGCGTTCGATTTCTTCGGAAAGGGCGGCGCGGATGGCTTCGCGGTAGGTGAGGGTGGCCATTTTTTAAAACAAAAATAGGAAACGCGGAAACGCTGAAATCAATTTAGTCGATGCTGTTAAAGAAGATACGGCCTTCGCTGGTGCGCTGGGCCTGATCGGTTTCCCAGTAAACATCCTTCTGGATGTCCTCGGCGGTGGGAAAGGGGGACGCTTCGGCGAACTCGACTGCGCGGTCAGCCTCGGCGCGGGCGGCGGCGTCGATTTCGGCGATGAGGGCTTCGGTGAGCACCTTTTCGAAGAGTAGTTGATTTTGGAAAATCTGAAGCGGGTCCTTGGTGTTGCGGTAGTCCTCGATCTCCTTGCGGTCGCGATAGGTCTTGTCGGGGTCGGCGACGGAGTGCCCGCGGTAGCGGTAGGTGTCGATCTCGACCACGGCAGGCTTGTGTTCGTCGCGAGCGCGGCGGAGGGCTTCGTCAAGGGTGGCGCGGACTTCGTAAATATCGTGTCCTCCGCAGACATACCACTTCATGTCGTAGGCTTCGGCGCGTTTGCCCAGTTCGCCGGCGGAGGAGCGTTCCTGGGAGGTGCCCATGGAGTAGCGGTTGTTCTCGATCACGAAGAGGACGGGGAGATCCCAGAGGGCAGCGAGGTTATAGGCTTCGTGCACGGCGCCTTGGTTAACGGCACCGTCGCCCATGAAGGCCATGGCGGCGCCTTTTTTACCTTGGTATTTTACGCCGTAGGCGAGGCCGGTGCCGAGGGGGATCTGGCCGCCGACGATACCGTGGCCGCCCCAGTAATTTAGGTCGGGAGCGAAGTAGTGCATGGAGCCGCCCTTGCCTTTGGAGCAACCGGTAACCTTGCCGTAGAGCTCGGCCATCAGGGGTTTGGTGTCCATGCCGACCGCGATGGCGTGGCCATGGTCACGGTAGGCGGTGATCACGTGGTCGTCCTTGCCCATGAGGGAGCAGGCGCCCACCGCGACGGCTTCCTGACCGATGTAGAGATGAAGGAAGCCACCGATTTTACCGGCATTATAGACGGGCAGGCAGCGTTCCTCGAACCGACGGATACGCACCATTTTGCGGTAGAGCTCGATCTTCTGCTCGGCCGTGAGCGCGGTGTTGGCCGGAGCCTGGGCGTGGGGGCTGGGCAGGGTCGGCGTAACGGCGGGGGCGGCGCCGGATTCGGCGGGTGCGGAGGGCTTCTTGCTCACGTGTATGGGCGATGGTTGAGAAATGAAAAAGATGGAGTGTTCGTCGGCGGGCGGGGAAATCAAGAGTGATTCCGGTGGCCGCGGGTTAAGGCGTGGGCGTGATTTGTTCTACGACGAGGTCCAGTGGTTGGCCGGGAGAGCAGTCGGCGCGCAGGGCGATGAAATCGTGGCGGTGTTTATCATAAATGCGCCAAAGGGCCTCGCGGTCGGTTTCGGGCAGGGGCAGGCGCTCGACCTCCTCGCGGGAATAAAAAGCAAATTTACCTTCTTCCATCGTGGGGGGCAAGCGGTCGAGCGGGCGCCGGCAGTCAAAAAGAAAGAGCAACCAGTGTGAGGCGCCTTCGTAGGCTTTTTCGGCGATCATCGCGAACAGGTGCAGGTCGGCGGTGTTGATCTCGTGACCGGTTTCCTCGCGGGTCTCGCGCACGGCGCACTCAAAGGGAGATTCGCCGGTGGCGGTCTCGAGTTTGCCGCCGATGGGTGACCAGGTGCCGAGGTTGGGTGGCTTGGCTCTAAGGAGAAGCAGGTGTTCTCCTGTGGTATTTTGAATAAATACAAGGACGGCTATTTTATATCCGAGCATGGTGAAGGGGGGCTGGGCAACTGGGGTGGGCATGCGGATGGGTAAAGAGAAACGACGGCCGTGGGTTCGCGCGCAAGCGCTCTTGCAAAGGAGTTTGTGCGTGACGCGCCCGTCGGCATGGCCAAGTATCTTAGTCCCCCTCATGAAGTTCCCCCCTTTCATCGCCGTGTTGGCGATCTTGGTATTTGGTATATCGTTACAGTCTTACGCTCAGTCCGGCCCTTCGGCCGCGTCGGTGCCGCAAGTCGCGGTCGTTGGGGTGAAGTTTGGCTGGGCCCGGTTAGATGGCGATAGCTGGTTGGAGTCCGAGGTAGAACTAGAGGTGCGGCCCGGCGGCAAGGCCGTGGCAGGGGAATTTGTGGATCGAGTGCGCACGACCTTGAGCTTGGCGTGCGAGGCGACCAACGCGAAGGGCGAGGTGCGGACGGTTTTTTATCGGGCCGCGTGCGAGGCGATCACGTTGGAGGGAGGAAAGGCGCAAGTGCGTTTTTACCTGCCGCCTGAGGTGGTGCGTCGCGATAAGCTCCGTGCCGACGTGAAGTTTTACGCGGTCGACATCGAGGTCGCTGGCGAGGCCCAGCCCGCGGCTCGCGGGGCGGTTGCTCCGGAATTAAAGTCAGGTGATCGCCTTAAAAATTTCCGCGACAAGGTCGGCGCCGAGGCGGCAGCTAACGAGGGCGTGCTCTTGCCGCAGCACCTTACTCCGTTCGCGCATGATTCGCAGCGGCGCGCTCCGTCGGTCTTCCGGCGCGAGGGCCAGCGCTAGTGCCGAGCAAGTTTCGGCTTGCTGCAAATAATCTCTACTGAAAAACAAAACCTTTCCCCTATGTCCTTACCCCGCGTTCTAGCAGTGGATTGCGGCGCCGGTCACCTCGTTTGCGGCCTTTTGAGCAGCGACAAGGCCGGCCGCCTGCAGCTTGAAAAACTGGCCCTCGACGCCTTCAATCCCGACGCGTCCCTAGAGGAGGAATGGACGTCGATGATTGTCCAAGCGCTGGCCGATACGGCGCGGCGGGAAAAGTTTTCGGGCGTGGCGGCCGTCGGCCTGCCCGGCCATCATATTCTGGGTAAGTTCATTAAGATCCCCGCTGTAGAGGAATCCAAACGCGCCAAGATTGTGCAATTTGAGGCGCAGCAGAACATCCCTTATTCCCTCGACGAGGTCATTTGGGATTACGAGGTCGTCTCTGAGCAGGGCCTAGATATGGAACTGATGCTCGCGGCGGCCAAAACGGAGGTAGTCGAGGGTGCCTGCGCTGCCCTCACCTCCTCAAAGCTCTCCGTCGTCTCGGTAACGCCTTCTAGCGTGGCCGTAACTCGTTGTTTTCGCCATAATTACCCCGAGGTCACCGGGACCTCGATCATCGCGGATATCGGGGCGCGTTCGACCAACCTGATTTTTGTCGATGCCGAGCGGTTTTTCGTCCGCACCATCCCGTTGGCGGGCAATACCCTCACGCAGGCGATTGCGGAGGAGACTAGAAACGATTTTACTCACGCAGAAAGCCTGAAGGTGCAGATCCTGAGCGGCGAGAGTGACTTGCCGGAGGCTTCCCCGATCCGCCTGGCCGTCAGGCACGCGGTTTCCAGCTTTATCTCCAAGCTCCACCTGGAGCTCACCCGCTCGATCGTGAATTACCGTCGCCAGAGCGGCGCGGAGCAACCGACCGCGATTTATCTGACCGGCGGCGGTTCCGTGCTCGCGGAGTTGCCTGGCCAGTTACAGGAAAAATTGAAGATGCCGGTGGAGCTTCTTAATCCGTTTCGCGCGGTCGGTATCGGCGCCGGAGCGAGTCAGGCGGAGGCATTTGCGCCCGTGCTGGCCAGCCTCATCGGCCTCGCGCTACCCCCCGCGCGCGGCAAGAAGGCCATCAATCTCCTGCCTCCGGCGATTGCCTCGAAACTGGCTTTCCGTAAACGCCAGCCCTTGTTGATCGCCGCCGCCGCGCTGGTCGCCGCTTCGCTCTTGCCGCTGGTCATCCAGTCTTCCCGCACTCTGGCCGCCGCCCGCTCCCAAGTGGAACAAGTTAACAAAGGCATCCGGCCGCTGCAGGTGATCCAATCGAAGACTAAGGAGAACCTCGACGTCCTCGAGCAAGCCAAGGCGGAGATTGTCGCGGTGCAAAGCCTCGCGGAGTCCAAAAATAACTGGATAAATTTTTTCTCCGATCTCCAAGACCGCCTCGTGAAGGTCGAGGATGTCTGGCTCGAGAGCCTTCAAGTGTTGCGTAGCGGTCCGGCCGACGCTGCCGCCGGCCTTTTCGGTGCCGCTCCGGTCCCGACCGAGCCGCAGCTCGATGCGAATGGCAATCCCATGAAACCTGTCCTTCGTCTGCAGGTGAGTGGCCGCTTGCTCGATCGCAATAACCCCGTCTCCCGCGTCTCGCCCGACTCCTATGAGCGGGTTAAGACGCTCCTCGCTAGTTTTGTGGACTCCCAGTTCATCTCCGCCGTCGAGAAGGAAAGCTTCGACGCCAATACTCCTGGAATTCTGCGTTTTGATTTCATTCTCGTGATCGATCCCGCGCGACCCCTCTGACCCCATGGCCAGCTTTAAATCCAATCCCGTTTTTTTTACGTCCATGTTGCTGGCGGGCGCCCTGACCGCCGGTCAGGCTTGGCTCCTCTTTAGCCAGAGCAGCCAGATCCGAAAGGAGCGTTCCCTGATCGACGAGAAACAGCAGGTTCTTCAGCGCTTTGCCTCGGCGAACCCCTTTCCCTCACGGGAAAACCTCACGAACGTTGAAGCCGCCCGCGTCCAAGTGGAGAAAGTGCGCGAGGAGATCCGCGGTGAGCTGCGTTCCACCAGTGATGTCGCCCAAAAGATCGCCTCCGCCAAGGTCCCCGCCACTTCGACCGACGCCTATTTCGATCTCTCCTACTATGTGGAGCGCGTGCGCGCCGCCGCCGAGGGTGCGTCCATCCGCACGGCTCTGGATACGCGTTTCGGCTTCACGGACTATACCAAGACGGGTCCCGAGGCGGAGTTGATTCCCGCCGTATTTATCCAGCGTCAGTATGCGGAATACTTGATGACGGCCTTGATTGCTTCCCAGCCGGCCGAATTCGTGGGCCTGCAGCGCGAGCGGCCGTTGACCGCCGAGCAAAAACGTTTGCATGATGAAGCCGTCGCCGCTGGCCAGACTGCGCCCTCGCCTGCGGATTCGGGTTCGTCGGGTGATTTTTTTACCATTGATCCGACCACCTCCGCCCGCGTCCCGGGTTTTGTCGAAACCCAGCCCTTCCGCATCACGTTCATTGGCTACACCTCAGCCTTGCGGAATTTCTTGAACGAGCTCGCCTCCTTCAAGCTCCCGGTGGTGGTGCGTTCGGTGGAGGTGGAGGCGCTGAACAAGGATGCCACCGGCCAGACGCCCGCCCCTCGACCCGCGGCCACTCCGGTTTTTGGTGATGCTTCCCTGAACGGCGCACAGGTGATCGAGGAGCAACCCCTTGTTGTTCCTACCGAATCTCGCTTCACCGTGACCGTGGAAATCGTTTCGCTCGTTGATAAAAACCTGGCGCCCGCCGCCACCCCCTGAGCCCCATGTCCGCCAAGACCAACGATACTCTTTTCATCGCCGCCGGAGGCCTCATTTTTCTCGGTGCCTGCGGCTGGGCTTTCCTCCAAAATAGCGGGATCTCCTCGCTCGGTGAGACGGTCAATCCTCCGCTTTCGGGTGCCGTCTACGAGGCCACTCCGCTGACGGTCGTGAAACCGGAGAGCCGCCAGTGGGCCGTGGCCCCCCAGCAGACCGCTGGCGAAAACTGGGTCTACGACGTTTTTACTCCGCCTAAGATTTATTATAACGTGGAGACCAAGCGCTTCACCGTCACCGTTCCGCGATACACGCCGAAGGTGATCGATCTTGCCCCCGTTGAGGATAGCAAGCCGAAGGATCGCTTTGGTTTGGTTTTGGTCAAGGTTACCCAGCCCCTCTTCCGCCTCCAGTTGGTGGGCTACGTGGGTGAGGGTCCGAAGGCCAAGGGTAATTTCCTGAAGGTTCAGACGGACGAGGTTGTTTTTGGCACCACCGGTAAGAAAATCCCTGACCTGAATTTGGAGATCGTCAGCTTCGCGGCTGAGCGTCGCAAAGTTCAGGTCGACGGCGGCACCCCCATCGTCGAGACCGTTGCGCTCGCCGTCGTGCGCGACACCGTGACCGGCGTGGAGACCAAGCTCGATGCCCGGAACCGCACCCCCGAGGGCGTGCCCGAAGTTACCTTTAAGCTGTTGGACGGCAGCCTCCGCGTGGCCAAGACCGGCGAGGTTTTCAAGGATGGTCCGACCACCTTCACCGTTGGCGCGCTTACTCTCACTCCGCCTAGTGCCGAGGTGAAACGCGAGGAAGGCGTGCCTAAAGTCACCGAGACCAAAATTCTCGTGGTGCCGCCTCCGACCCCGCCAACCCCGCCGCCGTCCCCGGGCGGGACCGTTGATTTCGCCCAGCCGGCCGCCGGAGCCAACGCTCCGTTTTAAGCCTTCGCCTGAATTTTGGATCGTTTTTAAACCACACCTCTTACACAATTCGTCCCCTATCCCCTAAATGAACTACACCAAGCTCTCGAAGAAGGTGCTCCTGCTCCTTGCTACTCCTGTTCTCTTTTCGCTGACTGTGCCGGCGGGAAAACTCGTGGCGCAAAGCCAGACCGAGACCAAGATCCGCCTGATGGCCGAGGGCCTCCGCGCGCGGGATAGCGGCGACTTGGCGACTGCCAAGGCCAACTTTGAGCAACTCTTGGTGCTCGCCCCCAATGACGTCACCGTGCAGCGCCTCTTATCCGGGGTGAACCAAGGCCTCGCCCAGCCCGCTCCAGTCGTCGCCGTTTCCACTTCCATTTCTGAGCCCAAGGAGGTCGTCTATAACCCATCCGCCGCCAAGGCCCCGGCCGCCGAGTCCGCCTCTACCGAGAAAGCCGTTGCCAGCCCGAAGGTCGAGCCCGCCGCCCCCCCCGCCGCGCCTGCAGAGTCGCCGGTCGATGCCCTCGCCAAAGCGGAAGAGGCCCGCGTGCAGCAACTTCTCGCCGACGCCTCCGTCGAGGCCAAGGCCGCCGCCCGCCTCGCCAAGGATGGCGATTTCGACGGCGCCGCCGCCAAATACGAGGCCGCCGCCCGTAGCCTCCCCAACAACACCCTCACCGAGGCCAAAATCGAGGAACTTCACGCCGCCAAGAACGAGCTCCTGCTCAACAAATCCCAAGCCCTCCTAAAGCAGGGCGACACCCTCGGCGCCCAGGCCTCGCTTGATGCCTATATCTCCGCCACCTCCCCCGAGAGCAAGGCCGCCCGCCGCCAGGCCGCCAAGATTGAGCAGGCCGAGCTAAACCCACCGCTCCAGCCGATTAACAAAGTTAACCCCAGTTACCTCAAGGAGCAGAAAGAGCTCGCCGCGCTCCTTGCCAAGGGCCGCAGCCAATACGTCGCCGGCGATACCGATGGCGCCCAAGAGACTTTCCGTGTCGTCGAGACCACCGACTCCGAGAACGCCGAGGCCAAATATTTCCTGAAGCGTATCGCCGATGAGAAGGCCAAGCTCGGCATCCTCAACCGCGAAAAGACCCGCTCCCTCATGATTGAAGAGGTGGCCAAGGGCTGGCAGCGTCCGGGCCGCTTCGTCGAGCCGGGCATTCGCACCAACGACCCGACCGATCCGACCTCCAAGGCGATGGCCAATAAGCTAAACGCCATCGTCATCCCCAGCGTTTCCTTCACCGGTGTCGATCTCGGCCGCGTAGTCAGCACATTGGCCGCTCTCTCCACCGAGTATGACACCAACCCAGTTGAGTCCGAGCGCGGCGTAAATTTGGTCCTCGGCAGCCAGCTCGCTGGCACCGCCATCCCGCAGGTGAATATCACCCTGCGTAATATGTCCCTGAAGCGTATCCTCGATATCATCACCGAGAACGCCTCCTACCAGATCGAGATCCAGCCCGACCTCGTCCTCCTCAAGCCCAGCGGAACCGACGTAAACCTAGTCAACGAGGAGTTCCCCGTGACCAAGTCCGCCGTTACCCGCATGACGGGCGTTGGCTCCGGTGGCAGCTCCACCCCAGCCGCCGCCAGTGCGGATCCCTTCGCCGCCGCCCCTGCGGCCGCGACCCCTACCGCCAGTGCCGGCGGCGAGTCTGACGCCATCCGTCGCTTCCTGCAGGCCGCCGGCGTGCCCTTCGACAGCGTCCCCAGCGCCAGCATCGCTTATGACGGCTCGCGCATTCTCGTCACCCAGACCAGCCGCAATATCGATCGCATCCGTAACATCTTGGCGCGCTATAACGATATCCGCCAGGTGGAGATCGAGGCCAAGTTCATGGATGTTTCCGAAGGCGCGCTGGATGAGCTCGGGGTCAGCTGGACCGCCAAGGGCAGCGGAAGCCCGCTTTTTGACACCACCACTGGTCAACCCCTGCTGAATCAGGACGGCACCCAGACCATGGGTAATTACAAGACTACCATGGGCACCGTAAACCGGTCGTTGGTAAGTGCTTTCACTGGTTCATCTTCGTCTAACACTGGCGGTATTGTTACCCCCACCCAGACGATTCCGATCACGAACAGTTCCCCTACGCTCCCGGGCACCGTAAACTTGGGCAGCGCCGCAGGTTCTCTCGCTGCGGTCAGTGGCATGGTGGGTGAGTTCGATGTATCCGCCACCCTCCGCGCTCTGTCTCAGCGCACAGGCAGTGATCTCTTGAGCGCACCGAAAATCACCGTGCTTTCGGGCAACCGCGCCTCGATCACCGTCGCTCAGGAATTACGCTTTCCGCAGAGCTATGGTGAGATCCAGTCCGAGGTCGGCCAGTCGGGCGGCACCACTACGAACGGCGGCGGTGCCGGCGTAACCATCACTGCCGGCACGCCGCAGGATTTCACCTCGCGCAACGTGGGTGTGGAACTCGCGGTCACTCCGACCGTTGAAGAGGATGATTATTCCATCAGCCTTGAGTTGAATCCCCGCGTGACTGAGTTCGAAGGTTTCGTCGAATACGGTGGTTCTTCTGTGGCGATTCAAGGCACCACGACCGTCACCGTGCCTTCTGGTTTCTTCCAGCCCATCTTCTCGACCCGCGAGATCAACACCCGCGTCACCGTCTGGGATGGAGCCACCCTCGTCATGGGCGGTCTGACCCGCGAAGAGGTAAAACGCGTCAATGACAAGGTGCCCATCCTTGGCGACATCCCCTATCTCGGCCGGGCTTTCCGTTCGAAGGGTGAGTCCAGCCAGAAGCGCAATCTCCTGATCTTCGTGACTGCCAACCTAGTTTCCCCCGGTGGCTCGCTCAAGAAACAGGACCTCCGCGGCGTGCCCTCCAGCTCGACCTTCCAAAATCCCTCGATGGTCACCCCCAGTGGCTCCGAGTCCCGCACTCGTAGCAACTAAGCTAAGTTTCCCCAATCGAGGTTTATCTAGCCATAGTATCGCTTTCGCTGGATTCGCCGCCACCACGTCACGACCACGGCACTCAACTATTTTTCGGACGCCAAACGTTAACCCCGGTTTCCACCGTTTGTAGGGTTTTACACTTTATATCCCCTTTCTGATGCACCTCTTCCGCAAACCCCTTGTTTTTATCGCCACGTTCCTTCTGGGCACGCTTGCCGTTTTCGGGCAGGCCGTTCGCTTCGAGGTCACCGAGGCAACCACAGGAGCTTCGCTTTCCACATTGACCAACTTGGCGGCAGGCACCGCCACCAACATTCGTGTGACGGTTCTCGACGAGAACGGGCTGCCTGTGACCAGCTATGCCAAGGATGTTACGGTGAGTTTCCGCGCCGAGTTTGGCCAGAGCACGGATTTGATCGTCCCCGGTGCGACTTTCGTTAACGGCGTTGCCGACAACGTCGCTTTTACCCCGGAATTTGCGGCCACCGAACGGAGCGCCCGAGCCGAGATTGCCGGTGGTTTCCTGCCTGAACGCGATAACAATGGCCTGCCTTACGATACGGGCGCACGGGTCAGTGTCACCGATGGAAATATCATTACCGATAACGCCTCTGGCTTTTTCAGCGTGGCTCCAGATCATTTTGATGTTACCTATTCTGGCACCGACACGCCCCTTTCCCGGCATAAAATAGCCGACGGTAAATCCTATTTGCTCAGGGTCACGGCTCGCAACTCGGATGGCAGCGTAGCCACCGGTTATCGCGGCACCGTTACTCTTAGTAGCCCCTCCGCCAATGTTTTGGTCGGCGACGCGACCATCGATTTCGGCGGCTTGGTCGATCTTATCCCCTTGGCTACGGTCGCCGCCGAGGCCGGTGTCTCCATTGATGCAGAGGACGCGGTGACCACTACCGTCGGAGCGTCCGCCACCTTTGATATCGAAGTTTCGGGCGACGGCGGTGGCGACGCCCCGCGTCTTACGGTCAGTAATCTTTCTTTCCGCCGTGGAGGAACCGCTGCGAATGAAGCCACCGTTTTGGTCTATCGCCTCACCAATAGCACCACCAATCCGACCGTAGACCCCATTGTCGGTCCTATTGACACCTATTTCCGCCTGATCGACTCGAAGAATAAGCTGCTGTTCGCTTGGTCTGAACTGTCTTCAAACGCTGATTTGGCCGCCAGTGGTGGAAACACCGGTGATTTGACCACCGCCTTCACTCTTCCGGCTAACATGACTCCCGGAACCTACACGATTGAAGTGCGACCCGGTTACGGTATCCGCAATCAAGCGACTATAGGACTCACCTTGGCCAATAATCCAGACTTGGCTATCACCCAGTTCAATTACGTCCCAGGCCAGTATCGCGGTGGGGATGCACTGCGGATGGATCTGACTTGGCAGAATTTACTGACCCAATACCCTTCCGCAAATACTTTTACCTCAGCTTTGGCGGCCAACGCCAGCCACGATTACATGATCGAGGTTCATCTCTCGACCAATCCGACTTATGGCGACGGCGACGACTTCCTCGTTTGGCAGGAAAGTTTTAATGGCAATAGTAACCATGTTCTGCCGGCAGGTGACTTATTGCCTGGCCAGCAGGTCGATATAACCCGCTATATCAAACTCCCAGAAAATCTGGCCGGCACCTACTACCTCCTCGCCCGAGTTAATTCTTCCGGTGGCGTGAACGGAACCGGCTTAGCCGATGAGTTTGTTCCTGGATTTATAGTAAGTGGAAATAATACAGTTCAGCCTTTTGAATCTCAAAAGATTACCATATTGCCTAAGCAGGCAACTAACACTTTCCGAGTTAGCTTGTCCAACACCGGCTCACAGTCTGGCGGCCTCAGCGATAACGCCGCTATCTCCCGCGACGGCCAATACGTCGCTTTCGAGAGCCTCGGCCAGTTGGACGCCAACCCCGTCGCCGCCAACATTACCAATATTTACCTGCGCAACGTCGAGGGCGGAGCCACCAGCCTCGTTTCGATCGGCTCCGGCGCAACCGGTGCCAACGGTGCCAGCGCCAATCCCGAGCTTACCGCCGACGGCCGCTACGTGGTCTTCCAATCCCAGGCCAGTAATCTCGTCCCGGGCGACACCAACGGCGTCAGTGACATCTTTATCCGCGATGTGCAGCAAGGCATAACCCGCCGCGTTTCGGTAAACCCCGCGACCCGCATCCAAGGCAACAACGGCAGCCAACTCCCCTCCATCAGCGCCGATGGCCGTTATGTCGTGTTCGAATCGGGAGCCTCCAACTTGACCTCCGACAAGGTTCAGTCCGGCGTAAATCGCGTTTACATCCTTGATCGCGATGCGGACAACGACGGCATCTTCGACGAAGCGGGTCCGACCGCCACCAGTATCCGATTGGTGACCAAACCCGCGACCATCAGCGATCTCCAGTCCTCCACGCAGCCACGCATCTCGGCCGACGGTAATTTCGTCGCCTTCGTTTCTCGGGCCACCGTGCTCCTCGGTCAGAGCGCGCCCTTCCCTCAAATTCTGCGTTGGAACCGCCTAGCGGACACCTTCGTGGCGGTCACGCGCAGCCTCATCACGCCCGCCGATCTAGCCGACAATGAAAGCGGATTCCCTGCGATCAACGCGGATGGTTCCTACGTCGCCTTCGCCTCCCGCGCGCAGAATCTTTCCGCTGAAACCTATTCCCAGTCGGTGCCCCATGTCTTCCGCGCCAAGCTCGTCGCCGGCGCCGTTACCGAGGTTCTCCGCATGAACTCGCGGCGCTTCCCTGCCGCTCTTGGTGAGCCGGATAACTACTATTCAACCGGTAGCTTCTCTCCCGATCTGGGCAGCTTTGAGCCCTCCATGAGCGACGACGGCCAACTGGTCGCCTTTGCCAGCGAGTCGCTCGACCTGCTGCCGCCCATCGACGTCAAAAACATCGACCGCACTACTTTCCAGACTCGTTTCGTTAACAACTATTTCGACAACAATACGGCAGCCGACGTGTATCTTTACGATTTCAGCGCCTCAACTACCCCGGAAATCAGCCGCGCCTCGGTTAGTCGTTTCGGCTACGAAGCGACTCGATGGACTACCACTGCCAATCTGGTAAATCAACGTCCGCCGGTAAGCCGCCGCCCGGTCATCAGCGGTGATGGCCGCTATGTTGCTTTCACCTCCGATGCCAAGGCCCACTCCGGCATCATTTTTGGTGCGACTAACTATGATTACACTGCGACCAACGATCCGCGCGACGTTTATATTTACGACCGCAAGGCCGGTCTCCCCGCCTATTCCAATCTTCCTCAGGTGTCGCTCTTGACGCCCGGAATTACCGAGTTGAGCGCCGGTCAGACCTTTACCTTCGTCGCCAACGCGTCTAGTTCGGTTCGTGCGATTAGTTCCGTCGAGTTTTATGCCAATAATAGCCTGATCGGCACCGCCAACGGTGCTGCACTCGGTAACGTCAATCGCTTCTCCGTTGAGTGGACCGCGCCCTCGCCCGGGGTGGGGAATAATAGTGTTCTCCAATATCAAATTTCTGCGATCGCGGTGGATAGCAACGGACTGCGCTCCGATATCTCGAACTTCGTCGGCGTCACGGTGAGTCAGGTTTCGGGCAACACCCCTTCGGTCACCATCACCAGTCCTACAGGTGTGACCACCGGCACGACTACTACTCCAGTTATCGCGCCGATTGGTTCTTCAATTCCCTTCTTCGCCCGCGTTACACCCGGCTCGGCCGCGATCACCTCCGTCAAATTCTACGCCACCAACGCTGCTACCGGCGCTACGCTCTTGGGCACCGCCAGCAACTTGGACGGCCGTGTTTACGGTTTAAATTACGTCTACGCACTCGCTCAAGGCAGCTACGTGCTTACGGCGGTCGTCAGCGACGCCTCGGGTAATATTGTGCAATCAACGGGCACTACCCTTAACGTGACGGCTTCTGTGTCAGGTTCCGCGCCGACCGGCGCTCTGATCTTCCCATTGCCAGCCACCGTTCAGACCTTGGGGCAGCCCATCCCGCTCCAGGCCTTGGCCAGTGATGTGGACGGAGCGATCGCCTCGGTGGCATTCTACGCCAATGGCGTCTTGGTGGATACTGATGCGACCGCGCCGTTCACGGCCGCGTGGACGCCGACGGTGGCGGGAGCCTACAACCTGGTCCTCGTGATCACCGACGCGCAGGGCGCGACCACCGTGACCGCACCAGTGGCGGTGACGGTTAATCAGTCGACCTCGCCGAGCGTGAGCTTGGTTTCACCTGTAGCGGCTACGACGCTCACGGTAGGTTCGAATCTGGCCCTCGAGGCCACGGCGAGCGATAGCGATGGCACGATTGCTAGCGTGGGCTTCTACGCCAACGGCGCCCTAGTGGCGACGGGCGTGCAGGTGGGCAATTCCAACAGCTACACCGCTACTTGGACGCCTACGGTAGCCCGTTCCGGTGCTTACAAATTGACGGTGAAGGCGACTGACAACGTGGGTCTGGTCACTGAAACCAGCCCCGGCTTGAACGTGACGGTGAATGTAGCGGCCGGCAGCGCGCCCACCGTGCAAGTGACCGCCCCGGCAAGCGGAGGCGGCACCACGCCGACCCCCGCTACGGCCACTTTGGGTTCGCAGCTCTTTTTTGCTGCAAATGCGAGCGATAACATCGCAGTGACGGCAGTTAACTTCTACGCCGACGGTGTATTGCTTGGTGCGGCCACGCAGCAGGGCACGACCAATCGCTGGGTGCTTGTTAAATCGATTAATGGCGCGCCATTCAGCGCCAAGGGCGAAGGCATCTATGCTATCACCGCGATCGCCTCCGACGCTGATGGTAATCAGAGGCAGTCGGCCGTGGTGACCCTGAACGTCACCGCCGCGGTGTCGGGCAC
>Ga0214921_10005925_pt1 | contig 17007 bp, 20 predicted proteins | sample LL1505_MetaG_FD_177992 | JGI IMG/M metagenome (GOLD analysis project Ga0214921, IMG submission 177992) | Freshwater microbial communities from Lake Lanier, Atlanta, Georgia, United States - LL-1505 | ecosystem: Environmental > Aquatic > Freshwater > Lake | place: USA: Georgia | collected...
CAAGTGTCGGGAATGACGGGGTTGAGGTAGTGGGTCTTGGCGTCGGCCAGGTCGGCGAAGTCGGCAGGAGTCCAGGCGGTGGTGGCTGACATGGTTGGAAGGGAACGTCTATCTGTCTTGTGATGTCTGTTGCCCTGCTGGGAGGCTCTTTAGGTGCCTGGGGGCGTGTCAGCTTTTAGCGCCAAAATTTGGTGTTTTGTTTGTTGGTTTTCTGTGTTTTTATGGGTTGTTGGAGTTTGTGTGTTTCCTGTGGAGACTCTCATAGGAAAGATGAGAATGCCGCGTGCAGTCTGGCTAGGTTAGCGTTTGTTTCTGCATGACGGGCTTCGGCTGCTGCTAGCCGGATGCGTAGGTCGGCAACCTCCGCGCTGAGTCTGGTCCGTCGGCTTACCAACGACCAGAGAATGATTCTCAGCGTCGGACGCCAGCGGTCCTTGTCGGACACGAGCGCCCAGGTGGGCGGCCCCGGCGGCGGTGCGGCTATGTCAAGATAGACATCGTCTATCTGGATGTCGGCATACAGAGGAGTCTCTGTATGAGGTCGGGTGCCAGACGTGGTGTCACGGATGTAGGGGTCTTCTTGATGAGCTGTTCCCTCCAGGAAACCATCTGAGACGACAGTTCCCCGCATAACAATCGCCCTGTAACGCCCCTTTCCAGGCATAACAATCGCACTGGAAGTCACATAGACGACGATGTCACCACGAGCAGGGTCATTGACCATGGGAAATGCCCCTTTGGATTGGTGAATAAGGGTGCCGGGTTTCCACTCCATCATGAAGCGGTCCAGATCCCAGAGTTTGGGGTTGATTACAACCCGCCATGTCTTGGGTGTTGCTGTTGCTGCGGACATTGTATGTCGGTTGCTTGAAAGAGGGTACGTCTATCTGTCTTGTGATGTCTGTGGCCCTACAAGGAGGCTCTTTAGGTGCCTGGGGCGTGTCAGCTTTTTTAGCGCCAAAATTTTGGTTGGTTTTCTGGGTTTCTGTGTTTTTTCTGGGAATTCAATGGAGTCTAGAATGATAGTGGATGGACGCCCGTATGTGTCGGTGTCAGGCAAGCCTCATCATGCCACGGGGTTCGCATCTTCTGAATCGTATAGCGACGGACTTTGCCGTAGCTGTCCTTCTGTGCAGGGGTCGGTTCGGCAACAAGACGCCAGCCGTCCACGGGGATTGACAGGATGTAGTCCTCCGCGGGAAGTCCCGCTGCTCTGGTTGCGGCCCATTCCGCACGGGATTCCCGTTGATGCTTGGAGGTACGATGAGACCATCCCCACACGTCATGCTCTGGAGAGCAGGGGACAATCGTCTCCACGGGAGGTCCGCTAACGCGGGCAATGTAGAACTGCTTGGTGTCGCGGGCGCGCATAACAAGGAGGGACCCCACCGACGGGATGTCATCGATGGGACGGACCCAACAGTCGGGTTTCCCTGCGAAGGTGCGGGGGGTGTTGTAGGTAGATGGATAGTTGATGTGCGACCGACACCCGCCGACATAGATGTCGTACTGGGGGCGGGTCGCAATCACGTGTGCGAAGCTGGGGCGGAAGGCGGTGAATGGGCCGGGCTGGACGGCGTATGCGGAAGACATTGTATGCCAGATGCTTGAAAGAGGGTACGTCTATCTGTCTTGTGATGTCTGTGGCCCTACAGGGAGGCTCTTTAGGCCCCACGGGCTGTCAAGTTTTTAGGGAGCAGAGATGCCATAACAATCCCGCCTTCTCTACCAAAATTTGGGTTGGTTTTTCTGGGTTCTTGGTTTTGTGGAATGGAATGGACGTTAAATAGGGTGGGATACAGACATACTCACGCAGTGGGCTCCGCAGGCTCAGGACCATACAAGTCCAGAATCAGCTGGGCACGGGCGGCACGGTATGCATCCCGCGCCTCAGACAGGCCGGGTAGGACGAAGACATTGTCGTCCTCGCACGGAAGAGAGCTGTAGTGGTCCTCTTCGCGCTCCAGTTCATCCAGAGCGTTCTGGAGGTTCCAGAACTCGAAGAGCCGTTCGTTGGATACAGTGGCGGGCAGGTCGGCGGCGCTGACAAGGGACAGAATGTCGCTCTCCTCAAAGTCGCGCCAGCGGACGACCTCAATGTAGTCGCCGGGACCGACAACCTCAAAGGAGCGGTGCTCGGGGTACAGGCGGACATAGGTGGCGGAATGGTCAAGCATGAAGGGAAGAAGGGGAAGAACGGCGTATTGGCGTGAGTCGACGGGTGAAAGGCTGTCGATGGAGGCGATAGAGGCGTCAGCGGAACAAAGGGTGGCGGCGGCAGGAGGGGGTTTATAACCTGAGGAGTGCTCCCACACTTCCAGGTCAAGCAATGTGTCAGTCCATCGGAGCAACCCGGGACTCAAGGCGGTTGGCCCCCATTCGGGAACCCTCACAGCGCAGTATGTGGGCTAACACTAGGAGCTTGGAGACTCCCTTACGGATGTGTCAGCTAGTATCCGGAACCGCAGGGACTTTACCCTGTCGGCCTCTCAAGATCATCAAGGGACGGAAGCCATCCGTCCTATGTGCAGGAGAGTAAGCGCAGCTGACAGTCTGCTTGCCGCTCAGACACCGTCTGTCCTTGTACACTCCAAGGCCCAGGGCGGGCCGGAACGATCTCGTCTGTGTTGAGCAGCCGCTGGAGCCTCTGCCGCTGAGCGACAAGAGGGATTCCAGTACTTACACTAACACTCAGAGACCGCTGGATTCAAGGGGGAGACAGGGCCCAGAGCCGCTTTCTGACACTCGCATCACACCTGGAGGACTTGTAGACGGGTCCAGGCTCACAACCCACGGGGGGCTACAGGGTGTCGGTTGGGGTGGGGCCTCCCCGTCAACTTTTTGACCGGTAGAGGTCGGTGCCGAAAAAATTGACAGAGGCGGGAAGTCGCCTTTGTCGCGTTTGTCAGTTGCTGGCTGGCGACCGAAAAAGTTGACGGAACTGGCCTCCAAACCTTTGTCGCGTTTGTCAAGTTGCGGGCCTACGGTCGCCTGGAGGACAAAAAAGTTGACGGAACCGACATGTCGACACCTCTGCTGTCGAAAAAGTTGACGGGGGAGGGGTGCCTGCTGAGGGGTTGAGTAGGCGATGATCTAGACGTTAATGCAACCAACAGACCGCCCCACACGACCAGCCTCTCACTGAGATGGCTGCCCGTGTTTCTCGTCGCCAGGCTTCCGCCTGGGCGATTCTTGCGGAGTCGGATTCCGACTCTGATACGCCTTCCAGCTTGCTGGACGGGAAGGGGGGAGTGGCCACCGTTTCAGCCCCAAAGCTGGCCGTGGAGGAGGAGAAGCTGGGCTTCCAGGGCGACATGGAGGCCGTCCTGGCTGCCATGGCCGGAGGGACCCAGACATGGGGCGACCTCATGTCTGAGCGCGGCACGGTTGCACCGGTTGCGACTGTCCCTGTTGTCCATCGTCGTCGGGCTAACACCTGGGACGACTTCTGGGCTCTGCCATTCACGGCAGGGCTGCGGGAGCTCTGGGGCGACTGCTACGACTGCACGTCTCTGTCTGACCCTCAGTGGGAGGAGCTCATGCGCTGGCTGTTCGACGCCGGCTGGGATGTCGGTTCCTACGACCGGAGCTCTGTTGAGTTTGAGGAGGCCACTGGACCCCGTCGGGTCTGGGTTCCGCCCTCTGAGCTGGAGGCCATGATGGAGGAGGAGGCGGCTCTGCGTCGGCGCAGGGACCACCACCATCACCACCACTGCCATAAGGCTGCGGCTGGTGCCGCAGCGGTCGCCAAGGAGCCGCGCAAGAAGAGTGGAACCGTTCCGCGCTTCTGTCGTGAGGCGGGTGCCTGTAAGGAGGAGGGGTGTCGCTACGTCCATGACGACACGATTCCGCGCGTCAACAAGCCCTGTGGCTTCGGGGAGAGCTGCGGTGCATCGGACCCCACTGGCGTGAAGCGCAGCCAGTGCCTCTACATGCATCCGGGTGAGGAGTGGGTGGAGGGGCTGTCCATTACACGGCCTTCTGCGTGAGGAGGGAGATACATAACAAACAAACAAAAACCAAAAAACCAAGAACAGAAAAACTTTTGGTAGGATTCTGTGCCCCGCAGGAGCCTACAGAATCCGGACGCGGCAGCGAACGCAACAGCGAACGCGGCTGGCCGGCTCTGGCGGCCAAAAAGTTGACGGGGGGAGGTGGCCAGGTAGCCAGGTTTGTGGGGACATTGACAAGCAAAGACAGCAACTCAACCCCTTTCCAGATTTCCAAGCATCCAGCATGGCATCCATCGCTACTACCACGATTCTGGACACCCTTCTGACGGCCCTAAAGGCCGCTCCAGAGGAGCAGCTGGCCGACATCCTGTCGGCTCTGCACCGCGACCGGCCCCAGAAGGTGGCTGTTGTCGCAAAGAAGCCTGCTTCCGCAGCAGGTCGCCCCAAGAAGGAGACACTCCCTGCCCCCGCCATGCCGGTGGACGGTGATGATGCTCCTGACGCGGCGGATTACCGACTGGCACCCTCCGACATCAAGGAGGATGTCTGTGTCGGGCGGGTCCTCAAGGGGAATGAGGACAAGCGCTGGTCTCCTGCCGTCTATTCGGAGTCCCAGTGCGGTGGCGACCTCCTGGACGGAGACGACCTCTGCAAGACCTGCCGGACGCGTGCCGACAAGTTCGCCGAGAACCCCACGTCCAAGTCCGACTGGAACGGTCGGGTGACGGAGGAGCCTCTTGGCCGCAGCCACATGCTCGGAACCGCTTGGGCGGCGTCCAGCCTCCCCAAGTGGAAGGGCGGTGCGGCTGCGAACGGCGGTGCAGGGACTGACACTGCGTCCATCGTGTCCAGTTCCGATTCGTCGGCTTCTGGTAAGATGTCCGTCGCAGAGGCAAAGGCGGCTGCCAAGGCCACCAAGGAGGCTGAGAAGGAGGCGGCCAAGGCCGCCAAGGACGCCGAGAAGGCTGCCGCCAAGGCCGCCAAGGAGGCCGAGAAGGCTGCCGCCAAGGCCGTTAAGGACGCCGAGAAGGCTGCCGCCAAGGCCGCCAAGGCCTCTGCCGTTGTCGCCGAGAAGGCCACCAAGGCTGTCAAGGAGCCCAAGGCCAAGAAGGAGCCCAAGGCCACAACAACCACGGCTGTCGCCGCCAAGGCTGAGGTTGCCGCTGAGGTCGTGGAGACTGAGGGGGAGATGAAGGCCATTGAAGGCAATCTCTACATGCTCAAGGGCAAGAAGGTCTATGAGTACGACATGTTCTCCAATGCCTCTGGTGCCTTCGTCGGCATTCTGGGCGCCGATGGGGAGTCCATCGACCGCGACGCCAAGGAGGAGGACGACGATGAGGAGTAAACCAGAAACACCATCAACACTGGAAAACTCAAGAACCAAACAAACAGCACAAAACACAAGAAAACCAAAAAATTTTGGTTAGGATTTCTGCTCTTTGGCTGTGGGCGCGTATTCGTGTCAGAGTCGCACCGAAACCTGCCTGGCAGGCGCGGGGGGGGCCTCTGGACGCCAAAAAGTTGACGGGGAGGTCGGCCAGGGTAGCCGGGCTGGTAGGGACTTGACAACGCATAAGACAGCAACTCAACCCCTTACAAAGCAACATGGACTCTATCACGATTCCTGCGCATCTCGCTGCGGTGGCCGCAGCCTACCAGGCACTGGAGGAGCGGTGCCGTGCACTGGAGGAGGAGAACCGCACGCTGCGGCTGGCTGCTGCGCCTGTCGGTGGTGCGGGAACTGACAGCGTATCCAGGGTACCTGCCCTGACTGCCAGGGCTGAGAAGGCGGCTGAGAAGGCGGCTGAGAAGGCAGCCGCTAAGGCCGCGAAGGAAGCTGAGAAGGCAGCTGCCAAGGCCGCGAAGGAGGCTGAGAAGGCAGCCGCTAAGGCCGCGAACGCTGCAGCGAAGGAGGCTGCAAAGGCCGCGAAGGAGGCGGAGAAGGCGGCTGCGAAGGAGGCGAAGGCGGCTGCCAAGGCCGCCAAGGCAGCTGAGAAGGCCGCCACTGCCAAGCCCACCACGACAGACGGGGGGCGTTAAGATGGTGTTTGAGGTAATGGATATCGATGGCAACCCCTACATGGTCAATGCCATGAAGGGGGTGTATGAGCTCGACTTCCACGCCACGGGCTTCCCCAAACCCGGTGCCTTTGTGGGCGACCTGTCAACCGACGGTAAGTCCATCAACGCCCCGTAGAGCGCGGGTGGGGGGGGAGATACACACAAACACAAAAATAACAAAACACAAGAAACCAATCAAAATTTTGGTCTCTTGTGGTTTTTGGTGTTGGGTTGTTGGGTGGTTGGGTCCTGACTACATGCGCGTCAAAGTGATGCTGCGACCGTCGTTGTGGGTTGCCACGGTGAGGGACTGGAGCTCTGGGTTTGCGAAGGAGTTCCAGATGAACTCGCGGTCTGGGACAACCCAGGCGGGGTCGCGTTCGATGCGGGCAGGAGAGACGGCTACCGCCCAGGCCTGATGGAACCGCATAATAGTGTCCTCCTCATCGGGCTCATCGGGTGCGGTCCAGACAATGCGCCACTGACGGTTGTCCGCCAACATCGGATGAGGCTGATTGTTGTTTGCTTCGGCGGCTGCCATCTTAATTTCGGGGAACGGTGTCGGCTATCTTGGCTGTTGTCGTTTCCTACAGGGTAGTCTCGTTGCTGGGGTCGGGTATCAACTTTTCAGGTATGCAGAGACAGGTCAGATGGACCTCTCGTGTTCCCAGTAGGGGGTCGCGGCTTTGCCGCTTGCCTCAGCCCGTGAAAAAATGCCCCACAGGTCGCGACCTGTAGGGTGGGTGCACTGCAAGACTAACATCCCACGTACCTAAGACTTCTACGTGATTGTTATGGCTTTCGCTCTGTTGCGTCTGTTTGAGACCAAAACTCCGTTGTTGCCCGTTGTTGTGGCGGCGACTGTCGGTGGCAGTGTCGTCGCTGCTAAGGGAAACAACAGGGCTACCGCATCTGTTATGCCCGCTTCCGCTGAGGACTATGTGTGGGCTTACACCGAATCGGGAGAGGCGGCGTTGCGACCGGTCATTGTGGATGTCGTCGGGTGCGATTCAAACGTCAAACGGAGACTTTAACAGTTCAGAGAGAGGTCGGGTGGCGTCGGTGCCTACTGTGGCGTCGATAGGCCCGTTTGGAGGAGGTCGATTCCCGCCGGCCAGGCGGCGACGCGACCCCCCGAAAAAGCTGCCCGCCGCCGGCCGCTGATTTTGGCCAGGGTCGTGTGGCTGGTTATTCCTGATAAGATACGGGAATTGAGTCTTTCAAGCATTTGTGTTCGTAAGAAAAATGGAGAAACCGACTATGTTGCTGCCTCCCCGTGAGGGCATCCACTACAAACAACACCAGATTGATGGAATTCGCTGGATGTTGGACCGTGAGCGTTCCGATGCTCTGTGGTGCCGTGGCGGAGTGTTGGCCGATGACATGGGGCTGGGAAAGACGTTCCAGACTATTGGGTTGTTGCTCAATGGAGATGCTGGGCTGCGCACTCTTATTGTCTGTCCGCCAGCGCTCATGGCGGGCTGGATTTCCGAGCTGCGGGCATGTGGCTTCTTCGTCTCTACGCTGTTCGACGGAACGGCTCATTGGGTTCCTGTTCCTGCTGACTGGACTGGTCCCGTCGTGTGGCTTACAACTTATCCCAAGGTCTGTATGTACCATCTGGTTCTGTTGCGGTCGGGGACTGGATTGTTCGACCGTATCGTCCTCGATGAGGGACATGTCATTCGCAATGGACTCGACACTGCACGCGGCCTGGCCTGTTTCAAGTTGTCCATTCCCGCTTCCCGTCGGTGGATTCTGTCCGCTACACCCGTCCAAAACGGTATTCGCGACTGGATTAACATCTGTCTGTGGCTGCGTCTGCGGTGTAAGCGTGCTCTCATGCCTGAGGCCGCGTCTGACATCATGCTCCGTCGCACCATGGAAGAGCTACGGTGTGCCGGTGTCGCGGAGTTGCCTGCGGCACCCGTGTTTGTTGTTCGCGACCTGTCTATTCCCGATTCTGTTGTGGCTAAGGGTACTGACAGTGAATTCCAGTACTTCCATCGTCTGTGCGACCAGTTGGACGACGTGTTGGATAACAGGGAGGTGTCGGCATTGGTCAAGTTGGAGCTCTACATGCGAATCCAACAGTTCTTGGTCCATCCACAGCTCTACATTGAGGGACGACGGACTGCTATGGGTACGGCGTTTCCTAGGGGGTTCCATGGCCACCCCCGACCAGGGAGGGGGGATTGGACCGGTGGGGCTACTAAGTGGCGCGCCTGTGTGGAAGAGGATTTGGCTGAGGGTATTCGCTTCGGTGAGGGGTCTATCGTGTTCTGTCAGTTTCGACGGGAGATGGATATGGTCGCTCAGGCCGCTGAGAGAATGGGGGCTGCGGTCTGGTCGGTTCGCGGCGGGATGTCTGTTGCGGATATCGGCGCGGCTGTGGAGGGAGGGAGGGCCGCGGTTGCAGAGGGACGACCTGTTGTCATGGTCGTCCAGATTGTGGCCGGCGGGGTCGGATTGAACTTACAGTTCTGTCGTCGGGTGTTGTTTCTGTCTCAACACTGGAATCCTGCTGTCGTTCATCAGGCTGTGGGGCGCGCTGTTCGTATTGGTCAGCGGGAGACCGTCCGCGTCTTCATGTACCGCATCGTCGATGATGTCATGGACAACTTGGATTTGCGGATGTCTGAGGTACATGCCGGCAAAATCGGGGTTGCTAGGGAACTCTGTCCGTCGTTCTATCAGGGGTTCGGAGGGGCGGCAGTAGCCGCCCCGACGAAACCGACCATTGTCGCAGACAATGGGAGGGCCGGCGGGCCTGCCGTTCAGGCAGGGACGACACAACAGAACATTGGCGCAGGCGAAGCAGATGCGATGGCAGGGCAGACTGAACCTATCAACTCTGCTGAGGCCCTCCCAGCAAGCTGGGAGGCGAAAACTGACACTGCCGCTGCCGACTCTTACTGTGATGACCCTCTGTAAAATACAACATCTATTGGAGGAGGGGACAGACTAGTTTTCGATAATTAAAAAATTGACGGGGGGTGGGGTGGTGGGGGGATTTTGGAGTAGGGGTTCTGTTCTAAGACATACAGGAAACCTACTCAACAAGCTTTTCTACAATATGGCTCCTTGCTCTTCTCCTACTATGCGCCCTATGGTGTTTCCGACTGAGGGGGAGATTCCTCCGTGGAAGAGGGGTAATACACCGTCTATTCCTATGGTGAGGGATGAGAATACCCAGTCTTCTCCTGGATTTGTTCCTGAGAAGAATGAGAAGCAGTTGGTCGAGCTCCATTCATGGCTCAAGGTTCTCTATACCGCGTGTCAGCCTTCTCAGGGGGGAGGGGATTGCGATGTTGAGGTGTTCCTTCGCGCTCTTCTGGAGGAGGAGCGGATTGTGGAGTTGTTCGATTGGCAGCCACAGATTGCGGCGGTTATTGGGCGTTTCGTGGGGAGGGTTTCGTCTTCTTCTTCTGCGAAGGTGCGTCGTTTAGCGCGGATTGCTTTCAAGGCTTTCTTTCTTGCTCCTTCCGAATGGTAATGCGACTGTAAGGGATACAGAAACAGAAACACAAAAACCAAAAAACCTTCGGGGTCAAACATTTTGGTTCGAAAAAGTTGACAAGGTGTCAGCCATCAAAACTGAGCTGCACGGGTTCTTGATTCGCAAAGACGCAATTAAAACCCATTCCACTTACAATCAGAATGTCGGCTGCCACTGCTACCACTTCTTCTGTTGAGCCGACGGCTGTCGGAGACATCGATGAGCGCGGTTATCTGGCCGGTTTCACTCGGCGTGGGTTTACACCCGCTAAGGCCTTGTTGGAACTGTTTGCCAACTCAACAGATGCCCTTGAAAAGGCTGGGAAGGGTGCAGACGGTTGGATTCGGTGGGAGCGAACCCCTACCGCTATTTACATGAAGGACAACGGTATCGGCATGGATGAGGAGGGTGTTCGCAAGATGTTCTCTCTTCACCATGAGAACCACGCAGCTGACCACTCCCGTGGCGTGTCGGGTGTTGGTGCCAAGCCATCTCTCTCCATTCTGAGTCAACAGAAACCAGTTGTCATCTTCACACAGAAGGCTGGTGGAACCCCCCTCCGTGTTGATGTCCCATGGGATGAGATTCATTCCAGTGGACGGTACACTGGGAAGGTACTGTATCGCCCCATGACAACCGTGGAGAGGGAGGAGTTCTACCGTGATGGGCTCGACTCTGGGACAACTATCCAGTTCCCCAACAACTCTCTGCTCAAGCGGGCAATTGAGCAGAACTTGGACAAGACATCCGACCCCATGGACCGGGTACCCATTGTCTTCGGGCGCGACCCCTACACCACAACCTACACCGATTTCGAATCTACCACTGGGGCGGTAGTCTTCCCGAAGTACGACTACTTCAATGCAGATGATTTCAAGTTCTATCGGGGGGTGCAGCGGGAGACAATTGATGTATATCGCAACTCATCGAATGCGTTCCGGTACATCTGGACAGATGATGAGAAGCAGATGGAAATTGTCCTTGCAGGGTCAGGGTATTCAAAGGAACCTAAGGAGACAACTGAGGGATTCCATGGATGGGCACCAGTTGGGAAGGTTAATATCCTAACGGGTCTTCGTCGTGATCCCACCATCTTTGATGAAGACAGTCCTGTGCTTCCACGTGGTGCTGCTTCTCATACAACAAGCAAGGTTGGCGTTGCAGATGCACGCCCCCCTGCACGGGATAGTCTAACCGCTGACATGGTTGGCTCAAGCTCTGCAGGTCCCATCTCCGAATTTAATATTCGGACAAAGCTGGTTCGGAATGGTCAGACAATTGGAACCATCCAGCTGCCTGACGTCAGTGAAAGCTCTGCACGTGCTTCTGCAGAGTCATACCTTCGGATGCGCCTCGTCCAATGTGAGATGCGCTACAATCCACTGTCTTCCCATCGTGATAACTATATGGACCTCATCATGGGGATTCAGGAGAACAAGAATCAACATAATGGGGATGCACTGCCAATTCAGCTGCTCCGTCTCATGCGCGCAATTCGCGATAAAAAGGGGAGGACTATCTGGAAGTACTTTGAGACCAAGGTTGCAAACAGTACTGATTCTGCCTCTGTTTCTGATGATAGTGCTTCCACTACCTCTTCTGGCTCTGCAACACGCCCTGCTCCAGCTATTGTTCGTCCGACAGTAGCCGCAACGGGGGGCGCCCGTGCCACCCCTGCTCTGACAGTTCCACAGGCACCCTCTCTACCTGTTATTTCTATCCCATCTGTTCCTACTGCTACTGCAGTCGCAGATACAATCGTTCTTTCCCCGCCCAACGGTATCTCTGGCAAGGAGCTACACAGTGCTCTCACAGCTCTGCTGAGTCGCATCGATACCTCCAAGACATATGGGTCTGAGTATGCCCCACTTCTGGAGATGGTACGGGGCCTGTAGTTGCACTGTTCCAACTCTGGTTGCAAAAATAATACAGAAAAAGAAATAAACACCAAAAACCTTTCGGGGCCAAAACAAACATTTTGGTTCGAAAAAGTTGCCGGCGACCGGTGGCTGTTATGATGGGGTAGTTGTCAAGAACCCCAGACTTAAGACCGTCCCGATTCTGACACATAAGAAGATGAGTGCTGCAGCTATTTCTCGGCCGACGATTGCCCTCCTGCGTGAGCGACTGTCGGCTCACATTGGGAAGGTTATTTCATGCCCCAAGACACGCAATAAGGGCGCCGCCGGTCTCCTCTTGGAAACGGCACTGGGGATTCCCCACTCTACAGCCTGCCTGGACTGCGTCGATGGAGAGCTCAAGGTGTTTCCCGTGAAGCGAAATGCACGTACAGGGGCTCTGGTTCCCAAGGAGTCTATTAAGACAACATCGCTGAACCGCGATGCGCTTGCCAAGGATTCCTTTGCAGAGAGTCGTGTATATCGGAAAATGTCCCGCATGCTCTGCGTTCCTTACGAGCGGACGGGGGACACCATTGTTTTCTATACGCCGACTCTGATTGAGCTGGAGGCCGCGCCCTATGCAGAGCTGCGTACCCGTCTGGAGGCAGACTACACCGCGATTCGGAATCACTTTACAACAACCGGAGAGCTGAAATCGGAGCACGGCGCCCTTCTGCAGAACCGAACAGCCGGACCGGGTAACGGCTCCACGTCGCGGGCGTTCTATCTGCGGACTACCTTTGCAACAGAGTTCATTCCGATTCATCCCCTTAGTTCTTAATTAACGCCTCCATCGTAGTACTGTCCGGCGACTTCGAATGGATAGCTCTGCGTGCAGTCAGAAGCGTTGTTGTATAGAGAGGCACAGGGAAGGCGGCCCGCACTGCTGGTGCAGCAGAGTTGCTCAGCAGAAACCGGGTTTTGGTTGAGAGCCCGTGAAGCGCCGCAAACAGTGCCGCATGCTCATCAGGACCGAATCCATCCGCCGTGTAGCCCGTGAAGGAAGTGGCCGTTTCTGGGACATAGGGAGGGTCCAGATAGATAAAGTCCTGCGACGTTGGGGACGCGATAGCCAGTGTTTCTCCAAAGGGTGCAACAGAGAAGACAACTGGTTGGATTAGAATTGAGAGCGCACGGAGATGGTCCGCATCCACGATAGTCGGATTCTTGTAATTCCCATAGGGGACGTTGAAACCGCGGGGACCTTCCCGATAGACACCGCGGAAGCAGGTGCGATTCAGAAACAGAAAGAGTGCAGCGGCAGTGGTGGTTGCACGGAAGGCCAGGGTACGGGGAATGCCATTCAGACTTTGGCGACACCAGTAATAGAAGGATTCACCAGATGTGCGTGATTCTTCGGCAGTCGTTGGACTCCGATTAACAGAGGATGTTGGATTCGCGCAGGCGGCAGCATATACTGTAGAAAGACGCTGTAGCTCGGTCAGAAGCCCTTCGGGATTGGACTGAAGGACTTTGTAGAAACCGATAAGGCAGGGGTTCAGGTCCGCTGCATGGATAGTTCCTGTTAGAGTGATGGCACCTGTGGTTATGCGGCCCAGAAGACCGATGAGGACAGACCCACCACCCAGAAACGGCTCATAATAATTATGGATAGATGCTGGAAAGAGGTCCAGGACAGTGTCTAGAATCTGGCCCTTGCCACCGACCCACTTCAAGAGAGGTTTAGTTGTCATTGCCGACTCTCTTGTGTAGAGATGGCCCCCGTCAATTTTGGCTTGAAAACTTGATGTAGGGTGGGTGGGTCGACGTAGGCTGCTTTGTAGGAAACAACCGACGCAAAGACGCTCACGGATTCCTTTCTAAAGAATTATAATGAACTCCACCGTTATCCCACTATCGACTAGCTCAACGGAACCTATCGTGGTTGTGGACTGGCGACGCTATTACGGAGACCTCCTCTACCAGCAGCTGGCAGCAGAGATTGCCTTCGTGGAGAAGGACCTCAAGGAGGGTGGCATCTGGCATCCACTCTATACACCGGCCAAGGTGGTCGGGATGATTATGGCGGCAGGCTATACAGTGGAGGAACTGTATCGTCTGACGGTCGATGATGATTTGCGGTCGACTCTGGCATTGAAGGCACTGGATGTCCTAACTGCGACGGTTCCAGCGGGTGCAACAGACCCAACACAGAAGGGTCGGCATCCGGGACAAATGCTTCCAGTAGCCCACGTACTGGAGGGGGCCGCCGCAAAGGCGATTCGCGGAATGAAACCGGTCTTCTCGTAAAGGTAGTGTCAGGGTAAAAAGTTGATGTGTTGCCGACTTTTGACCTGGCTTGTAGGAACCAAACCGCAAAGACCGCTGATTGTTTCTTAATGCCAATCTACGCTGTCTATTATCTGACTACGGGTGAGGAGGAGCCCACATTCCACGCAGTAGAGAATCTAGTAGAGCTGATTAATGTTCTGCTAGATGAGTGGGTGGCAAGCGACGCAGATATGCAAGGGGTCATGTCCTTTCTGCGGGCCCATGGAATAGAGCCGCCGGTGGAGGATGATGATGTTATGGGAGGAGAGTATGAGGAGTCTGCGATTGTAGAAGCAGCAGATGGAGTGCGTAATCTGGTGGCTACATCCGCATCGGACGCGGAGGACTTCTTGGCCGCTATTGCAACCAGTTTCCGTATTGAGGAAATTGAGGAAATAGAACTTCCCGACAAAGTACAGGACTATCTGATTCGATTCTTGACATCCGGAGCCTTTGGAGGCGCACCAAAGGGACTGACACGTGAGGATGCGATGTGCTGGCTAGAGGTGCCAACAAACAAGCAAAATATTCAGGAGGAGATAGCTGGCTGGAAACCGGCGGAGCTGGCTGCCATGGAGGATGAGGACCTGGCAGCGATTCTGTTGGTGGGGCCTCTGTGGGCAAAACTTATGGATGCTGTGCGGGGTGTCTAGATGCTTCCTATAGGATGATAATGGGGGAATCCAATTTTGGACCAAAACATCTACAACTCATGCTGCAGATGCCTTGACCTATCGATTGGTTGAAGTGCTTACAGTGCCTCCGTCAGTCGCACCTGGAAATCTAGTGCATCCAGAGGCGTCTCAAAGTAGATGTGCTCCGTGAGCTCCCGCTGGGTGGGGTCATCCGATGGCAGATAGTTAATCGCGACCTCGTGGCGACCCTTCTTGTCAATCGATGATGCGCCACGGAAGCGACTCTTGAGAATCAGGCGGCGACCGACTGTTCCATGGCGGTACTGGAGCTCAATCAGGAGAGCCTCCTTGGTTGCAGGACGGGTTGCATTCAGATGCACAGGGCGCGCATTAATCTTCATAGGGAGAATCCGATACTGCGTGAGAGCGGCGGGGTCCTCTGATTCAGTTGCAGAGGCAACCGGATACCACAGAAGGTCATTCGGGTAGGAGGCACCCACAAAGGAGGTGGAGGTCGTGTTGGACATCTGTTCAGAGATGGGCTGGTTGAGTGTCGCTGTCTTGTTGCGTACTAATCGGTGCTGTGGGGGTCGGTGCCCTGTCAACTTTTTCACCAGGGGCGCCACCGGGCCCAGGTCGATGACGGGGCAGGTATCTCTTGTGCCAGACGCGGGTCCGGCTCCAGTGTTAAATCGCTGAGAGTATATAACATCTCTTCTGGTTCATCACGCGTGGCACGGAAGGTAAGATTGACATTGTGTTCTGATAACTCAAACACGATTTCTGAATAGATGTCCAGCTTATTATAGCCAATTTTAAGGAGATGTGCGATAAACGGTGCTGTAAACGGCGCATCGGGGAAATCATGGCGAACATTTTCGATGATGGCATCGCGGATGGCAGTGTGGCGGCCTCCCAGCGTATACGTGCGACGGGTGGGGCGACGCAAGTGATTCGCAGCGGACGGATGGGCCAGCTCTTCAATGATAAGGCGTGGCGTCTTGGTTATGCTGCGTTGGCGCATTAAGTTGTTCAGGAGAGCAGGGCTTTATGTATGTGTTGTAAAGCTGACAGGGGGGTCGCTGCAGGTGGGTTATTACCGATCGCAAGATGAGCGGCAATAACGACGATTGGTACTACTTGGAGACAGTGGGAACAGAGCTGGGAGACATTCGCGGCTATTGGGTAAGTGTGGAAGGTGGCTGTCTTCTGATTCAGATTCTGGCGGGGACCGGTGCCATCGTGCGCCACCTGTTTCCGTTAAGCTCCATTGAGCAGATAACATCCTTGACAACCCCAGATGGATGTGGACATCGCGTATGTGTGAATCCGTCTTTTCTGGTGGATTCGGTGTTGTTTGAGTTCACGACGGCGCTAGAGGCACTGCGGTTCCATTGGGTCCTGATAACAAAACTTGGATGATGCTCCAAGTCAATCCACCCTTCTGGACGACTTACACGAACTCGCCGTAATGCGGAGCCAAGAGACGTTGGAGAGCCGTGAGCGGAAATGGACTGGATGAGCCGAAGAGCTCTGCCAACTTTTGGTCGGGAAGAATAGTCTGAGTGTCAGTCGCGCTACTCAGAGCGTTAGCAGCGATGTAATGGATGACAGCGGTCGTCATGTCGGCAGCACTAGGATACGGGGCTGACGGCGGTGTCAGCTCTAGGAAGGCCCGCATAGCAGCGGTCGTATGTCGGGGTGCCTGCATTTTAGAGAGGACCCTTCTGTGAGCAAAGGGTCCATCCGACTCCATGAAATGGACCCAGACATCGGTTTCGACCTGATAGTGCGGCTGTCGGGGCTGACTCCAATCCGATGGACGGGTCATACTTGAAATAGCAATCGGTGCAATACCCCCCCATGGATAAAGGCTGTGAATAGGAATCCAATGAGATGGATTATCGGCCGTGCGAAGAAGACCGGTACCGCCTGGTTGCCAACTAGGGAGAATCTGGTTGCCATCCATATTGTAAATGTTCCCCAATACATCATGCTGCTCCTCTGTCAAGAGCCATGCATAGCATGGTTTAGAGCGGGCCATTGCGGCGTCCTTGTCACTTGATACGTAGATACGATGCCAGATGATGGGGGGGTCTATCTCAATCGGGTCCATCGGGTTGCAGCTAGCCTTGGGGGAAAGGCGCCAGAGAGCGTACCGTTGAACACGAATAGAGCGGGCAGTTGCACATGCTGCTTCATAAGCATCCGCGGAAACAAGCTTAGGGGTGTGGATAGAGGCTGACATTCACTAGATATAGATAGACAAAGTTTGCGTCGTGATATTTGTCCTGTGGGCAACAACAGGATTGTTGCCGGTGCATGTCAAGTTTTTGAGCAGTCGTCTAAAGCTCAATGGTCTCTTAACAGGATACGGGTTGGATGAGTGCTGCTATTCCCATGACGACAGGTGTCAAGGGTGCGGTGGTCTACACGACCACGGGTGATCCGCGGGTTGACCTGAACATGAAGTTGGTACGTGGGGCTTGTACAGCAGAGCTGGTAGCAGGGATTGATGCTGTGCTAGCTGCTGGCCATGTGGCCGATGCCTTTGTTATGGCGGCTCATGCACGGAATGTGCGTGGGGGAAAGGGAGAGCGCGACGTATCGCTAACTCTTCTGAAGCATCTGTGGTCTGCTCGACCGGCAGAGGCGGAGTTGGTCCTGGATTTGTGGCCGACCTA
>Ga0214921_10005926_pt1 | contig 17005 bp, 37 predicted proteins | sample LL1505_MetaG_FD_177992 | JGI IMG/M metagenome (GOLD analysis project Ga0214921, IMG submission 177992) | Freshwater microbial communities from Lake Lanier, Atlanta, Georgia, United States - LL-1505 | ecosystem: Environmental > Aquatic > Freshwater > Lake | place: USA: Georgia | collected...
TTCCGTGTTCGTCTTGATGTCGCAGGACAGCCTCGCTGGACTACGGTTTCCAGCAACTAAGGTCAGACCCTAGTCTGCTTGCTGGGTATCAAGTCAAACTGCCCACCTAACTCAATAGTTATATGTCAGACCCCAATGATATAATATAGATATAAGCCAAACGAAAGGACTAAACCAATGGCTCGTTCACTCTCCGTGAAAATCCCAACCGCTACTCTGATTGCTGATGTTGAGGCTACTATTGCCAAGATTGAGGCAGAGATGGCTACATACCCTGCCGATATGGAAGCATACCGTCAGGCATACAAGGCACACCAAGAGTTGGTTCTCAATGCTGTTGTTGAGGCAATCAAGAACCCTGACAACATTGGTGGCGAGTATGACACTAACGCTCTTGTTCGTGTTAGTGCTGGAAACCGTTATGGTGGTTATGGCGTAAACATTCAGGTCAATACTGACTTGCTTGCTCTGCCCCAAGCACCAGAACAGCCCACCAACCCTAATGACCGTCAGCACTATGGTCGTGAATACACTACCAAGTTGGACTTGCTCAAAAAGAACCTCAAAGTTCTCAAAATGACGAACCAAGAGGAAGTCAATGCTTCCACTTACAATACTGTAATGGAACTGCTCTAACGAGCAACTGCTGGGCAACAGTCTAAACTGCCCTATCTAAAACTACATAGAGAAACATTGGCTTCATAGTGAAAAGGTTATCACACTACCCTGTCGAGGTAGAAGTTAGGGTTCGAGTCCCTATGAGGTCGCAAACAGACAGAAGTGCTGACGAGTAACCTGTTTGGAAAGTGGCTGAACTGAATCCCTTTGTCTGATGGGGGAGAGATAAGGCACACGGTTGAGGGTAGCCCCTCAGTTCTTAGCGGAACAAGGCTGTGGTACGATGATGGCGGTACTCATAGAATCGTCAGACTACTCGTTGGTGGTAACAGGCAATCCACCCTTTCATATTTCCCCTGAAAAGATGGGGTGAAGTTGTCGGTTGACAGATAGAACCGTCTAGGATAGAGATGCTAGGGTGAGATGAACCTCTCTAATCCGAATTATAACTCTCACACAAAGTCCCCTGCGAAGCCGTCTGGATAGATAGCTGGTAGCAGGGGATTTTTGTTTTGGGCTGGGATCAAAGCCGCGCCGACTTTGTTAGAACATAGTTATTACGGTTTAATTACGAACCTCCCAGAATGTTCCCCAGAATAGTTAGATGTCCGTGGTCAGGTGTATAATTAGACTATCAACAACAACGAAAGGAAATAAATTGGCTCACGAATTAGAAATCGGTGCTAATGGCGAGGTTGCTTTTGCTTCATTGCGAGAACCTGCTTGGCATCAACTTGGGACTGTCTTTGAAGACGAGGTTACCACAGACGAAATGCTCAAGTTGGCTCACTTGGATAACTGGAATGTTCGCCTTGAGGAACTCTCGTTCCCAGAAGGTTATGTATCTGACAAGACAAACTATTTTGTTTGTCGTACCAACCCATTCGACAAGGCACAGAATGATGTGCTTGGTGTCGTGGGTGAACGCTACCACACTCTCCAGAACGAGGACTTGTTTACCTTTGGTGACAACCTGCTTGACGGTGGTGGGCGTTGGGAAACTGCTGGCTCAATCAAGGGTGGTCGTGTAGTCTTTGGCTCACTCGCTCTTGACAACGACATCACGCTTGACCCCAATGGTCGTGCTGACAAGATTGAGAACTACCTGCTCATCAACACATCACACGATGGCTCTATCTCAATTATGGCAAGTATCACGCCTGTCCGTGTTGTGTGTGCTAACACTCTCAACCTTGCTTTGGGTGGCGGTATTGGTTCTAACCGTAAGGTAAAGCAGTCGTTCAAAATCCGTCACACGCAGACGGCAGAGGGTCGTGTTCAGGTTGCTCGTGAAGCACTTGGCTTGGCACAGACTTACCTTGACGAGTTTTCTGTTATGGCTAACGCTATGATTGAGACTGAAGTTACTAAAGCAGAGTTTGACAAGATTGTTTCTCTTGCTTACCCTGCCCCAGAAAAAGATGCTAAGGGTTCATTCAAGAAGCACAACGACAAGATTGACCTTATCAACGATATCTATGTTGGGCAATACAACAACACGATTACTGGAACGGCTTGGGGTACTCTCAACGCCTTGACGGAACGCCTTGACTGGTATCGCACCGCTCGTGGTGGCAACTCTGAGAACATTCTCGCTGGTGCTAGTGGACTTGACCCTGCTCTCAACGCAGAGAAGAACCGCTTGGCTCGTGTTGTCGCTTCCGTAATGCTGGGAGTGTAATCCGTAACTGCTAGGCAACAGTATAAACTGCCTCCCCCTTGGGGGATCTCCACAGACTTATCCACAGGCGGCGCGGCAGCTGACATAATAAACAAACAGTAATTATCGAATCATTACGAACCCATTACGAAATCACCCGAATTTCCCCAGTTTGATGTCGGTGGTCAAAGGTATAATGGAAGTAACCCAAAAAGAAAGGTAGCCCAATGGCTCAGTATTATGTAAAAACCCTAGTCACCTTTACTGGCACGATTGAAGCAGACAGTCAGGCAGAGGCAGAGGAGATTGGTTATCACTACGACAATCTCAACTATGACGGTGTGTACGAGGTTGAGGTAGAAGAGGTTGAGGAAGATGAGGACGAAGATGAGCAATCCATTGCTGACTGAATACTGTGTACCCAATGACGGTGACTACTGTATGTTCTGTGGAGAGGATATGAGTAATGAGTAAAGTTATTAGAGTTAGTCTTTCTATGGATTTCTTTGCTGATGAAGACTTGATTACTGAGGGTATGAGTGAAGCAGAGATGATTCAGTATTTCAAAGAGACTTTCCTTGAAGATATTTCTGACGGTATTATCAAGAACTATCTTACAACTGATGAAGTAGAAGCGGAGTTTATCAATGAATAAGACTATGGTATATGTTTATGACCACATCAAATACCCTGCCCAGATTACCTTCAACATTGAGGGTGACTACGAATCATTTGACTTGGGTGCGTGGGACGACGAAGCAGAGAATATGCTTATCAATCTTTTCAAAGATGAGGCAAAGCATTGGCATTTGAATACGTGTATGGAGTATGTCAATGACTAGTCGTGAAATGATTGCTGATGCTATGAAAGAATCTAGGGAAGCAGCCAAGCAAGAAATCCTAGACAAGATTGAAGAACTCAAGGGTATGGATTCTATGTCGTACCTCAGTAGTATAATAGCATTACAGTTAGTAGAAGTGTTTATCAAATTTATGGACGAGGAGTAATGTGAAAGTATACCAAGTAGAATACCAGGCAACTTACTGGATTCAAGCAAACAGCGAAGAAGAAGCAATCGAGAAAGCAATTCTTGTTCACGAGGATATGCCTGACGGTGACTGGGAAGCATTCATTGACCCATATGACAGCAATAACTTTGGGGATAAGAAATGATTAGTTGGGACGAATGGGAAGACACCTATCTGCCAACTACCCCTGTGGCTTTAGAACTTGAGGATATCCCTGACACTACTCTGCCTTGCTATGTTTGGACTATGGTAGATGGTGACGGACGGTATGCTAATCTTTGGAATGGCTACCGCCGATTCAATCGTCTTGGCTATTTCATTACCGAGAAGCCTTGGTCGGAAGATGTGTTCGTATCTAATCAGACGGAGTTCTAATGCAACCATACATCTATGTGTGTGAAATGATTTGGTGTAAGGAACCTGCTACCAAACGAGACGTAGAGGACTATGGCTATCTATGCGAAGATCATTTCGTGTCGGTGGTCACAGGTATACTGTGAGAAGTGTGATACTTGACAAATACCGCTCCATGCTGTAAAATAGATACTAACCCCAAACAAAGGAAAACAACATGCACGTTTTGCAATACATCGCAGTGAAGGCTGATAGCCCTGAAGAAGCAATTGACCAAGTTCGAGAAAAACTCCAAGACATTCTTGGTAACGAATATGGTGGTGGTGCTTGGTACGACTGGTTCGTAACTGGTGGTGGACGTTGGAATGCTGATAATGACCCATACACTGACGGAGCAATCAATATGGTTGTTTCTTCTAAAGATAGTGAAGCATTCGAGAAGACTCTTTCCGAGTGTATTGAGTCACGTCTTTCCGAGTTCCGTCGTTACCGTGCTGAGTGGGAGCAGAGCAACATCAATCTTGATTCTTACTTTGATGAGTATGACGGTGCTATTGACTACTCCATGAAACTCTACTCTCTCGGCAAGATTATTGACATGGCTCAGGGTGAGTGGGACTTCAACTCTTACTTCTACGACCTTGACAACTGGTCAACTAACCCTGTTCATATGACTAAAGACCGTATCAACAACGGTAGCCTGTGGTTCCTTGTTCCTGTTGACTTCCACTTCTAAGGAGAGACAATGAATTATAAGACTATTACCATTGAAGAGGCTGAGGAGATGTTTGGTCTCAGCGGAGATTTGATTGACGACTTTAGTGAGATTGGAAACTACGAAGATGACTGTATCTGGACTTACGCAGACGGAGACGACGGTACTTATATCTGCAGTGGCTATCACATTGTTAATCGTATTGGTTACTATATCTCTGACAAGCCTGTTCCGTCAGATTCAATGTATGAAATCTGTGTCTCACGAGATATAGAGTGTGAACTGTGTACCTCTGCCAATGGCGAGGAAGATACAACGTGTGGGAATTGTCTTGGTGATGGATATCGAACGGAGTGGTACTAATGGCTAGAAAGTATCTTGAATGTGGTGGCTGTGGTCGCTTATATACGGCGGAAGAGATTGTTCAAATGGATACCCACGATTGTAACGAGGAGGACGAGTAATGCAAGGATACAGAACTATTGACCTTAACATCTTCTACCGTGAGGATTGGAGTGAAGAGGCTGGCACTACGTGGTCTGACAAATTAACTATCGAACCATACATCTATGAGTCTGACGACCACGGTGTACGCAAGTACGAGACAGGTGTGCTCATTGAGTGTGACTTCTATGAGACTGCTTGGATTGCAGACCAATTCCCTATGGATGAATACGGCAGTGACTGGTGGGTGTTTGCAGACCAGCTCCAGGTCCCTACACGACGCATTGCTAAAATTCTGAGGGGTATTGAAATCGATCATATTCGCAAAGAACCTTCTATAGTTATATCAGACTCTAGTACAATGTAGTACTAGATAGGTAGACGTTGAATGGGGGTTCCGTCTACAACTGGTGGGAGCGTAGGTTTCTTATTTCCTTTCGGACTTGCGTTCCCACTATATTTTTGGTATAATGGATTGAGGAGAGAAATGCGTAAAGTAATAACAGATGCTGAGAGGGTTGCCAAAACAATGGCAAATCTTATCTCAGACTTACGACTGGATTTGGAGTTGGTAGCAATGTATCTTCACCAAATCAGTCCCAATGTAACTATCAACCGTATTCTGCTTATGGCAGATTTACTAAAAGATGAGAAAGAGAACAAACATAATGACTACATTTGAGAACAAGTGTCTTATCCTATCTGACCTATGGCTCAACTATCGTGCTGACGAACAGTTTGAGGACTTTATCGAATACAACGATTTGGGTTTGCCTTTGGCTTATGCCTTGTCAGAGGGAATTGTCAATGGAACAGAGTTGTCTAACAAGTTTATTGACGAAACCTTTGACCTGTTGCTTAGTGGTCTTGGTGTTGATGACGAAGAATGGCAATCATTAGATGACTTGCTTATGGCTACTGGAGATACTCCGCTAGAGTCAGAGTAATCTATCCACAAGGGGATGGCTCTATCAACAGAGTTATCCCCAGGTGGCTGCGCGAAATGTCATAACATACTAACAAACATCCTTTACGAACATGTATTACGAACTCCCAAATATTTTTCCCAAATTTTGTAGACATTACGAGGCATCTCAAAAAATCCCAGAAAGTTTGGAGGGTATCAGACGATACAGTGTTTCTCCTATAGGTAATACATACTATAAAGGTATTACGATCTTCTATTTGATACCCCCGAAATGTGGATATGTCTAATAGGATGGTTTGGTATAGATATTTGGGGCAGCTAAGTATAAGCATTTCCCCCTATATAAGAATAATAAAAGACATTACGAACCCTTGATTATTTTTCCCAGATTATTGCACATTTTGTACATTTTCTGATATAAAATAGGATGTTTTGACATATTTATACACAATATATAGGGATATTTGGGCATATTTATACTACATATAGGGGTTGACAAATGCAATTTTTTGTGGTAGATAGGGAGTTTGGCGTATGGGGAGACACAAGATGTAGTGTTTGGGATTACGAACGCCTACTATATCTAGCCCTCTATCTCAATCATCTTATCAAACATCTTCTTTCAGTCAGATAATATCCATATCAGTAAGATCTTTGTGGATAAAACTGTGCATAACTATGCTCTGAGAAGCTCTAAAATGGGCTGTATCAAGCTATTATCCTTGATTGGAATATGGGCTACGTCTCTAAAACCACATAGGTCTATACATTTCTATAGGTACTATAGGTATGTTGTTATATAGGGGATATTCGTTATCACTTTTGATTCCCCCGAAAATTGTAGACTTGATCTCATCCCACTCATCACCAAGGATAGAGAAGTATGCTGTGTCTCTCCAGGTCCCATCTGACCTTAGTTTGTTATGACGCTTTGTTCCTTCGTAGGTAGCACCAAGTCTTAGGATTGCTTTCTTTGATTGCTCATTGAGAACATCTGTCTTGAACATTACTCTCTCGCATCCTAGTATCTCGAATGCATACTGCAGCATAAGGTATTTTGTATGGGTGTTAACGTGAGTTCTCCATACAGATTCTGCATAGAATGTACCGCCGATTTCTATTGATCGGTCTTCCTTAGAATAGTCAACGTAGGATGTTGTTCCAACAATAGCGTTGGTGTCCTTATCTATTACCGCAAAGGATGTATGCTTTTTGAGCTGCTTTACGATTGCAGCATAGTCAAGAACTGACCGTGGTGTGTCCCATAAAAGATTACGAAACACATTATCATTTGACTTAACATTGAAGTAAAGATCCAAAGCATGTTTCTTCTTCAATGGGATTAGTTTAACTAGAGTAGTTTCCATAGTATTATTATATAGCAAAACATTATTATTGCTGAATTAAATTAAGTTCTTCGATAGGCAATAAATCTTTTGCATCCATGACGTATCTTTCGCCATAGCCGTAGTCTTTTCTATAGTGGTTTGCTTTGAAGGTTGCCTTGTCAATGTACCCCACAATAATGAAGTGAGGATCTTCTTCTGACTTAGTTTTGTCTGCTCCAACATACTGCACAAGGATTGCAATGTCAGACTTGAACTGCCATAGGTGGTTAAAGATAAGACTTTTAAGCTGACTGGTCTTTACCTGGATTGTAGTTTCGTTTACTTTCATGTCAGACCCATTGTCTCCACCAATTAGTACAGTGGTGTCAACAGGAAAACCTAATGCCTGTCCAATTGCTTGTTCGCCAAGATGCCCAATGATGTTGATGCCTTCCGATGTGTTGTTACGATCAAACATCTTGTCTTCAACATTGTGCTTTTGCTTTGCTTCTCGCATAGCCTTTACGAACTCTAGTGTTTCTTTCACACGTTCTTTAGATACTACTACTTCAATCATTGTTTCTCCTTATGTTAATGGGGGATACCATTTCTGATACCCCCCACTTATTGCGTCTACCTCCGAAAACTTAGAATGGTTCGTCAAAACCCCACGGACCACCAGTATCATTAGGATCGTAGTCCTTTGCTGCTTTTGCTTGTGCCAATGCAGTTTGGAGCATCTCGATAACCTGTCCTACTTCTTCTTCATCAAGGTTCTGCTCTGCAGAATTGCCATAGCCATTAACTACAAGCTTTACGGTAGGAATGTTATCTCCCCACGTCTTCCAACCGTGAGCATCAATAGCGATGTATTCACGTCGAATTACATTGTGTTCATTATCGTACATTGTGTACCTTTCTGTTTGTTATATCTATTATACCAATTGTTCGCTTGCTTGTCAAGCGTGGGTCTTCTATACCGCCGAATTTTTCCGCCGAGAACTTTATTTGTCTTTAGCAGCGTCTGCAAACCACCAAGTAACTATGGTGAGTCCTGCCATAAAGCCAAGTACCAAGCCTACAATAAATTGAATCATTAACTTTCTCCCTTAATAAGTGCAATAACATCAGCGACATCTGAGAACTCATAATGCCATTCATTCCTAGATTGAATTAGTGCAATAATACGTTCACGCTCTTGGCTACGAACATAGTCTGCGTATGCATTGATCTGTTTCACATCTTCTTCAGAGAAAGAACTGTTAAGCACCAGCATGTTGAATTCAAACTTAATCATTATGCCACCTCGTGTGTAACCCAGTAGTACTGACACTTCTCACAGCAAGGCTTGTTGTTCTTGTTGCTTACTGCATGCATAAAGCCCCAGTAGTACAATGGATCTTTCTTGTATAGATTAGCTTTGTGTGTAGTGGTGATACGCTTTACTGCTGACTTGTTGTTCCACCACAATGGCTTATCAGTACCCCACTCAGTAAAACGATCTGCGTGAAGATTCCAAAGGTTCTCTTCGTTTTTGTCAGTCTTGATACCACGAGCCTTAGCTTCGTCTACCATGACCATCACATAGCCAAACAATGAGAACTCATGTCCACGCCACATCTTTACAGCAGGATGATTACGCCAAGCGGCACGAGGGTCTGGGTTACCAAGAACCTTAAGGATCTGATAGCCTTCAAGGATTTGTTTGTTAAGCCTACGGTTGTCGAGGGCTTTGGCAGACTTATCAAAATCTGCGTAAGGTAAAAAGGTTTGCATGTCTCTCCTATGCGTTATATATTTATTATACAGGTAAGGCTAGTCTAAGTCAAGTGATAGTTCTAGAAAAAATACCTGCATAACTTCGTCACTTATTCTACCCTGCTGATGTAATGAAGTTACCATTTTGAGCATTTTAATTTGTTCCATTAATCGTCCTTCTTCAATAGAAGACTCTACAATTCTGTTATACATTTCTTCAAGCTTATCGTTATTCATAACACTCCTCGTGTGCATCCCAAAAGTCTTGTATTTGTTCTGGATGAATCATATTTGTACATGACGTTCCACAAACACAACTTAAATGATTAATTACCTGAATCATTAATTCTCATCGTTAGCACCACGGTTCATTCCAGAAATATACCCTTCCTGAAATGCAAGGACTTCTGCCTGACTTGGCATACGATCAATCTTTAAAATCCATTCTGCCATATCTTGTTTTGCTTTACGAAGAAGGGTGTTAAACATTTTTTTATTATCTCTGCGTTCTTTACGATCCACTATACTTGGCTCCAGTATCTCATATTGTATGTGTACCCACCCATACAAAGCATCCAGCCATTAGCAATTCCAACTGGGTCTACATCTACTACCTCTTTTGTTTCATAGTGCATAATCTTAATCATTCAAACTACCTGTTTCCTTTACAATGATAATTTTTTTAGTCTCTCCATATGTGGTTCCACTTGGCGAACCAAAGTGTACAATTGTCTTAGCCATTACATGCCCTCAATTTCTACAATAAGATTTTCAAGGAAGTCAACTAACTCCTTGTTGTTGTTAGCATATGCTTCTGTAATCTTACGCTCAAGGAGTGCTACAACCTTTTCTCCCTGTCGCATTTCTCCTTCGTGAATCACAGCATTAACAATTTCACGATCTCGATTTTCAAATTCACTCATAGGTATTTCCTTATAGTTTGTCATTAGAATTCACTCTTTCTGATAGAACCAATAATTGCAGTACAAGCAGCAACAGCACCACTAAGGTACGCTCCAGTGTCTGGATGCCCCTGATCGTAAGCAGCCTGAGCCTCAAAGATACCGTTTTCCATACGGCTTTCTATAAGGTCTACAAGGCGGCTCCTCATTCTTTGAGCACCACGCTTCATCATTAGCTCGTCTCTACGCTTAAGGTTACGAGGTGTGGGTATGAATATTTTTCTCATACCCCTATTATCTCATTCTTCGTTGAGTTTGTCAAGTACTAGGGCAATAAGGTTATCACCTGTAATATAATGTTGTTCACCATCTATATCAATGCGATAGGTGCGGTCTGGGTATATTGGATATTCAAAAGTCATAGCTCTATCATACCACGCTGATACCTATCTTGTGTTGATTGGTGTATAATAATAAGATGAGCAACTCATACATTGGCAAAAAGTCACAGATACAAATAGCTATTATTGAAAATCATATTGTTGAGCTTCATCAGGCAGCTGTGATAGAAGAGCGATCACGCATTATGAACGAGCTTAGATTACTTGTCAAAGAAAAGACTGAGCGTGGAGATCACGACACCATCTCAATAATTAATTGGGTTATTGATCGTCTCAACAAAGAGGTTTAGGATTCTTCTCTATCGTTTGTTCTTATCTTGTGACAGTTAGAACAAACAACGTCACACTTTCTTATCTCTTTCCAAGCCATCTCTATTCCGTACCTCTTTAGTACTCTATAGACGTTATCAAGCTTACGATACCCTGGCTTGTGATCAAATTCAAGAATAAAATGAGGGTATTTATAACCGCAGTCCTTGCAACCCTTGTCCTCTTTATAGGCTCTAAGGACCGCCAGATGCTCTGACACGCTCATTACAACCATTATACCAGTTAATGATATAATAGAATAAAGATTGGATTAACAATGGATTACGTTTATGTTTGCCGTCCTGGAGACAATGAAGAGTTAAGATACTCAATTAGATCTACCGTGAAAAATTTACCAGAAGGTCGTATCTGGGTAGTCGGTGGCAAGCCAGACTGGTATACAGGAGATTATATTTATGTACAACAAACTGGTATAGGACATCCTAACGTCTGGAAACAATTAGATGTTATCTGTGCAACAGAGGATATAAGTGATGATTTTGTTTTAATGAATGATGACTTTTTTACTGTAAAGAAATTAGATAAGGTTGAATACTTTTATTCTGGAACAATCCAAGAAGTTCTTGCATCTTATTCAGACACAGGACAAACCAATTATGGATATCAAAGACTGTTTAGCAAGACACAAAACTATTTAAATAGAATGGGTATTGCAAATACTTTAGATTACGAACTACATGTTCCTATGCCTATGAATAAGGCAAAGCTTCTTGAAGTATTAAATCACAAAACACTGCATAGATCAACATATGGAAATGTTTATAATGTAGGTGGCACAAAGACTTACGATGTGAAAGTATATAGTAATACAGAATTAAAGGGTAAGTTCCACGACCTCATTAAAGAAGACCTAAATTACATATCTAGTCACGACTCAAACTTTGACTTTATACTTGACTTTATCTTAAAAGATATGTTTCCAGATCCTTCGCAATACGAGAACCCCTGACTGGAATCGAACCAGCGACACGCAGGGTAGAAACCTGCTGCTCTTCCTCTGAGCTACAGGGGCGTAGGGCAGATGGGGCTTGAACCCATTATCGATACCTTATAAGAGTATTGCATTTACCTGTTATGCTACTGCCCCAGTTAACCTAGAGCTGTATAGACTTGGCAAACACTACTCTAGAAGCCATCTTTGAGGCACTAATAATAGCGATAGGAGCAGCAATACTTAGAACAATACCTGCCCACATTTGTGGGTTAGTCCATTCATACTGCCAGAAGTCAAGGGTATGAAATCCATTAGCAGCAACTGCAATAGAGCCAAACATAAACATACCCCAGAATGCACCACCTGTTCGTTCAGGATTTCCATTTTCATCAATTCTAGATCGAAGGACAAGATAAGCCATAAGGAATAGCACATACATCAACTCAACAAAGAAGAAGAATAGTGTTGCCATCCAGGGTGCTGCTAGTCCTACATATTCCGCTACTGCAGTGATTCCATTAAAGGATACTATCGCCGAAGTTCCGAAAGCAATTACAACACCAACAATCCAGGTCCAAAGAACTATTCCTTGGTCAATCTGTACTTTTGGAGCACGTTTTGCTTCTTGCTTTGCATACAATGCATTCTTAACTCTTTCAGCTTTCTTTAATGCAGATTGCTGTTGGCTAATTCTTTTACGTTTTACTGTTACCACTTTATCTTCTCCTTTTGGTGGTGCTACTGGTGTTTCACCAATAATAACCACGTTTGTATTTTCTTCTATAGGAATAGTTTCCCCAAAATATGCACGAGGATAACTGTTTGCATCTTCTTGTTCCATAATATCATTATACCCCATCATTCAATTACTGCAATGATGTCGTTGTATGAAATGATTACATAGTCTGTGTCTTCGTGTCGAACTTCTGTACCGCTGTACTTTGCAAAAATTACCTTCTGCCCCACCTCAAGTGGGATTGGTACATGTACACCATTTTTCGTTGTAACCCCTGTGCCTACAGCGATAACGATAGCCTCCTGTGGCTTTTCCTTATCACCTGTAATGATAATGCCAGACTTTGTTACCTGAGCATCTTTGATAGTTTTAATAACTACCTTATCTTCTAGTGGTTGAATCATTAATAGCCTTCCTCGTGTGTTATACCATGCTTCTCGTCAATGTACTTGTGTACTTTACGGAATGCAACGATTCGTCCAAGCAAAAAAGCGATGCCAAACCAAACAGTATTCCAGAACATCTCTGCAATAACGTGTTCAATACCGAACATCACTTCAAGTAGTTCATCAGTATGCACTGTCTCTCCTAATGCGTAAGTGTTATATATATAGTTTACAGCAAACTACTAAGATTGTCAAGGCAGGAGCCAGAATTTTGACATATCTGGAAGCTTTGCTGGATCCATTGTTTTAAGCCCAGCTTTTCGATATTGATCTCTTGCATCTGGATTATTTTCAATAGCAAGGGTTGCACCACGAGCTTTTAGTTTTCTTCCCATTTCGCCCTTATATTCATTATCAGACATAGGACCAGGATTCATATATAGTGCAGAATAGCGAATACCAGCAGACCTTAATGCACGTATAGTCTCTGTGCGTTGCTTTGGCGATCTTCCAGTAACGATATAGATTGGACCTTTAAGAGTCTTAATATATTCAATAGTTCTATTAATTGGCTGATCACCATATCTTAGAAGGGTATCATCAATATCGACGATAGTAGCCATTAAGAAGCCCTTAGAGTGTTCATTCTATGTGAAACAACTGTGTCTGTTGGCTTACCATCACGGTATAGAGTGATTACTGCAGCAGGATTATCTGGAGTACCGTTGATAGTTACGTCAGTTCCTGGAACATTGTAAGATCCATTACGAATAATTCTAGTAATCTTACCTGTTGCTCTACCGCCAGAAGAATTCCAGCTAACCATAGAGCCAACACCAATTGCTTTAAATAGATTTACTGGCTTAGACTTTGTATAGTCTTTACCAAAATTAGCAAACAAAGCCTTATCCTTCATACGCTCGGCAATGCCACGTGACCAGGAAAATCCTGCATCTCCACCCCAAGCATCCCACATAATGCGACCATTGCTAGGGTTAGCAGTGTTATTAAAGTCTTTGCCTTTCTTGTCTACTTCGTGACGTGAGAAGAAAGAATACATACGCTTAACTACACTAAGAGACATAGCTCTTCCTGCTACGATATCTGATGCTCTTCCCCATCCGACTGGAGTTCCTGCACCTGTAGCCTTGCCTTCAGCTTTCCATTTAAGAGCACGACGAGCAGCAGACTTCATTCCTTCTGTTGGAGAATATGTTTCAGCCTTAGCCATCATATTCATTTGATAATTATTTTCTTCGTCTTGCATATGGTGTCCTTGTAGATTGTCAAGACGAGTAGCATCCTGATACATCATTCCAATGCTATAAGCAGTTGCCTCCCACATTCCATCTTCAGCCTCTTCATAAACTCTTACAGACATTGCTGGGTTTTCTGGTGGCATAGACTCAAGTGCGTATGGTGTTCCAGGCTCTCCAAGAGTTCCACCTTCTAGCATAATGTGTTCTACTCTTCCGTGAGCCATTCCTTCTACAGTCATTCCCATTACGTAGTCGCCTTCTTTAATATCAGCTTTGTACATTCTTTCACGACGTTTCATACGTTCTTCTTCATTGTTCATTCCAGAGTGTCCAGACTTTGAGTCAATGTTTCCCTCTGACTGATTGATAGCATAAATTTGATTAGCAGCTTCTTCAGCTGTCTTGTGGCAACCCATTACTGTTCCGTCGTCTTTAACGGCTGGGTAACCTGAGCAACCGTAAGACCCTTTTTCTCCAACGCTATATGGCATACATATATTATAGCACAAAAAATATAAGTCCCCACACAGAGGAAATTCAAGCACAACGCCACGGTCAAGGTAACTAATCTCATCCTAAGAAGCACTCCGTGTGGAGACAATTATAGTATACCGCATAATGTGATAAAATTAATAGAGAATAGAAGAGGTTATTTTGGCAAAGATTACGTTCCTGGGAAACTTCCAGGTAGACTTTAGCAGTGAAAATCATCACGCAAAATCATTAGAGGCATTGGGACATACAGTTTTAAAGTTCCAAGAGGGACGTGGTACAACAATGGGAAAAGTGCTTCGTGAAGCAGTAACCTCAGACTTATTTATTTGGATTCATACTCACGGATGGAGTACGCCTGGTCAGGAAAGAATAAATATTCTTGAAGAGCTTAGGGATTCTAATGTACCAACTATGACATATCACTTAGACTTATGGTTTGGTCTTAAGCGTCAGCACGATCTTGAGCATGACCCCTTCTATAAAAATATTGGTCACTTCTTTGCCACTGATAAGCTAATGGCTGATTGGTTTAATGAGAACACTAAGGTTAAAGGTCATTTTCTTCCTGCAGGAGTCTTCGGTCCTGAGTGTTATGTTCACCCAGACTATGACGGCACGTTTGATTATGATGTTATCTTTGTTGGTAGCAAGAACTATCATCCTGAATATCCTTACCGCCCAAGACTTGTAACTGCTTTGAGAGAACTTTATGGCAAAAGATTTCTTCACGTTGGTGGAGATGGAGATACAGGTGTTGTAAGGGGTCACGATTTAAATCGTATTTATGCTCGTAGCAAAGTTGCAATTGGGGATACGCTTAACATTAATTTTAATTATCCTTACTATTCTTCAGACAGATTATTTGAGTCTACTGGTCGTGGAGGATTTACAATCTACCCAAACATTCTAGGGCTTGATACTTTCTTTGAAGACAAGAAAGAGATTGTGTTCTATGAACACGGAAACATTAGGGATTTAAAAGAAAAAATTGATTATTATATTGAGCACAACGAAGAGCGAGAAGCAATTAGGTTTGCTGGACACGAACGTGCAAAGAATGAGCACACATATCAAAATAGATGGGAAACAATTTTAAAGGAGTTGAACATTAATTGATAGCTTATTCTTTTACTCCAAAAGGCAAAGGCTTGCCCGATGATAAGTGGGACTTTGGTTTTTTGCAAGAAGCATTTACAAGAAACAACATAGACGTTGTTAAAGTAAACAATCTTCCAGAAGCAGACAGGGCATTTGTTGTGATTCCTGGATTTGAGTGGACTGGTCTTGAGGATGTTCTAAATGATAGTCTATCTAAAATTAGAAGGCTTGTACTGTTTGTTACAGCGGACGAACTTGGCGTGTTTGGTGTAGAAAAAATTTCTCACCCGAATATTGAAATTTGGATTCAATCTCCTTATCCTCGTCATTCATCATATAATAAATTACCACTTGGATCTCCAAACCATAAAGATAATGTGATTCCAGAATATCCAACAAAAACAACTGACATTTATTTTTCTGGTCAGGTAACACATCCACGTAGAAAAGAGCTTGCACAGGCATTGGAAAGGCTTCCTAACGCCATATACAGGCTTACAGAGGGCTTTACACAAGGTGAGACACCAAAGGACTACTACAAACTATTGGCTTCTGCTAGATTTGCTCCTGCTCCTGCTGGTAATGCTACGATTGATTCGTTTAGATTTTATGAAGGCTTGGAAATGATGACTCTACCAATTGCTGATAAAGTAAGTAGTGTTGGAGAAGCCTATGGGTTTTGGGAGACATTGTTTACAGATATGCCAGTAAGTCAGGTAAGTGATTGGAATAAACTTCGAGTATTAGTCCCACAATTGTTAGAAGACTATCCAGCAAATATGCACAGGGCAGTCTCTTGGTGGATTAAGCAGAAGAGGGATTTTGCATATAAGATTATGGAGCAAATAAATGCATATTAAAGACGTAACTATAGTTATTCCAACATCAGTTAGTCCACTACACCCTAGTACCGAAATTATTGATGAAGTAATTAGAAGTGTAAGACAATACTTTCCAGACAATGAAATTATTCTACAAGTTGATGGTCTTAGGGGAGAACAAAATCATCGTAAAGAAATGTATGACGAATATAAAAATAGAATTCTTTGGAAGTGTCTACATGAATGGCATAATGTTTTACCAATTATTTTTGATGAACATAGCCATCAATCAACAATGATGCAAAAAACAATTGATCTTATTAAAACATCAATAATGTTTTACATTGAAGGTGATATTGCTTTACAAGATAACTTAAATATTAACTGGCAAGAAATAATGGATATGCTTGATTCTGAAAAAGCATACACAGTTAGATTCTATACATTTAATAAAGTAGTTGAGCCAGACCATATGTATCTTATGAGAGAACAAGATGGAGACTTTCTCAAATGCTACCAGTGGAGTCAGCAACCACATTTCTCTCACGTCTGGTATTATCGCAATATGGTGCTACCTAATACTACCCCCAAACTTTTTATTGAAGATAAATATTATGGAAAAGTTTTATCAGATTGCCAGGATAGTGATACAGGTTGGATGGACCACAGGCTGTGGTTGTACAATCCACAAAACAAAGATGACATTAGAGTTGTAAATAATTTAGATGGACGTAGACATTTAAAAAAGTTTACAGATGATGATGAAGCTTGGGGACTTACAGAAGCATGAAATTAGGACTAATAGTAAG
>Ga0214921_10005927_pt1 | contig 17002 bp, 20 predicted proteins | sample LL1505_MetaG_FD_177992 | JGI IMG/M metagenome (GOLD analysis project Ga0214921, IMG submission 177992) | Freshwater microbial communities from Lake Lanier, Atlanta, Georgia, United States - LL-1505 | ecosystem: Environmental > Aquatic > Freshwater > Lake | place: USA: Georgia | collected...
ACATTGGGCACTCCAATGCTATTAAGTTAAAATATTCGGTAGAGACAATCACTGAGTATCTAAATTACACTGGCAAAGTTAAATTCGGAGAAGGCGCTTCGGGGTGGGTTGGCGATTTACCAGTTATATCGCCGTCCATTGAAAAAATGAAACAGTTGGGCTGGGAACCTCAGTATTCAATCAAAAAAGGTATAACTGACACCATTGACTATCTGGTTGACAATCAATGGATTTTTAAATGATATTCAAGCGTTTGTATCTTTCTGGAATTAACTCTAAATTTAGAGATTTATTTTCCGCAAGCCAATCGTTGTAAAGCTCTTCATCATATTTAAAAACATGCGATCCCATTCCATGCTTTCCTGATCCTGGATGCCAGTTTTTAGCAGATGTTCTGATATAGTTTCTAGAATTACAAAGATTAAAATCAAATTTTTGAAGATGCATGTTAACAAGGTCGGGGTCTCGTTCAACACTTGGATCACATACATGAAAACCGGCATGATAGAAATTCATCGGCTTTCGAATAATCACTTGTTTGTCTTCTGGTCCTGGATCTTTAAACCAATAATTTCTTTGTTCTAAAATTCTTTTTGTTGGATTATAATAAGATTCTTTTTCTGGCTCATGTCTAACATTCCACCCACTTACTTTAATGTAATCTTGAGTATTATGATGCAAATAATCGTTAAGATTTAAATATTTATCAGGATCTGGAATAAAAAACTGATCTGCTTCTGCAAAAATAACTACATCATATGATTTTAATAGTTGTTTTTGTAAATTTAAAACAATCTCTATATGCTGATAGTGGTCTGCAAAATATTGAGGAACATAATCTATTTTATTAACTGTTGGCGAAAATAATTTTAAACTCTCATCTTCTTTAAGATTTCCAACAACATAAAGATGATTTAATCCGAAAAGCTTTCCATAATAATTTTGCCAAAAAGGAATATAAAAATATTCTCTATGAAATAGACCTATAACTGCCACACGCATAAATACATTGTACAATATAGTTATGTCTTTTGCTTTTATAGGATGTGGATTGGCTTCAAAATTTAGGGCTGGGTTTTTAGATAAAAATTTAATTAAATATTGCTATGATACCAATCAAGACGCACAAAAAAATTTTATGAAAATTTTTGATTGTAAAGGTTTTGATGGATTAAATTTTCCTACAGAAGTTAAAAGCGTGTTTATTGGGACACCACACGCGCATTTATATCCAAGAGCAAGATATTGCCTGCAACATGGATTAAATGTGTGTGTGGAAAAGCCTGGTGCAGTCAGGTCTTCAGAAATAGAATCTTTAGAAAGGCTAGCCAATGAACTAAATGCAGTTTGTCATATAGGATATTCAATTAGTAATACTTTGTATAAAAATTATGATTTTTCTGATTTGATCCATTTAAAAGGATATTATGCACATGGTGCAAGAGACAAATATGATCAAGAATGGAGAATGCAAAATATTAATTCTGGATCAGGAGTGCATTATGATCTTTTATCACATTTGATACATTTTAGTTTATTAATAAATTCCAATGTAGAATATACATTAGGCCATTTAGATAATTTATATTGGAAATGTAATGCACCTGATTATGCACAAGTTACTTTAAAAAATAATGCACTTTTTGATTTGTCAGCAAATGCATGTGATTGGAAAAATAGATTTGATATTCATGCTGTAAAGAAAAATTCGAAAATTACCATAAATAATTTAAAATCACAAACTGGATATCATGATGTAACATTTTTTTCTTCTACTGGACCAGGTATTGTTCCGATAGAAAAAAAAATAAAACAAAATATAAATTTTTGGCAATATGATACTAATATTTTTATAAACAAAATTTTAAATAAAACAAAAACAAATCTATTTATAGAAAATAAAACATTGCAAATTATAGAGAGGCTCAATAGTAATTATGGATAATAAAAAAATATGTGTGTTGGGGCTAACTCATTTGGGAAGCGTTATAATGTCTTGCTTAAGTGAAAACTTTGAAATTTTTGCATATGATTTTAATCATGAAATATTAAAAAAATTTAAAAATAATAATGCAGTAATTTCTGAGCCTGGTGTAAAAGATTTAATTAATCAAAATAAAAATCAAATAAATTACTGTGATGAACACACAAATTATGAAAATGTAGATATTTTTTGGTTAACCGCTGATATGCCTCTTGATCCAGATGGGACATCAAATATGGTATTATTTGACGAGATAATTAAAGAAATAATTACTATTATACCAAATAATAAAACTTTAGTTATTTCCTCTCAAGTAATGCTAGGTACATCTAGAAAAATACTTAATCAATTCCAAAAACAAGGAAAAATGATTAAAATAGCATACTCTCCCGAAAACTTAAGACTTGGAAATGCTGTATCATTGTTTAAAAACCCAGATAGAATTATAATTGGATGCGAAGAAGAAGATATTAATTTATTTAAAAAATTTTTCTGCAAGTTATCAGATAAATTAATTTTTATGAGCTTAGAAGAGGCTGAATTAACAAAACATTCTATAAATGCGTTTTTAGCTCTAAGCATTACTTATATCAATGAAATATCTTTATTATGTGAAGAATATGGTTTAAATATAAATAATATTTCAAAAGGTTTAAAAAGCGAAAATAGAATTGGAGATAGATTGCCCTTAAATGCTGGTTTGCCGTTTGCTGGTGGAACTTTACAAAGAGATTTAAATTATCTTAGTGTGCTATCAAATAGTGATTATTATGAAGATATACTAAATTTGAATAAAAAACACAAAAAATGGATATTTGAAAAAATTAATTTTATTTTTAAAAAATTCAATATATCTAATGTTTTAATTGTAGGTTGTTCTTATAAAGAACAAACAAATGTAAAAGAGTTTTCGTTAATAGATGAAATATGTCAATGTCTTTTTAATAAAAAAATAAAAATATCTGTTTTTGATAAAAAATTTAAAGAAAATCCCATTCAACATTTTGATATAAATTTCATAAATGATTATGAAATTATTGAAAAAAAATATGATCTTTATTTTTTATTAAACAAAGATGAAAATATTATTGACATGATTTTGAATAATAAAAACAAATGTTATGTATTAGACCCAAATCATATGATTGATAGATCTTTGGCGGGACCAAATTTAAATATTTTCAGTGTAGGAAGAAGTTATGAATCTTAAAAACAAAAATGTAATTGTTACTGGCGGCACTAGAGGTCTTGGGTTACAAATTTTAAAAGATTTTCTTGAAAATGGCGCAAATGTTGCATTTTGTGGAAGAGATCAAAATTTGGTTTTAGAAACTAAGCAACAATTCGATTTAGATTTTCCAAATCTAAAAATATATGGACAAGCAATAGATTGCTCAGATAAAAATCAAGTAAATGATTTTGTTAGATCTTGCTTAAAATTTTTTATTAATGAAAATATACATATTTTAATTAATAATGCTGGCATAGATGGCCCAAAAAATAAAATAGAAGATTGTGATCCAGAAGAATGGGTTCAGACAATTAATGTAAATTTATTTTCTAATTTATATTTTTTACAAAATATATTACCAATTATGAAATTACATAATTATGGCAGGATTGTTTCTTTGTCTGGTGGCGGAGCCACGAAACCTATGCCTTTTATGTCGGCGTATGCTGCTTCAAAAAGCGCAGTGGTTAGACTATGTGAAACGGTTTCGCATGAAATCAAAGACTATAATATTAAAATAAATTGTTTGGCTCCTGGTGCGCTAAACACAAGAATGCTTGATAGTGTTTTGCAAGCCGGTCCTGCAAAAATAGGCATAGCGCATTATGAAAAATGCTTACAGCAATTACAAACGGGCGGTGATTCATTAAACGGTGCCTCACAAATATGTTTAAAACTATCTTCAGATGAATTGTGCTTTAGTGGCAGGCTAGTTAGCGCTGTTTGGGATGATTTTGAAAAAATCGAAGAAAATATTAAAATTAGTCCAGAAATTTATACATTAAGAAGAATTACTTAAATTAATCCTTGAAAATTTGGCTCCACTAATATCACTGTATTTTTGGAATGATTAATATAATTACTAACATCATTTGGGCTGGGAAATACACCCAACATATATCCAGATGAGCCAGCGCCACACAATTTTGCGCCTAAACATTTATAATTCATTAATTCATCATGTACTTGGAAAACTTCTGGATGAAAACTTGAATTAAATGTTTTTAGTTTGTTTTGCCAATGTTCTTCTACTAAATATCCAAAAGATTTATAATCATCTTTCATAAGTAAATCTTTAATATCATAAGCTAATGATTTTGTTTTGTGATATTTTTCTTCAAAATCTTTGTTATTTTGCATATTGTGTGCTTGTATTTTTAAAGATTCATTAGCCAATCTTGGCCCACCGGCTTTGACTAAAACCATGTGTTTACATAAATTATGTATTTGATGGGAAGAAAGAAAAGAAGAAACAGATATTTCGCCTTTTTCATTCGCTTCATAAATGTTTAGCCCTCCGCAATAAGCTGAATATGAATCCTGTTTTCCAACAAATTCATTTAAAACATTTCTTTCAAAATCAAAAATAAATTCTGGAATATTATTTATATATTTCCCAGTCATTTGAGAAAGCACTTTAGTTAAACAAATTGCAAAATTACTGCTACTCCCAAGGCCAGAGTTTCCAGTAAGTTCAGATACGGAATGAATAATTATTGGTTCGTCAATTTTAAAATATTTTAATAATTCCCTTACAATTGGATGTTTAATTTCATGAATATTTTTGCATGATTCGTTGTTTTTATAATGAATTAAATAAAATTCTTCAGTGCTTTTGTGCGCCAATACTTGAATTTTTTTATTTATTGCAAGAGACATCCAAAAAGCTTTGTGTTTTGTATAATACTCTGGCAAATCAGTTCCTCCGCCAGCAATAGGAATGCGCAAAGGTGCAGTGGCTGAAAAAATACCTTCATTTAAACTACTTAACATCAATTTATTTGTACAAATTAATTGATGTCTAACAAAGATTTAAAAATTGCGGTGATTGGACTTTTTTATTTTGAATATTTCTTTATTCCTTATTGGCAAAATTATTATGGTAAGCTGTTTGGATTTAATAATCTTTATGCTATTGGAGATTTAGAAAATGATTTTTCTCTAAAATTGTTTTCTAATGTAAATTTAATAAACTATAAACCGGAATTTATTTTAGATCACCATGATCATACGAAAATAATAATTGAAACTCAAAAACAACTATTAAAATCATATGATGTAGTTATTTTTGCAGAAGCAGATCAATTTTTTATTCCAGATCCTAATAAATACTTAAATCTTAGCGATTATTTATCGCGCAATACGAAAGATTACATTAAAGTAAGCGGGTGGAATGTTATTCATGATATTAACAATGAACCAACATACGATCCAACAAAAAGAATTTTAGAACAAAGAAATTATTGGTTTAAAGATCCAGGTCCAGAAGACAAGATGGTGATAGTAAGAAAGCCTGCTATTTCTTACGGACATGGTTTTCACCAAAGCGTACCCAACGTTGAGCCTGATAAAGATTTATACAACATTCATATGCATTTATTTGATTTTGATCAATGTAATTGCAGGAGATACATCAGGACTGCTGATTTTAAAAATTGGCATCCTGGATCTGGTCCAAATCGTTCTGGAAACCATGTTTTTACAAAAGACAAAGACTTAATAAATACATGGTTTAATTATCCTTTAAATACCACAGGGATGCAAATTATTCCAGAAAAATTTAAAAAAATAATTTAATTCTTTTTTAAAAATGCTGTGTTGTCTTCTGTATAAATCAAGGCTTGCGTACTTAAATTATTGTCATTAACAAAATCTTGAACAGCATTTAGCACTGTGATAAATTGCAAGTCATCCACGGCGATTATTCCACCTGAGTTTAAAATTGGCCAATAAGAAACCAAATCATTATAACAATCAAGATATTCATGTGAACCATCAACAAAAATAAAATCTGCTTTAATTTTAAAATACTTTAATATTTTTGCGCCTATATAAGAAGTTTGTCTTAAAGGAATTAAATATTCACTATAACCACTTTTAGATACATTGTTTAAAAATTCATTATAAATGTTTGGTTCAGAATTTGAGATATTCAAATCTTTTTCAAAATGATGACACATTAGGATTTCATCATCTATTTTATCTTCTCTTTTTGAATAATCTGTAGAAACCCAGTGATCTAAACCACCTAGCCATGTATCAACGCATATTACACAACCATTCTCTGGTTGTTTTTCAAAAAGATATTTTGCAAAAGCTATAGAGCTATTTCCAAACCATGAACCCACCTCAATAATATTTTGCGCATTAATAGATTTACATGCATTAATTAAAATTTGATTATCGCCAAATTTTTGTATGTTAGATGGTTTATTTGAGTTTTGATGCACCAAAAAAGTTTCTTTGGTTTTCAATACATTTTTTAAAAAATTTACAGCATTCATTGTTTATGTTGTACATCTAATTTCTTTGTTAATAATATCAACTATTAAATCAAGTTCTTTTTGTGTTAAATCTGGATTATTTGGCACATAAAGACCTTTCTTGTCTATTATATCGCAATTTGGCAATGATTGCTTTCCGTATTGTGATCGATAAAATGGCTGGTTGCCCATTGATCCACAAATAAGCGGTCTATTTTCTATATTATTTTTATTTAGTTTTTCAATTAAATTATTTTTGTTTTCAGAGATAATTGGAAAACAAAAATTTGAAACAAAAACATCATTTCTTAATTTTGGTTTCCATTTAGAATTAGTATTAGATATCATGTAATTAAAATTTATATTACGTTTTTCAATAATACTGTCGGCTTTATCTAATTGATTTATTCCAATTTTTGCTTGTAAATCTGTAGCGCGAACATTAAAGCCAGGATAATAAAAAGTGTACGCCGCCGAAAAATCATCTACATTATATTGTGTTCTTAATTCTAATTGTTTTTGTTCTGATAATTCGCGGTCCCAGCCATGAGCGCGAATCATTCTCAAAATGTCATTAAATTTTTCATCATTAGTGCATATCATTCCGCCTTCAATAGTGGAAAGATGATGTCCATAATATAAACTGAACACTGATATGTCGCCAAACGTTCCTAATTTTTTATTTTGATATCTTGACCCAAAAGATTCACAAACATCTTCTAAAAGAAAAAAATTATATTTATCTTTTAAATCAAGAATTTTTTTCATGTCTGGGACAAGACCAAGCACTGATACAACATTTACTACAGCGGGATTATGCTCAATGATTAATTGTTCTAAATGATCTAAATCTAAAGATAAATCTTCTAAATTACAATCACACAAAATTGGATTCATGCCCAATTGAATGACTGGCGCTAAATCTGTTGCCCAAGATAACGCTGGTACTATTATATTATTGTTTTTTATACCTTTAATTTTAAAAGCATAATAAGCCAATAATAATGCAGAAGATCCACTGTTAACAAAAATTGAACTATTTATCCCTATGTAATTAGCCCACATTGATTCAAACTCTTTCACTAATGGGCCTTGGGTTAACCTTGGGTATGTGGATAACCATTTTATTAATTCATCAATTTCATTATTGGATATGGTGTTTTTCACCAAAGGTATTATACCATTCATAAGTTTCTTTTATTCCTTTATAAAATTTTGTAAATTCAAAATTATATTTTTTAATTAATCTTTCGCTTGATACATCTTTTCTGAATTGTCCATCGGGGAAAGATGTATCAAGATCAATGGTTACATTTATCGAATTAGCTTCAATTGTTTGTTTTGCTAATTCGATAATAGATAAATTTTCGGGAGACGCACAGTTTAAAACATCATCATCATAATTATTGACCATTAAAGAAATAGCTTTTGCCACATCATATACATAAGTAAATTGCCTTAATGGTTTCCCTGATCCCCCAATCGTAATTGAATTTTTTCCTTGACGATTTATTAATTTAAAAATTAAATTTGTAACGTAATGAGCCGACGCATTTCCATAATGCCTGTCTCTTGGCCCGTACAAATTTGAAGGAACGATTACGCCGTATTTAGCCCCAAATTGTTTATTTGCTAGTTGTACAGCACATATAATATTTCTTTTTGCCAATCCATATCCCAAATTATCATTACTTGGATTTCCATTAAACATATCCGATTCTTTCATTGGATAATTATTGCAAATGTCAGGATAAGCGCATGTGCTTGAACAAGTTAATAGATATGGAATTTTAAGATTTAAGCATGATTGTAAAACATTTAACAGCATTATTTGATTCTTAAAATAAAAATCATAAGGTGTTGCGCGATTTGCCAAAATACCAGCAACTAGAGCGGCAACATTGATAACTGAATCTGGTTTTTCTTGCAATAAATATTTAGTAATACTTTCAAGGTCCATTAAATCTACTTGATTGCTATTTGGGCACAGTATTGAATTTTGGAAAGTGTGCTTTATTGCTGCCCCAAGCATCCCAGAGCCCCCAAATAAAACTGTTTTTTTCATTTTAAATTAATCCATAATTTTTAAATTCATCTGGTATTTCTTGTAAATTTTTTGAATAAAATTTACTATTATGGTATTCAATCAATTTTTCGTCAAACAAAAAGCCCTCGCCGCCTAATCCACCTGGTTTAAAATAAGGATGTAATGGTAAATTTGTTTCATGCCTTAGTTGAGTTCTTGTGTTTTGAATTTCATAATCAAATTCATGAAAATGAACATTATAAAGATCGGAGTGTAAATCTAATACAGGTTTGCACTCGTGAAATCCTACGCCATACCAGTCAACTGGCTTTCTTACCACTAAGGTTTTACATTCTCCATCATGTAAATACCAATATTTTCTTTGAGACAATAAAGATTTGCTTGGATTTATTGCAGATTCATTTAGCAAATCTGCAATAATATTATAGCCTGAACATCTAAAATATTCTTCATTGTTTTTGCTTAAAAAATCGTTTAAATCTTTGTATTTTTTAGGATCTGGAACAATAAACTCATCTGCCTCTGCAAATATTACCACATTATAAAAATTTAACAAAGATTGTTGCATGTGCATAATTGTGTTAACATGTAATTCGTAGTCACATTGATATTTTGCGCCCAATTCTATTTTATTTACATCTTTATGAAACATTTTTAAAAATATATCATTTTTTAAATCCCCAAGCACATAAAGATTTTCATAACCAACAAGACCACCATAATATTGTTGCCAATAAGGAATAAAAAAAGCCTCTTTATGAAACAAACCGAAAACGCACACTTCTTTCTTCTTCATTACGCTTATTTGTACAACTAAAATATGAAATCAGTTGGATTAATTAATTTCTCAGGAGGATTAGGTGAAGCCCTTGCAATAAATGCCTGCATAATATCAATTAGTAAAATATTTGATTTAGAGTATTTTATTGTTGGTGCTAATAAATGGATAGAATATAATACAATAGTAAATCCCAATAGCATCAGGCCCGCAAAAAATGTCACAGGTTGGATGGAGTTATTTAAAGAGAAGGATAGACTTGAATTTTTAGATATCATGACCAATCCTTATCATAATTTAAAAATACACGAAAACAATAAATTAATTAATACTGTTTTTTTAAAAAATTGGCATTCACATTGTTGTTTAAAAAATGAAATTAATTTTAAAAAAATTAATAGATTTGTTGGAAATAATCAAGATGTTAGAAGTTGGATTGATTATAAAGAAGATATAAAAAACTCATTAAATTTAAATTATTTTAATATTGATCCAAATATTACTGTGGTTCATGTTAGGCGCACTGATTGGCCTTCTGCGCATTGGTCTTTTATTGATCTATGCTTTACAGATTATTACATTAATGCTATAAATCAAGCCGGAAACGAAAACGTTTTATTCGTAACAGATGACACAGAATGGACAAAAAATTGGTTTGAATCGTTTAAGAGTGAAACTATATGTAAAAATGTCAATTATGACAATTCAATACCTATAAACGCTTTTGAATTAATGTTAAATGCAAAATATTTAGTAATTTCTCAATCTTCATTTGCTCGATGGGCAGCCTATCTAAACGACAATCATATTTTCTATCCAGAATTATTTTTTAAGCAATCTCCAGATTCAAATTTAAAATCAGATAAGGACAAAAATCAATTTTATATTGAAAGCAACAATTGGCATAAAATCAAATACATAAATTAAACAATTATATACAAAACCAATTGTGTAATTTATAATGTTCAATGGGCCTTGGTTTTAATACTTCTGGACCAAACCATCTATTGGGAAGCACTACTTCATCGGATTTTGATAAATATGCTCCCCACCATGAAAAAGTTGAATTGCTTATAATATGTTTATTGCACATTGTCATCATTTTTAAAGATTCTATTTCATTATTGTCAATAAAATTCATTTTATTGAATTTGAAATTTTCTTTGCACCAATTTATGTCATCAGAAAATATAAAAATTTTTTCATATTCACCTAAATAATCTACAGCGTCATTAAAATATTCAATGCTTTGACACGGCAAAATGGATGGAATATTAAGATAATCTTTTCTTCTTACATGTAATGCAAGACAATTTTCATTATCTAAGATTTGTTTATAATTTTCTGAAATATTAACTTTTATATCAAATAATTGTTTTGTAAAATTTCTTGATATAAAATTTTGATGATTTTGACCATATCCTATAAATCTAATATAATAATCACTAAAAATAAAATCAAAATTTTCAATAAAATCATGTTCAACAATGTCAATCCTATCCAAATTAGTTTTAAAATTTAAATTTGTTTTTATTTTTGAAAAAATAGTATTTTTGTAATTAAAAAAATTTACGCGGCCAAGATTATAATATTCTTGCGCTTGTTCGTCAAAATTAGTAAAAGCTATATTTATACTAGTTAATTGTTTTATAGATTCAAATGTTGCAATCTGAAACATCAAATTGCCTAATCCACCTTGTAAATGAACCAAGGTTTGCGGCTCAATCATATTCATACTTTTTTGTACAAATATACCATGCCAACAATTCCTATGTTCAAAGTGGCCATGAGTAAAAATGCCCATAAAAAAGTAAAAAAAGTTTTAGAACCTAACGAGCAAGGGATAATATATTGTGGCGAAGGACCTTTAGTAAAAGAATTGGAGAATAAATTTTTTGAACTCTTAAATTCTAAAACAAAACCACTTATGGTAAATTCATGCACAAGTGCAATTAGTTTAGCGTTAACATTATGTGACGTAAAGCCTGGTGATGAAGTGATAACTACTCCACAAACTTGCCTTGCAACAAATCATCCTATTCTTGCACACTTTGCAAAAATAGTTTGGGCTGATATTGATCCTATTACTGGATTAATCGACCCAGAAGATGTAAAAAGAAAAATAAATTCAAAAACAAAAGCAATTATTGCCGTAGATTGGTGCGGAAGATATTGCAATTATAATAAATTAAAGCAGTCTAATGTTCCTGTCATTCAAGATGCTGCACATTGTTTGCATATAGATAATAATAATTGCGGCGATTATGTATGTTGGAGCACTCAGGCAATTAAATTTCTTACTACTTGTGATGGTGGTTTTTTGATGGTACCTGAAGAAAAATATAAAGAAGCAAAACTTCGGAGATGGTTTGGTTTAGATCGGGAATCAAGTGCTGATTTTAGGTGCTCGCAAAACGCGCAATATTTGGGATTTAAATTCCAGACAACAGATGTAGATGCCGCAATTGGCCTTGAGAATTTAAATTTAGCTGTCAAAAATCAAAAAAAACATTTATCTAATGCAAAATATTTTGATAAAAATATTAATAATAAATATATAATAAAACCACCTTTTGATGATCAATGTCAGTGGTGGCTTTATACTTTATTGATTCCAGGGTATAGAGATCACTTTAATAAATATTTATCTGAAAATGGAATATCAGCTTCTCAGGTTCATAGTAGAAATGATGCCCATTCTGTATTTGAAGATTTTAAAACAGATTTGCCTAACGTTGATTATTTTGCAAACAATCAACTAAGCCTCCCTGTTGGCTGGTGGTTAGACAAAAAAGATAAAGAACACATTGTAAATGTAATAAACAATTATGATATACCTAAATAAGGCCGAAATTACAGATGGCGAATTTATTCTTTCTGTAAGAAATGATTCATCTACCTTATGTTTTTTGCATGATTCTAGAGTTTTTGAATTAAAAGATTTCCAAATATGGTTTAAAAATATAAACCCTATTTGGTATATTATTTTGAATGAATATAAAGAACCTGTAGGCTATGTTAGAACAAAATGGATTGATAAAATGAATAATATCCAAGTGGGTGTAGACATACATCCCAATCATAGAAGAAAAGGATATGCAAAATCAGCATATCAAAATATCTTTAAAATATATAATTATGTAAAAATTTTTAGTTTAGAAGTTTTAGAAGAAAATAAATTAGCTATAAATCTTTATGAGAAACTAGGATTTTCAGAAATACATAGATATTTATATACTAATGGAGAATCTAATAAAATCTCAATTGTAATGGAAAAAATAAATGAATAAATTTTTAATATTAATGTGTTATTATAACAGGCCAAATCTAGTTAGGTTTGCGTTGAAATCTCTTAAAAATCAATCTTATAAAAATTGGGAGGTAGTTTTAGTAGATGACGGATCAGATATATCTGTCTGGGATGCTTGCGTTGAGATATTAGGCGATGAAATTCATAAATTGAAATATATAAACACATACTCTTCTTTAGTAGAAAAACAAAAGAATGGTGGAAGTATCTTCGGGTTATATTGGACGTTTGCTTGTTTGATTTCAAATGCGGATTTCGCATTGATGTTATGTGATGATGATGCATTAACAGAAGATTATTTAGAAAATTTAAATAATTTTTTTGAAAAAAATCCTAGTGAAAATTGGGCGTATTCATATTGGATTGGGTATGATCCATACCAACAAAAAGATTTCAATAATATTAAAAAAGAAAAGCATTCGATATTGTTCAATAAAAGATTAAATCCCGATAGTATGCTTGACGCTTCGCAAGTAGTTTTTAAAATCCATCCATTTAAAAAATTAAATATAGAATTTGCATATCCAAAAACCGCAAATTTAGACTCAGATATATACAGAAAGCTATTTCCTATTTATGGAGATTGTCCACCAATAAATTGCTTTGGGCAATACAAAAGTATATCTAATAATAGATTAGAGAAAAGACAAAATGATACACATTATACATATAGCAATGATATAGATATAAATTTTAAACCATTTTAAATGTATAAAAAAAATATGAAAAAGGCTTTAATTATTGGAATTTCAGGGCAAGATGGCGCTTATTTAGCTGAATATCTTTTAAATTTGAATTATGAAGTACATGGCATTGTGCGAAGGCATTCAGTAGCTGAAAATCAAAGTTATAGATTAGAAAAAATATTTGATAAAATACATCTACATTATGGTGACGTGACAGATTTCACATCTATTATTGGAAATATACAAAAACATCAACCTGATGAAATATACAATTTGGCCGCCCAATCACATGTCCGAATTAGTTTTGAAATTCCAAATTATACTTTTCAATCTAATACACAAGGATTTCTTAACATTTTAGAGGCCGTCAGATTAACAAATCAACAGATCAAAATTTATCAAGCTTCTTCTTCAGAAATGTTTGGGAATAATATTGATGAAGATGGATTTCAAAGAATTACTACAAAAATGACACCAGTAAGTCCATATGGATGCTCAAAATTGGCAGCTCACAATCTGGCAAACAATTATAGAAATTCTTATCATATGTTCATTGTGTCTGGGATTCTTTTTAATCATGAAAGTCCCAGAAGGGGAACAAATTTTGTTACAGCAAAAGTTTGTGAAGGTGCTGTTAAAATATTACAAGGAAAATCCAATTATTTAAGATTGGGAAATCTGAATGCAGCAAGAGACTGGGGGCATTCAAAAGATTATGTCAAAGCAATGCATTTGATGATGCAAAATAATATTGCTAAAGATTATGTAGTTGCAACAGGAGAAAGTCGTACAATCGAAAATTTGGTGAATTATGTTTTTAATAAATTAAATCTTGATGCCAAAAAATATATACAATTAGATACTTCATTTTTAAGACCCGAAGAATTAAATATATTAAAAGGTGATTCTACTCAAATAAGAAATGAACTTAACTGGGAACCAGAGTATACTTTTGAAACTTTAATAGATGAAATGTTAGAATATTATTTAACACTTAAATAATTAAGTATGTCTCTTGCGGAAGAAATATGGAGTCTGGGAGCCTCAAAATATCTCAGTTATTTCTTATCATCCAAATGCACACAATCCCCAACCCAATCTGAGCATACTCCATAACAATCATAATCAAACTTGCCTTCTTGGTCTACAATTACACAATTGCCATTTGTAGGCCAGCCAGAGTAAGTCCAAATAATATTTTTTGATGTAAGTGTGTATGGGTCATTTTGATGATAAAAAACATTAGTGTTTAAATCAAGTAATGCGGTTAATGTTGATAATGATTTACAATGTATCCAGAGTTTAGGATTGTTGAGAAATTCTTTTTCAACTAAATGCTCTGGCCAATCATGACCAAGATAAAATTTGTCTTGAATTTTGTAAACATCCACTTCACAATCAAAACCAGCTTCTAAAGCTGACAATATTGAATCAGGATGATTTTCCTTGCAAGAATTTGGCCCATGTAAATTTCCGCGATGACTAATTAACTTCATATTTTAATTATACGATTTTTTTTAAATACCTTCTCTCTTCATAGCTCCATCTTCATCTATTATATGTTCATGCTTCAAATCATTTATAAATTCATCATCTGACAATATGCCTTCTGTTTGGCCAACCATTAAATCATAATTGTCTAATTCATCTTCATATTTTTCACGATTATTGAAATAATAATTCACTAAAGATTCTGGTGATAAATTACTTCTACCATGCTCTTTTATGAAATCTTGTGATACAATGTCAGACAGAAAATCAATAAAAGAAGATCTTAAATCAGCTAAATATTCATCAATATTTTCTGGCTCTTCGGAATCACCAAATTTAGAATTAGCTAAAGCTAACATGTAATTCATGATAGAATCTGAATCTTTGTATTTTCTATTTTTATCTAAATGCTCAGCAATCTTCAAATAATTGAGATTTTGTTTAATTTTTTGATTGATAAAAGGCGATGGAAAACCGCTTTGTTTTTTAAAGTAGAATGCCATAATAAAATATTCAACAAAAATTAATAAATTCCTTACGTACATATATTATAATAGGTAAAAATAAAGATTTCAGGAATCCAATGCCAACAATTACTACAGACCCAATGGTTCATCAAAATATAATTAATGAGATTAATTCTATTCATGGAGATCACACCATAATTGCTTTTAATAATCAACACACACCATTAAGTGTGGTATTCTATGTATTGTGTATGGTGGTGCCATTATCGCAAGAAGAAGCATACAATAAGGCCATGGAGATTCATATGATGGGTAAAGGTGTGGTTTATAAAGGAAGTAGAGATCATTGTGAAAAAATTGGCAAAGCCTTAACAACAATCAAGGTGGAATACAAAATTGAATAAACCGGGCAAATTTCGCCCGGTTTTCCCACCCTCACAAAATCTGAATATAAAAAATTATGAATTATGTAGGATATAAATATTTCGATGATGCTCGCACCAGAAGAAGCGCAGATGTTCTAAAAATGGAAACTGGTGAAAAACTTGAACAATTTAAAAAAAGATGCACCAACCTAGGATACGATTGTGTAGATAAAAGAAATGTTATTGATCATTATAAAAATCTTAGCGATGAATTAATAAAAGGCGATTTAGAAGAAAACCGAATAGCTAATCTTTCTGTTCTGTGTGTTAATATTGTTAATGATTTCAATGTAGCAAGCTGTCAAAGAAATTGTAATGCTTTTGGCTGCCAAGATCTATACATTTTTGGTGAAAAAAGATATGACAAAAGAGGAAGCGTGGGAGTGGAAAGATATACCCCCTTCAAACATGTTAAAAATGTCGATGTTCTAAATGAACTTTTTGAAAAATTTGACACAATTGTAAGCTTAGATAATTGCTCTAATTCTACCCCTATAGATGAATATGTTTGGGATTTCAACAAAAAAACACTTATCGTAATTGGACAAGAAAGCATTGGTGTGCCTGATGAAATATTAAATAATTCTAATGCAATTGTCTATATCAGACAAAGAGGTAGTGTGAGGTCAATTAATGCCGCAAATGCTTGTGGAATAGCGCTATATGATTATTCTTCCAAATTAAATAATTTTGCCAATCAAATCTAAAATATATCCTTAACCGGGCATTGATTTTGTTCACTTTTTCTTAATTTACGATAAGTAAATGGATCTTTTTCGCCCTGAAGGGACCATTTCTTGTAATTATATTCAGAATATCTCTCAAACATATTTACACAATCTGAATTTTCTGAATCCATAAAAATTTCTTCTGTTACCCACTGTGTTTCATATGAAGACCTATGAATTGGTATTAATTGAGCAATAGGCCAATCTTGATTTTTTCTCAATCTTAAAGGTTTCTCATATTCATGGAACTTAAAATTTGCCCATATATCATATCTAAGCCAATCAAACTCTAAAATTCCCTCCTGTATACAAGCAGGTGAGGATTTTTCATATATTAATCCGCAATTTGTGGGCGATTTAATCATGATAGACCAATCTTTTGGCATCTGAAATACACAACCAGTCCACAAAGATATGCAATTAATTTCAGGTTCATCAATTGCATAATGCGTTAATCCTGCGTATTTAAATGGAAATTTATTTTCAATATTGTTTTGAAAATTTTCCATATATTCAAAATCTGAATTATCATAACCAACAATGTGATAAGAGAAATTTCCTCCCCATCTTCCGGTAAATCCGCCTTCTACTG
>Ga0214921_10005928_pt1 | contig 17001 bp, 25 predicted proteins | sample LL1505_MetaG_FD_177992 | JGI IMG/M metagenome (GOLD analysis project Ga0214921, IMG submission 177992) | Freshwater microbial communities from Lake Lanier, Atlanta, Georgia, United States - LL-1505 | ecosystem: Environmental > Aquatic > Freshwater > Lake | place: USA: Georgia | collected...
CATCTGCAATTGCTGCTGATTTTTCCAATTTGCCAATAAAGTCCGCAATTTCGGGATTAGCAAAACCAATACCTAGATTTTCTACAGCTCTAGTAAGTCGTGTGGCTGCAGCTTCGTCTGCTACAAAAGCCTTTAAAGAGGCTTTACCATAAGCAATAATTGCAGAAGTGCCATAAGCAAGACCTACTGCACCAGCTAGTTTTTTGACGCTGTTGTTTAATTTTTTTGTTGCAGTTTCAGCATCCTTAAATGCTTTCTTGCCTGTAAATTCAGCGGCAAGGCTGATAAGAATGTTGCTCATGCAATTGCCTGCGAACTGCTTACAGTCGTGCGCTTGTTAAACTTAGCATTGATTACATCAATAGCTTTGAAAATAGCTGTGGTCTGCTTGCCCTCATCTTGATCCCAAGCCCGAAATATAAGCCGCCCTCGCATATCTTGGCCATCGCGCTTGCGACCATAAAGAGCACCCTGCTGAACAAATCTAGCACCAGCATTAGGGTTATTGGATTTGCTTGCTGGATCACCAGCAGGGTTTTTTCGACCAGCAGTTTCATAGATTGCACCAGCTGCTGACATATTACGAACCCTAAACAATGATCTAAACCCTCTAGCATTTGGCTTGCCATAACCAGTGCGATAGACAATACCGCGCTTGATTTCAGTGGCATTGTAAAGTGGGAAGAATCGCACTCGTTCTCCCTCTGGTGCAAAAGTTCTGAACATAGAGTTTTTGGCAGTTAATTTACGATTAGGATTGAACTCCCAATTGTAAAGACCAGCTGGAGCTTTGTTAGGCACAAAACCGCGAGCATCCTTTTGAATGACTTTTAGTGACTTGGTTATTTCACCTGTGAGTTCTTTAGCCAAATCTGGAGCATAGGCATTAAGTGCTTTACGGAGTGCGATGACGCCCTTTACTTCTACTGGCATTTTCGCTCTCCCTTGCTTCATCTTTCAGGCCATCAAGTAATGCCCTAAGCATTGTTTGATCTAATTCCAATAATTGCTGTGGCGCGACTCCCAATCTAATGCTTAGCCTAGCAATCAGATAGGTGAATGGAAGGTCGCGCTTTACAACAAAGGGTTTGAATCTTCTACCTCAACACTTTTAAGAGTGCCAATAAAAGTTTCAAGCCTTGCATCTACTGCTTCACCACTGCGTTTAGTAATTTCATGAGCCAAAAAATAAACCATACTTTGCATTTCTTCTTCACGAAACGCTTTATGGAAGCCCTTTTTGTAGTGTTGTTCAAATTGATATTCCAAAAGTGGAGTTATCTCTCCGACCAACTCTTTTCCATCGTTGAATGTGATTTTCAATTGTGCCATGATTTGCCCCTTTGATTAGTTGTTAGAATGAACCAGTTGTTGTAACTGTAATTGCACCAGACACCTGAAAAGTTAGACTCTGTGTTCCTAGATCGCCGACAGCTCCGTTGATAGGAGTAATCGCATCTACAAGCATGAGCCCACTGTAAAATGGATTTGCAGCAGAGCCAGAAGAAGCTGAATCTAATGCGCATTTGAAATAAGCGTTTGTAGCAAACAATGTGTTCATTGTCTGTAGAACTGCTGATGCAGCATCGTCATTGATTAGTTCCACAGTAATGGAATTATTTTGGAGCCCCGCCACCTGACGTCTTCCTGTATCACCCATGGATGTGACATCCAAAGATTCAACTGAACGATTTAATGTAAAGCTAGTGACATAGGTACTGAGATCGATTGAAGCAGGACTCGTTGTGCCTACCTTGAAACCGACCTTATTGGTTAAGCCTTGAGCCATGATTATTCCTCATCTTTCTTAGTAACTGGTTTTGGTGCTGTTGCAGCTTGACCGATTCGCACGAGCCAATCTGCGTTTGCCTTGTCGTTATCGGACATAATTTAACTCCAACTTGTTAGTATTGATACGGACATCTCGCAACTCAAAAGTGTGCCTGATGGAGCTTCGAGAACGCTTGGTGCGCTGACTGCGCCTACATTATAGACCAATGAAGTCGCTGCTAGTTGTGCGAACACACTTACAACTGCATCTTCAATGCCATTAAGATTCCCCTCGTTGTCAAAAAGAGGAACAGTGATAAGTAGCTTAAAGTTTGCCAATGGGCTGATAGTGCTACGACTATTATTGTTAGGAGTAATGTAAGGATTATCTGGACTTACAATAACTGAATTGGCAAGAATTGTTGCTGGTGGGTAAGCAAATGTTTGCCATTTGGCGTTATTAACTAACGCTGTGGCAAGTGTGGTTCTAAGTGTAGTGATAGCAACTGTCATGGCCTATCCAACCATTGAACGCGGATCGAGTGTATGTGCGAGCAAACCTCGTACCCTTGCAAGAAGTCCTGAACCCATCTTCCAAGGTGAGGGCTGGAAATCAACAGCAACGCCGCCTGAACTTGTGGTTTGACGGGCTTGCCAGATATCAACAGCGATCATTAAAGCTGCTTCTTGTACGGCTGAATCTGCTGTCCAATCAACATTGGATGTGCCAGCAACTTTGCCAAATGGAACACAAGCATGTTTGACAGTAGCAGTAGGTGAGCCAGTAACTGCAAAGGTAATTGAATCTTCTCCAACAGCTGTCAGAGTTTTTGAACCATTAAAAGGGCTGCCATTTTGACTTATAGTGACAACTTGACCTACATAAAAAACATCTGTTATGTCAAAATCAAAATATAAAGTGCCTTCAGTTGTTGTGTTGCTATGAGCCGAATTGAATTCATAATTTGCCCATAACATAGGAAGGATTACATCATCTGCTGCATCGCATGTTGTTTGCAATGTGGCAGACGAATACAGACTGCCTACGCCAAGTGCTGCGCGTAATTCGGCTTCTGTGCAAAGTGACATCTCAATCCTTTCTAAAGACTCTGAGGGTCAGAGGGCTACTGACCCTCAGAGCGACTTAGTTTCTAACTTATTAAGTTAGGTTATAGCGGCGTACGCCCTTGCCATTACCGCAATACATTGCAAGATAGCCATATAGCATAATCTGAATTTGGCCTGTACCAAGCAAATTGACGCGAAGTTCAGTCTGTGGTGATTCCCATGTATAAACAGCTTCTGGTGCAACAAGGAAAGCAGATTCATCAACAACACCGCTTACTGTGATGTTGTGATCAACAATAAGTGAAGTGCCAAGAACATTACCGACAACTGCTGTAGGTACTGTTGCGCCTGATGCATTCTGTGTCTGACCTTGTGCGGAATATAGAGGGCGTGAAGAACCATCCACATAGCCGTTGATTGCAGCCCATTGATCTGTTGAAGCAACTAACTTGTTAGCAAATGCGCCACCAGTTCCCTTATATGCAGCTGCTGTTTCAGTTGCAATAAATGATTGCAAACCTGCTGCTGTTGCAGCTGTAGCCGTTGCTTGTGTTCCCGCTGATGTGAATTTGGCGATAAGAGCAGCATCTGTTGCTTTTTCGTATGCCTTGCGAAGTTCTGTCATAAGTAAATCTAGGAAAGCAGGAGAACTTCTGTCAATGAGCTCAAAACTGACCTCGTTGAGGCCACTGTATTTTTGGACAGAAATTGTGTCATACTGGCTGGTCATTCCAGTTTCAGTTGTTGCTGAACCTTCATTTACAGCTGCAACTGCTGGTGCTGTATCTGCAGATGTAGCATTAGTAAATAAACGAGGAATGGTGAAAGACATTCCAGTTACGCCTGCAAGTGAGCCGCGTGTGACAGCTTCAAATGCTGGACGGCCTGTGAATGTATCTGTCATGAATGTATTAAGGTGTGGCGCAAGTGTTAGGCCAGTATTTGTCGATGTTGAATCGTCAGCAGCCATGACTTTACGGCGAGCATCTGAATCGCCAAGTGCTGCGCGAATGTTTGCATCAAGGTACTGTCCTGCTGTAAGTGGTGCAACGCGCTCGCGCACATTGGTTATGCTAACAGTTGGGCGAGCAGCTTCGACAGCCGTTGCCTCAACTTCTGGTGCTGCGACATCGGGAGTATTTTCCACGACTGCCTCGCTTTCTGTTGGTTGGTTTTCTTCTTCTACAACTGGGGTTTCCTCAGCTGCAATATCAGTGACTTGTGCTGATTTGAAAGCTGCCTCTGTAACAAGGCTGACTTCAAACAAGCGAGCAGCGGAGACATGCATCACGCCGCCTTTTTGTTTTGATGTAATAACTTCAACTCCAACACTCAAACCTGATTGCAAACCTTCTTCAGCCAGAATTAAAGCCTCTGTACCCCGTTGGGAACGACTAATAGCAAACGATGCATAAATCCCATCGCCTGCTTGCTCAATGAAAGCTGTTGCTTTTCCAAGAGGTTTTCTTGAATCGTGTTGATTGAGTAACTTAATAGTTTTAGGATCATCTGGAAGTGCAATTGAGCCTTTCTCAAATACAACTTTACCAGCTGAAGTGTTGCCGACTTCGCCTGTGCCTTGTGGGACTATCTTGCCTGAGATGGTGCGTTCCTCTAGGTTCGCTGTTAGCTCTGACGAGAAAGTTAGAATATTTGTCATTGGATACCATTACTTCCGTTAGGTGTTAAATCTTCCATCTCCATCGCTTGCTCAACAGTAATTAAGCCAAGTGCCAGCATTTTTTCAATAACTAGCAATCGCTGCATTGGTTCTGTTTTAAGGAAGGAAGAATCTACATCGAATCGAACAGCATTTCCTGCTGCTGTTATGTCATTCATAGAAAGACGATCCTCTATTGCACATACATAAGGAGCTAGTGATAAAGAATAAAATTGTTTTCTTTCGTCCAACACATTTGCATAAGTCATGGAATTGTTGGCTTCAGCCGATAGCATGTAAGCAGGAATTGAGCACAATCTGGCAATTTCAGTTGCTAAAAATTGTTGTGCTTCATCATACATCATGTCTTTAGGTGAGAACGATGCAACATTGTAACTAAGAGTAGAAGTTAAATAAGCAGTTGATCTATTTAATCTGCTTTGTCGCCAAGAAGCAAGCAATCCTTGAACTTCTTTTGGATCAAGGTCAGCACCTGAATTGGAAATGTAACCAGTAGGCATCGGAGTTGCTGCTGCAATAACTGCTGCTTTACGCAAATCAATTGCTGCTTGTATAGTTTCTGATCCGCGTTCGAGAATGCCCTCATCAAATGCTTGGAATGTAATTAAACTTCCAAGACCTGACATTGGTACAGCTTTAGCATCAATGTAATATTGTGTAACATTAGTGTTAGTTAAATCTGTGCTAAAAGTTACCTTGACATTTGGAATCCATTGGAATCTAGCAGGGCGACCATCCTCGGCATAAACCTCTGTTACTTGCCAGTAACTTACTCCATACATAAGCAATGAATCGACTGTCCATGCCATCGTAATAGATCGTGGTTGATTTAGTGCAGGTTGATTGCACCAGACTGGATTACCTAATTCTTCTCCCGTAGAAACGCGATAAAGATTGAGAGGCAGACCGCCAATGACACCGCTTAAAAGGTTTCTGCATCTAGCTACGGAAGGAACGGACATGGCAGCGTTGCGGGATACACGCGGCAAAATCATATTTACTATGGAGTTAAGATTTTCCCCCATAATAGTAGGGGCATACTGTGCTTCGACAGTCGGCTTCTTTTGAGGTGACACTGTGCGCGAAAATATACCCATAGACACAGAGTATAGCATTTGTCAAGTAATTAGACAACACGCCACGAACTTTCTAAACGATAATTTGAGGTTTTGGTGTTGGAAGCATTAACTTGCTCACAACCATTGCAAGTCCAATACATGCGCTGATATCGCCTGCTGATTTACGCTTTACGATTCTCCAAGCTGAATCCGAGACTTTCGCGCTGCAATTGTTCATTTGATCTATGAGAGTTTGTTGCCCATTATGAACCACTAAATGAGAGACAAGGCCATTAAGCAAATCCCCACAGGCTTGATAAAACTGCTGACCTGAGACATCGGCACAAACAACACCACTTTGAGTCAAGCGATCTGCAATGGATTGAGTTGCATACCGATCAAAGCAAACAAGCCTTGGTCTATACAAATCGCACCATGCCTTTATACCAGCGGCCACTTGTAAATCGCTTACAGCTACCTGAGATGTCCATTGCTCCAAAATACCAACGCCAATGCGACCATCTGGCATAAGTTGTCCAGCAACAAGGCTTGCAGTGCGTCTGCTCGGAGACACATCAAAACCAAATACTGTGTATGCACCGACAGTCAATTCCAATGTGGCATCGGATGTTTCTTCAAGAATACCCATAGGCCAAGGACTTTGTAAGGCATCAATCCAGCTCGACAATATCTCAGTTCTTGTAGCTTCCAAACTTGATGTTGAAATGGCTTCTTCAATTGTTTCTTTTGTAATTGTGTAGCCAAGGGCAGGATTAGCATTTGCCACTTGTTGCCAAAAGGCTGGTGAAAAGTCAATCTTGCAATACTGCTCGGCAGAATACTCATAATAACCAAGGGATTTAGGCGGATTTGTCAAACACTTTTCGCGCATGTTATTGAGCACTGTGCTAAAGGCATCACCCGCATTCGATGTGAATAAACTCATGGCATTGGGACGCGCTCTTGTGGTTGGAGTGGCAGCTGTAAAACCCTGTTCATCAATTTCGCGTAATTCGTCAATCCACAAGAAATCGGCAGTGCGACCACGCGATCCATCTCGCGTTCCTGCTACTACATCAAGACGAGCACCGCTTAACAGCTCTATTGACTCAGTGCCATTTGCATGGCGTATTTGTTTAACCATTGCCATCAACTCTGGTGTGCTTTCAATGTCGTAAATCATTTCTCTAAACGATGTTAAGGCCATTGATCTATTAGAAGACATAATCAACACATTCTTGCTGCCAAAACGGAATAAGTGCGTTAAACACAGCATGCGAGCAAATTCGCTCTTTCCGCACTGTCTTGCCATGATTAGAAGGCTGGATTTTTTTACAAACATACCTTTAGCGTCAATTTTTAATAAATCTGTAGCTACATGCAATTGCCAAGGCATCAAGGGTCTTTTAATTAGCTTTGCAATTTCCACTAGCTCTGAAACTCTGGATTTGCCCGTAAGAGGTACAGAATGCAGCCGAGGTGTCGTTGTCCCCTTCAGCTTCTTATTCATCTTGGTCATGATCGTTAGCCTATCGGCTTAGGACGGGTCTTAAAGGGACTGTCCAGCATCGGCTCGGACTGTGTCGGGGACGGACAGGCAGGAAAGGCAGAGGGGGTAGAAGTTGATGCTAAAAAAGACGCTTGATTGCGCGAACCCTTTGAACTGTTGCATCTACGGCAGGCAGTGACACAATTCTCAAATGAAAATGCCAGCTCTGGTGCTGCTGATATTGGGATGATGTGATCTACAGTTGGGTACTCATCACTGCCACAGTAATAGCAGGTGTAGTTATCCCGATGAAGTACGGCTAACCTGAATGCTTTCCATTTTGATGTAGCTCTTGGGTCATTACTCTTTAATGCCAACCGAACTTTCTCCAATGATCTAATGCAATGCAAGGCTCACCATACCTGTGGCCTATGTAGTCAAGACCCCATATTACCTGAGTCCAACCATCTTGATCTCTTAACCACTCACTTTTACCCTGTGGTATTCCATAATGTGAGCCATTAGAAGCTAATGGATTCCATGCTGATTCTTTGCCATATAACTTTAATAAGCAGTTATATTCTTTATAGTTAAAGTCTAATAAATATAGCGAATAAGTCTTGTAATTTATATATTCTTTTTGTTGCACTGATTCAGAGCTACCTGCTTTAGGCACTAGCAATAGAGCTATCCCAATAGCTACTAGCACCCCGCAAGCTACGCCCCTGAAGGGCTTGCGGTGAGCCTTTGAGAGGCTCTGCGCCGTTAGCGTACCATATCGTGTCAAGATGTGCATAACTATGCTCCTAACTAAGCGTAAAGTGAAGTTCTGCCCCTACTTATCCACAGATGTTAATAACTTATTTAATAAACAACACCCAATGAGTACCCATTCTTTTACCCGATGGATGACCCAATAAAGGCTTCTGATCTGTAAGTTGTAGTATGTCTTTAAGTAATATAGATGTTTCATTCCACTTGAATATCAGTGTGCCATTAGTCTTTAATACCCTAAAGCATTCGCTAAAGCCTTGACTTATATCATCTTTCCATGTTTCTTTGTTCAACACGCCATACTTTTTACGCATCCATGACTTCTCACTTAGATTAAGCAGATGTGGTGGGTCAAAGATAACTGCTTGGAATGATTTATCTCGATAAGGAATTGATCTAAAGTCCATCACTTCATCTGGCTCGATATGGATAGTCTGGCCATTAGTCAGCAGATGTGTTTCTTTCTCGCGTATATCACCAAATAACACTCGCTCATCCTTCTTGTCAAAATAGAACGATCTCATGCTTGATGCTGGGTCTAATACTAATTTCATTTATCTTTGCCCCATCCAGTACCTTTGAAGATTGCACCCACTGGAGTAATCATTTTAACCATTGGTTCATTGCAATAAGTGCATAACACTGTTGGACGATCATGCCAGCCATGATGCAGCTCATTCTTTAATCCGCATCTTCCGCATTTGTAATCGTAGGCTGGCATGTAAGGCATCTCCCAATCATCCATGAACCACAGCTGCATCGCTCGATGTCAGTCTCTTTAGGCTCTTTATCTAAGTGTCCGTATTTTAATATGAGTAGTGGCAAGAGATCAGCTAATCGGATGATGCAAGCATATTCACCAGCATCTTCTCCCTGCCCATTTAGCCGTATAACCCCAAATCCCAATTCCCCCGAATGGGATGTACGAGCCTTTAATTGCTTTATGTACGCAAGTGGTTGAAATCCAGCGCGGGCTTTGACCTCAACATCGAATGGCACATTGACAATATCCTTGCCACTACCCCTTCCCACACATGCGCCTTGCCACTGAGTCGATAGGTACTCAGCTACAACTCGCTCTGTGCGAAACCCTCTATGCTTTCTGTGCTGACTAATGATTCATTCCAGCCATGTATCCCATTGCAACTGCTCCAATGAATAAAGCCAAGGTTAAATAAGTAATTAAATCTTCCTTATCCATTGACTGCTTTACACTTCTTACAAGACCAAGTGCCTGCAACCACTACACCTTCAACAATTCTTGCAGTAATTGTAATGTCAGAAGCCTGCGTTGGTTCATTACATAATTGACAATTGACTGTGTCAATCATAGGAATGTCCTCAACATTGACCCATCCATCAGCTGTGTGAATCTCTGCAAATCCCATTATACCCTCACTTTCTGGGGTTTCCATTTGCCATCACTTCCGATGTTGTACCAAATTGGCGGACACTGATCCATGCCACCAGTCTGCCCCTTAGACTGGCATGTCATACGCGCCCATTCTTTTCCGTTCTTTTGACTTACTCCTGTTTGCCATAACATTGCACCATGAACACATGATGGAATATCTAATTCAGTATTGACAATCTCAGAAATGACTGCTTGATCCTTAAAAGATGTATTCCAATAATCTATATCAATTGGGTCAGGCACAACTGCTAATGCTGGATGATTAGGTGCTACCTTTTTCATTTCTTCGCGGCTAGGACGCTTTCCTTTAGGAGCATAACCCGCATTTGCAAGTGCTCGGCCAATTGCAGATGTCTCGCAATTCTCCAATGCAGAAGTTTGATTGACCCCGCGAGTGCTAACTGTTTCTTCAGCGTACCCCGTTGCCCACGCGATGCTATCTTGGCTAGTCTTAAAGAGATAAGCCTTAACAATATATCGACTAGCTTCCACAACTTCCAACTCAGTGCTAATGCGAAAATCTGGATGGTCTTTAATAAACTTTTCAAGTCTCACCTCTACTGGTTCGTAATCGGATAAGTTAAACATAGAGTTCATTCTCCTCTGTCTGTAGTTGTCCAGCAATAGCTAGATAACTGGCTCCATCAATCCATGAATCGACTCTTGATCCATCTTCAATGGTTCTGGCAATTTTGACCAGCGATAAGATAACTGCGACTTGGTAATCTTCCACTGGCATTTCAAGGTATGCACTGATAAGTCGTGCGGCTCGTGCCATATTGTCACTTGGGTGGCCGTAAGAGAGTCCTCTGTCTTTGTATAGATCAGTGGCATGACTAAGTATTTCTCCATGTTTCATTTATTCCATCCAGAACTCTTGGCGATTAACGGCTCGCCCTCGATGCCAGCCTTCACGCAAACCGCGTTCAAAGCCTTGTTTGTAGGATTCTATAGCCATCCACACAAAACTTAATGTAGAGCCAATAATGCAAATAGTCAGCAGCTTGTCATTATTGCTCATACTGACACCGCCATATTAAATGAATCATAATTGGTCAAAAGTACCCATGATTCCAAGTTGTGATCATAAGATTGTTGGAAGGCATAGTCACCCTTTTCAAGGAATGTGCGAGCCATAATCATGCTAACAATGGAGTCATACCAGCAAATTACCGCCCAATCATGTTTAGGATTGTCGGCGAATCTTTCGCCTTGCAATTCCCATCCATTGCCTTTCCAACCCATCACAGTGTCTGTCAAATTGTCAAAGTCTCTAGCTGTGATTGTCATTATTTGACCGCCTTGATGCGTGGGTAATGTCCATTAAACTCAACATACTGAGCTAGTGTGACAACACTCTTGTATTCATTGCAGGGGACGCAATGAGTTTGATTTGTGACCTGTCCATCGCAATAAATGCAATACAAGACTTGATTTGTAGTTACTGCACTTTCGTATATCTCTATTGTTGCCATGATCTGTACCTATCTGTGCCAATGCCCTTGATTGGCTACAGGATTAGTGTTGCATAGGTAACTGGTCAGTTACCTGATTTTAGGTAACGAAATGATAACGATTTCTAGGCGTACAACTTTCCGTACAAGGTGAATGAGCCATCCTTATTTATAGGCACAAGCATGGGAGAAACTCGGTCTGCGTAGGTTTCAATGACTGCAACAGACATCTGCCAATTCGCGCTTCCAGCCTTCAAATAAGAGGCTTTCTTCTTGTCCATGACATTTCCTGCCTCTAAGCCCCACAAAGTCCTGTATGAGGCTCCTATGCCCTCTGTGAAGGCACTAATGCCTGCCCTGTGCGTGTGACCACAGACTACAGACTTGCCGAACTTCTTAGCCAGACCTAGAGCTGTAAGTCCAGCATTAGAGTTCATTGATCCTTCGTCACCATGAACTAAGACCCATCCCTTGTGAAATTCGAATGGTCTTTTATGAAATCTGATTCCAAGCCCGTTGAAGTCCATAAACTTGGAGTATTCAAGCTCGGGCAATCCGATGAGGCTAGGTGCTCGTAGTAGCGTATGGTAGAGCCTATCCGTGTGGTTGCTTCTAGTGACATCTGTTGTGCCGAGTTCATAGAGAATATCCTGCGCAAGGCTTCTGTCAGCATCTAGCGTACCTTCCCACTCTAACTTAGTACCTTGCGCCCAACGCGACTGTGACTGCATATCTAGCTCATCGCCTGTGTTAAGGATGAGGTCAAACTTTTCCCGTTTTACTAACTTGATAAGATTCTTCACAGCTTGCTCGTGGTGGTATGGGATTTGTAAATCTGATATCACCAGATATCGCTTTTTAATCATCATCCTCATCCGCGTAATCGCCGAACTTATTTGGATCGACTGGGTCTGGCAATATCCAAGCAGGATAAGATTGAGGTTCAGTAATCATAAACAGGGCTATATCTTCCTTAAAGCCAGCCTTTTTTAATGATTGAAAATACTCATAAATCCCAATGCAATAAGCATCAAGTTTTGAGTAGCCTTGATCCTCTAATGCCCTAGTTGCTTTTCTTGCCATAGCACAATGTTACCTGTCTAGTAAGATGTTATAGATTTCATCAACCCGCGAGTTGAGTCTTTTAATCTCAGACAAGAGATGCGTAATCACATAACCAGCAAGACCGCCAATGACTCCAAGGGTTGATAGATAGAAAGTAAAGAAGTCTGTTTGCGTCACTTTTTGAATCCAAGTGCAGGATCATTAGGCGATAAGTATCGCAAGACTGGTGGAAGTATAGAAGCAACGCCTGCTGCAATAAGAGCTTTAGGGTCTGTGACCCCAGCAGCTGCCATTGAGATAACTGCTACTAAAAAGGCTCTAGCCCAAGAACCTGCTGCTGTCTTTAGTTCATTCATTATTTTCCGCCTAACATAGGTATTTGAAAAAACTCACCCAGTAAGTCAGCTTCTTTCTTAAAACTGACATGCATGTGGTGAAGGTGTTTGTTAGCCCCTGTGTAGTTACGCCACTTCCAGTTAAGGACGGAAGACGCAATCCTGCCGTTAAATATAATGTACGAAATGCGCTTTTCTGCTTTAGACTTGCAAATGATTCGAAGCTGATCTGCAAGGTCTGGCATGATGTGCGGCTTGACTCCTGCACCAAAAAGGTCTGCGTCAATGTCAATGGCACGAACCCAACCCTGCTCATCTGGATTATGATCAGACTTGCGAGCAGCGTGTCGGGTATCACCGACCCAACCATCCGATGCCCTGTCACGATCTGGGAAGGAATCATCTATCTGCTCTCGTAACTGAATAGCAGCTTTACTTAGCTGTGGTTTCATCAGTCACCATCGGTGTGGATAGTGCCGCTTCTGCTTCTCTGCGGTCATACTCAGCCTTTGTCATTGACTCGGCTTTGTTGTTTGCCTCATCAAGAATAAGAACCATTGGTTCGCCGTTTGAGTTTTCATATTCTGTTATTGTCATTTTACAACTCCGCGTTAAAGCCTATGTAGGCATTGTTAGTAGTGTTTGCACCGAAAACACCGCCTTGTCCAGCGGTTAATCCTGTTGTGTTCATATTCAATAAAGTGTTGTCCCAGTTGGCCGTGTCTAGCGTTGGCACAGATGTTGCGGTTGCGTTAGTTGCCCCCGATAGTGCTTTGTAATCTGCTGCCGTTCCTGAGGTTTCAATAGATGTTGGATTTACTCGCATTTGTACAGGTAATTTAACAAGTGCAAGGAATCGCGTTGTGCTGTAAGCAAAACCATTAGAGAACCAACTTGTGCTTGTTCCGTTTGTTACTGCTCGGTAGTAGTAACGCTGACAAGCGGCTAATTCTCCTTGGATTGTTCCGCCAGCGCGTTCAAATTCAGTCGCGACTGAACCTAATTCAAGTTGAATTTTTCCATAATAAAGGCTTACTGCTGAAGCAACCGAACCAGTATCAAACAAAACCATTAGTGACTTTGCAGTTGATGGGACGGCAAAAACAGAGGATGACTTGGTATAACTTCCGCTAACTGCGCTAACGCTTCCGCCTGTTGTCGCAGTAATTTCTGTCCAAGAACCTGAAACTGCGACATCAACTGAAGTTGAATAAAAAAGTTTTGTTTGAATTGTCGTGGTTGTCGAGGCTTGGTACTCACCTGATAGCACTACTGTTTTTCCAGCAAACTGAATTGCGTTCATTGTTTCAATGGCTTGACGGAATTGAACTGTTGTTGTGCCACTTGTTAAAGCCTTTAGCGCGTAACGAACGCCTGCAGGAACTGTTGTGGTTTCTTGTGAAAATGTTGTGCTTGCTGCGTTCATCCACCAGCGGTCTGCGGTTGTGTATGCACCTTGTGTCGCGCTAGATGTACCGCGTTGCCAAATGTCAAAGCCACCATTTATCAAGATGTTCTTTCCAGCAGCCATTGAACCTTGATAGCGCAAACCTGTTGAAGTGGAACTATCTGCTACAAGTGTCTCGCCGTTGTTGCCTACCGCTAGGCGGGTATCGGCTGTTGAGTAAGTAAATAGATCACCTTTAGTAGTAAGTGGGCTATTGGCTGCATCTGAGGCAAAGAATATGGCCGCACTTGTTGAGTTAAAATAAAGGCTGCCAGCATCGTATTGCTGCAAGGTTAGGACTGAGCTTGTGCTAACTGTCGCTGTGCCTGCCGTAACTGTGCAGACACCTGCTCCCACATTCTGAATCTGGACAGTGTCACCAGCTGCAAACAAACCAGTATTAACTGTAATGGTTGTGGCACTTGCGCTGTTCATTTGTACGACTGTGCCAGCATCTGCTGCCACCAATGTGTAACTGGTAGTTTTAGCAGTTGTTGATCCACCACCTAACGCAGTCTGTTGAAGTGATGTCATTTGGGCAGCAGTCAGAATCTGTCCAGTGGTGAAGGTTTGTTTTGCCATCTTTTCTCCTTAGTAGGTTAATACGCCTGTATCAAGTAATCCATAAATTGAGCTATCTAGCACAAATCCATCAATGATGGGTTCGAGCGTAGTCAGGACAACTTTCCAACGATTAACTCCTATGTCCATTTTAACACCAAAAACCTGCAATGTCTTTGATAGGGTTGATCCAGCAGGCTGAGTTGTAGTAATAGATATTGGGTCAAAAAAGTCCAAATCTAAGGCAGCAAGAATGCCTGCATCATAATCATTAGTGTAAAGGTCAAGCTCAATTGCATCGCATCGAATGCTTGTTTCTTGACGACTAGCCACATAGGATTGTGCATATTGCAGGGCAATGGCATCTGTAGTCATAAGCAGGTTTTGTTGGTTGTAGCTGTGCAAGAAGTATTTCGCAATAGAGGCGGCATCGCTCGCAGTCTGAGTTGTTCCACCAGTCCTAGTTATTTGAGCTGAGTTGTAAATCAGCGTGTCGTCTAAACGCCATACAGCGTTAAAATAGCCAATGCCTGTCCCGTTGTCATTAAAGACTACTGGACTTGCCCCTGAACCCGCTGTAGTAACTGATCTGTCTTGAAATGTTGCAAACCCACCCGCCGAAACATAGAAACTGCCATACTCGCTCATCTCTACATTCTGCATAGCTGCAAGGGCAGTTCTAGCAGTTGCAGGATCAGCGGCCATTTGAGTTAATCCAGCATCCACATCGCGTAAGGAACTAGGCCATGAGATTGTGTCAAGAATGGCATTGATTCTTGCGCCTGATAATTCATTAGTTACTGCTGTGCTGACTGTAGCAATCTGCGCATTTTGGAATAATCGAAAAGCATCAACGGCTGTAATAACAGTGTAAGCGACTTCATTAGCACTTGCTTCTGGTTGTGTTGTTGTGTAACTCGTAATGTAACCACTAAAAATTGGATAATTGACGCTGTTCCAGTTTGCACTTATTTGCACTTTACGCATTGGAGTAAGAAGCTGATAGTAGGGAGATGATGGGTTTTGGGGATTGAATGTGCCTGACTCATCAATTAGGCGCAAGGTCAATGTGCCAGTTTGAAATTGGTCAGCCTGCGCATTGCGACCACGCGAAGTAGAAACCATATTGATTTGATTAGAAACATCGACAATAACTGCCGCTGAATCGCCAAGAATATTTGTGCCAAGAAGTCCTGAATCAAGAGTCATTGTCTGCGTAAAAGATGGCCCTTGTGAAAAGTTAATAATCGCGCTAAGTGTTGGTACTGCCATTAAATTGCTCCAGCGTATTGTGTGCTGTTGCCATTTCGATTATTTTCAATAACGGCATTTTGCACAACTTCGATAAGACCACTTGTATTATCTACAATTGTGACTACTACATTGCCAGCCCCGTAGCCTGCGCCTTGATTCATGGTCTTACTATATCCGCCAAAATCGCCTAATTTCTTTTGATATTCGACTAACGATAAAAAGTCTGCATAATTTTGTGCATCTAAAGTATCTGCCATAACATTGGCTAAAGTTGTAACGGCATCTGAGTATTCCAAAATAGCGTCTATAGATTCTTTGCCTGTTAATTTAGTTAATACTGGCTGACCTTCAAAAGGATTTTTTGGTTTAGTCGTATCTCCGCTACTTGGCATACCCAAGGTTGGAAACTTAAACTTAGCCAAAAGTGCCAATGCAGCCTCAAGATTTGCTAGGTTAATAAGATCAGTAGATTTCATGCTATCAAGAATTGATTTGATATCAATCACTTTATTGTTTTGACCTGTTAAAGCACCAAGAATTCCAATATCGGCATTAAGTATTTTAGTGGCAGCTTCAATGCGAGCTGTATCTTTTGAAGCAATAGCATCTTCTAGTGCGATTATGTCTTGCTTGATTTTGAGGCGTTGCATATCCGCAATAATCATTGCTGCCGCTGCTGCGTTTTGTGTCTGGCCTAGCTGCTCAGCTTGGTTGATCATGGCTGCGTTTAATGAAATAGCCTCATTGTCAAAAAGGTCTTTACCTTTACCAAGAGCAATGTCGGCTTTTGCAAGTGCAATGCGCAATTTCTCAGCGGCCACTTGTTTATTCTTTAGATTAAGTCTTTCTTTTTCTCTTTTTAATGCTTCTATTTCAAGTTTAGCAAGAAGTTCTTTTTGCTTCTTTTCCGTAAGAGTTAATTTTGTTTCTTCTTTTTTAGTGGAAGGTACAACATTTACTCCAAATTGTTTTCCAGCAAACCCTGCAAAAATCTGACTAGGAAGGTTTTTTAGATTCTTAATGAGAGTTGGGATAGCACCAATTGTTCGACCTGATTGCCTTGTTACATTGGCGAGTGCAGTAGCAATTGATTCAATAACATAAGCTGCATCTGAGGCATCAGTACCCCCACCAATAAGGGCAAAGGCATCTACTAGGCCGCCGCCAATAATTTCAGAAGCATTAGAACTAGCGACAGTCAAAACATCAAACTTGTAAGCTGTAGTACCTAGATAATCTTCTGCTGCTCCTGCTGATCGTTTTAATAGGATTCCTAAAATGTCAGAAAAAGATTTGGACTGTAGTTCTGCTTTGGAGAGTCCTGTATTGTATTTTGTAAGACCTTTAGTAATTCCAATATAGCCCTTACCTAAATCATCGGTAACAGTAGCTAAATCAATTCCTGATGCACGACTAATCGTAATGGCATCGCCAAGAAGTTTTTGCGATTGAGTCAATGACCCAGTCGTGGTCAATAGACCCTGAAACGCTGGACGGAGAATATCATCTGCAATTGCTGCTGATTTTTCCAATTTGCCAATAAAGTCCGCAATTTCGGGATTAGCAAAACCAATACCTAGATTTTCTACAGCTCTAGTAAGTCGTGTGGCTGCAGCTTCGTCTGCTACAAA
>Ga0214921_10005931_pt1 | contig 16998 bp, 19 predicted proteins | sample LL1505_MetaG_FD_177992 | JGI IMG/M metagenome (GOLD analysis project Ga0214921, IMG submission 177992) | Freshwater microbial communities from Lake Lanier, Atlanta, Georgia, United States - LL-1505 | ecosystem: Environmental > Aquatic > Freshwater > Lake | place: USA: Georgia | collected...
GGAATTGGCCCGTGGTGGGCACAGGGTGCAGGTCTGAACCGCGGATTCCATCGTTGTATCTGCTCCTCCACAGGCGATTGTCGCTGCATCAATGATAGTCAGTTTCAGAACAGTTCCATCTATCCACAATATTATTTCAACTAAATAGGAAATGGGCATCATCGGATTATTGGTACTACTTGTTCTAATCATCGCGGTATTTGGTTGGATGTGTCAAACGAGTTTGGAACCGTTCATGGATTCTCCACCTATGACAAAAACTGAGGACCGCATATGGGGCGATACAAAGCAGTTTGACATGAAAATGAAACCGTGGTTTGGTTACGAACCCGGTCGCTATGGACCAGGCTGGGGTCGCACGGGATGCAGTCGTGCCCCCTCCTGTACCGATGTGTAAGCATCAATAACCCATACATGGGTATTATTATCTGCCTATTAGTAAATATGGCGCGTATCTCACGAAATAAATGCCCTCCTGGTGTACTTTGTATGTCAGGTGGCCTTGTGACCACTCTGTTTATTCTGCTCGGTGTCGCGTTCCTGTTCATTCTCTACGCGGTCGTGTTTTTGAAGCCGCAGCAGACCCCCACCGTCATTGTTCCAACTGCACCCAGGAACACCATCATTCCCATGGGAGAATCGCGATACGACCGCGCTCCGCAGCCACTTCGTGACTGGATGATGCCCCCTGAATTTCCACCTCGTGGCGGTATTGCAACGATACCCATTAATATTCCGACACAGGGTCTCCCAGAATCCTTCCAGTCAGTGGGTCTGATTCGCGTAGAGAATGATGTCTGGCCGCTCTATGGCCGACGCACGGCGTCAGGAAGCGGTGATCGCTGGAATTACTACACGCGAACGGACTCCTTCAACCCTGTTCCGATTCCCATTCGCTTCCAGAAACGCGACTGCATGGACGACGTCGGCTGCCAGGAAATCCTATCAGGAGACGAGGTGAAGATTGAGGTCTTAAACAAAGAGGGAAAGACAAAGATGTACCGCTTTGATGGACCCAAATATATTCCAGGACTACTATAGAATCTACGTATGAAATACAATGGTGCCCTTGTATCATTGATACTAGTTACTATCATCGCGTTATTTGTCCATGTTCAGAGGAAACCACACAAGGCTTCCGTCCTGCGGATCAGTGTCGCAGAGGCACGTGCGCGGCGTTTCGGATTGATTGTGGATGTGCGTACACCAAGACAACGTGATCTACTCGGATATTACCCCAATTCTATACCTATTTCGCTAGAACGCTTAAAGGAGGAAGTACCCCTTGATATTTCAAGTAAGAATACGTGGATCCTTGTCTATGGAAATGGTGCTGGCGATGACACGGCACGCTTCGCGGCCGAAACGTTGCATCATATGGGATATGTTAACACACGATACATTACCGAGTCCTATTTGAGCCTCATGCCTGGTAGTCAATAAAAAATATACGAATGACATTGCAAATAATTAGATATATTTTTTTCTAGGTAAGGTCAAGGATATGTTCTGTCCATTGGATGTAACGACTGGTTTGGTTCAATTGGTGGGTCCAATCTCTACCATCGATCTGAAGAATATCACTGTCAATACCTACCCACTTACCATCTCGTTCGCACCACGCACGACGATTCCTACACTGATAGGAAATAGAATTGATGAATCTACGGAGAATACATGCACCTACAAGGGGAAACGATACAATTTGGTAGATGTCCAGATCTGTTCCGTGGCACACAAGGGATTTCTTCTACCAGGCGACAGCAAGCCGCCAGCTGCAGAACTCATCATGACATTTGTCCCCAATTCGCAGCCAGATGATGTACAGTCTCTTTCTGGTATTTTACTGTGTGTGCCCATTTACGATTCAGGGACGCCAGATCATGCAGAGTATCTCACCCAGTTGATGGAGCAAACCATCCCATCGTGTAAGTATACCAATATCGTGGGTTCGGAATACATGGGAGCAGATTATCAGCAGATTCCAGATTCTACCCTGTCATCGTGTGTGAAGGCATGTTGTGGAGACACCAATTGTTTGGCGTATTCGTTCCAATCAGGAACGTGCTCGCTGAAGAATGCGATTCCTGAGATCAAAAACACGGGCGACCGAACGCAGGTCACGGGTACTGTAGACCATCGCATACCAAACAAGGGTGCAACACCGAGTACCTGTGCCGCTCCTGTTTCCAAGGGGCCCGCAACCGCGGTCGCAGGCGACAAAAAAGAGAACAAGTCTAATGCAGCGACACTAGAGTCCTTCTTCTACGCGTGGAGCGGAGATACGACGCAAACGTCTCTTGCGTACAAGACCTGCTTTGAAGTACTAGACAAGGACAATCGGCCAACCTCCAAGAGCCTCTATGTGGTGGTCTTCCCCAACGGGGCTCATCTCACGCAGGCAGGTTATCAGCAATTACTATTACAACTTAATGGAACACTATTACCTTACACGGTCCCTCCGGCTATTCGTGGGGGTGATGCAACACTAAAGGCGTATGACTTTGACGAGGAGGGCAGAAAGGTGGTAACCGAGACATCCAAGGATGGTATTATCTATGCCACGCGCTTGTCCAGTTGTACCGATGATTTCAAGCATCGCTTTGAATACTTTACACAGCCCCCTCGCCTTCCCAGCTCGGCAAAGAACGGTGGTCCGCCAGGATTCAATACCGAGCAGTGCCCGTATTACAAAACATCACAATACAAATGTGTCCCGTTTAATCAACTCACCGACCTATCAGGTGATTATGTGATTCCAGGAGTAAAAACGCTGGAAACCATTCGTTATGAACAGGAACAGCAAAAAAAGAAGAACCAAGGAGAAAAATCGGGCACGGACACTGGCAAAGGTGATACTACGAAAACAGGTGGGTCCACTACGGAGGATATGGAGTCCCTCTTTGCCATGGGAATTGGTGGCATTCTTGCCGCAATCGTGGTATTCCGAGTCGCGACGTGGGCCGCCAATCACACTAAATAATACCAATAATTAGGAATATGTTGGAGGTAACCGTCTTTTTTACATTAATTGCGGTATTGTTACTCATAGTGTATTTGGTGATTTCACGCAATACTATCTATGATGCAGAGGGATTTGAGACACATTATTTGGCTTCTTGTCCATCAGGATACAATCACAGTTACACTGCCGATGGTGATGTACTTTGTTGTGATGGTCAAATTATGGCAAATAAGTGCCTAGGTGATAAACAGTGTATTTTGAATGGAAAGGGAACGGCTACCCTGCCGAATTGTATAGACTTACTCAAACAAGAGTATGAGCAGAAAGCCACTACATGGTGTCCTTCGTCACTTCCACAGTACTTTGAAGACCGCGAGAAGCAGATAAAGGGGTGTACGAGTGGCCCATTAAATAGCACGATGAATGCACCGAAGACAACTACACAGCCACAGTGTCATGTGTATGCCGATTTCAACAAGAATCGTGTCGCCAAAGACAGTTGCTACAATGTAACGTTACTGGATAGCACCCCGTGTTTTGGACAGAATTGTACGAAGGAGCTGATTCAGCCAGTTCCTGGTGTGCCCCCTCTGCTTGCGATAGGATTTACCGATGGTATGGGAATGCATCGCATCGCCTATACACGGGAGTCGTTAGCCAACTTCCTGGATGTAGTGAATCCGAGGTGGAAGGATCAGGGCATTGATCTAGAGAAGAGTATCAATGTCGCGGAGGTAGCCAAAGCATTCTACGTGGATAAAACACGGAATCAGAGCCAGGTCCAGTTCTAACAAGCCAGTACCCTTATTATTATAATCATTTCAAATGAGATAGATAATAAGGAAATTTATACGTTTGCACTATCAATGGTCTGGACACCGTGAATATGACCAAACCCGAGTTCTTCAAACAATTCGTTGGAACCCGTTCCCTCTTCAGGGCCATCCTTATGAAGCGGGTATACTGTGGCGAGTACCGCCTTTTCGTTGATGGTGGGCGCCACGGGCTCAAAGTTGGTGATATCCACACATTCGTCTATGCTCTTGGGCATGTACACCGTTTCCTCGTCCTGTGGCTTGTCAAACGCATTGACAGGTACTGTTTCCTGTGGCCGACTTGCTTCCTCCACTGTGGCAAGTCGTGGCGTATTATCCATTTGGTCCACCTTCTGGAGTGCGACGGCTACCTTACGACGATTGCGTTCCAGGTATAGGCTCGCGATTGCCAGGAATCCAAAAATACCAGCAGTTGGTCCCATACTAATCAGGAAAAGCAGACTAAGAACCACAAGAAGACGAACGACAACATTATCTAGCAACAGTAGTAAACCGGTAGGTAGGAAGGACGAGAACAGAATGAGTAGGGATAGGGCAATAAAGTAGGTTAATTCCGTCTGGAACATTTCTCTGTAATATTCTGCTTTTTAAAGTCACAGACTTAAGCAATTCCCACGATGATAGAATAGCAACACACATATCCAGACGACAATGGCTACTACACAGGGTAATATTCAGGACAAGGTGCGTGTTCTTACATCCAAAGGATATGCTATCAAGAAGTCCATTCTCAATGAGATTCAAACCCAGGGTCTACGTTCGGAGCTGACCATGCAGCCCAAAACATTAGACAAGTTTCAGAAGTGTGTACCCTCCTTCCCTATTTATTATGAGTCCAAGACCCGCTTCTATGTGCCGCGACACTGGGGAATTCAGAAGTTTGGCCAACCGGAAGCAGATATTGTATCAGAAGGATTGCCATTACCTGAGATTGTGTCGTTTAAGGACAGCTTCAAGCCGCATGATTTTCAAAAAGATATTATTAATACGTTCATTGAAGGGGGTGGAAATGGTTTGATTTGTGTTCCATGCGGTTATGGTAAATCATATATGGCATTAAATATCGCATTGCGTCTACAAAAAAGATTTTTGGTCATTGTTGATAAAGAGTTCTTGATGAATCAATGGAAGTCCGAGATTTCTAACTTTATTGATGGGGCAAGGGTTGGTGTTCTTCAGGCGAATAAGGCGCAAGTAGATGCAGACAAATATGATATCACCATTTGTATGATTCAAACCATATGTCGTCGTGAATTTCCAGATGGATTCTTTGACCAGTATGGCTTCGCTGTATTTGACGAATGTCATCACCTAGGAGCATCTTATTTTTGCGAAGCGCTTAAGAAGATACAAACTAAATGCATGCTGGGCCTTTCTGCGACACCTGACCGAGAAGACGGGCTATCGTGTGTATTTGAACATTTTTTAGGAGAGGCTGTCTATAAACTAACAATACGTGCTCCTGATAAAGAGGCCGTGGTAAAGGCAATTTGGTTTCATTCGGATGACCCCGTATATAGCGAGGTTCCAGTGAATTGGAGGGGAGAAGTTGTTACTGCGAAACTGCTGAATCAAGTGGCTGAATTTGAGACACGAAATCAGAAAATTATGAAAGTGATAGATGAATATGCACAAGACTCCAATCGTAATATCCTAATTCTAAGTGACCGCATTTCTCAACTGGAATGGTTTGAAAAGGCACTGAATGAATGGTCGACGAAATACAAACACGGATATTACATTGGGGGGATGAACCAAAAGGTGCTCGACGAGAATGCGGAGAAGTGCCAGATTTTGCTAGCAACATACCAGATGTGTTCGGAAGGGTTCTCAGTGAAGAAACTTAATACAGTTATTCTTGCAACGCCACGAAAGAACGTGGAGCAATCTACTGGACGAATTTTTAGACAACGAATGGACGAACGCAAAGTAGCGCCTCACATTATAGACATTATTGATTCCCATGCTATGCTTACTAATCGCTGGTACATTCGCAATCGTTTCTATAAAAAATGTGAATATACAATTCAACATATTGACAAACCGAAAAAAGTAGTGAAGGATAAGGAAGAAGAGGAAAATAATAACGAGACATTCTTATTTAAGTTCTAAATGAGTTCTTAAAAAATTTGATTACACATACTTTACAATATTTCATTAGAAAAAATGTCCCGAAACACATGCCAAGGAGTGAATTGTAGTGTTCTAGCTACGTATAACTATAACACTGAGAAAAGGGCAAAATATTGTGCGAGTCATAAAAAAGTGGAAATGATTGATGTTATTAGTAGACGATGTAAAGAGGATGGTTGTTCTACACAGCCATCCTATAATTATAAAGGGGAAACAAAAGCACTATATTGTTTAAAACACAAACAAAAGGACATGATTGATGTTAAAAATAAACGATGTATAGAAGAAGATTGTAATAAACAATCAACCTATAATTATATTCATGAAAAAAGAGCAGCATATTGTGTTAGCCATAAAAAAGATGGTATGGTTAATATTAAAAGTATATGTTGTATTGTAGATGGTTGTCGTACACGACCAGCTTTCAATTACGAAAATGAAAACAAACCATTATATTGTGCGAAGCATAAAATGCAGGACATGGTTATGGTCATTAAATTCAATAAATGTATTCAAGATACATGTACAACAATTGCGTCATTCAATTATATAAATGAAACAAAACCGATATATTGTGCAACACATAAACAAAGTGATATGGTAAATATCATGCACACAATGTGCATTCAAGATAATTGTAATACACGGCCATCATATAATTATGATAACTCTAAAATGGCAATTTACTGTAAAGTACATAAACTGGATGGTATGATAGACGTAGCACGTAAATCTTGTAAAACACCATTATGCGATACCATTATATCTAATCATGCATATGAGGGTTTCTGTATGCATTGCTTTGTTCATCTATTTCCAGATAAACCTAACGCACGCAACTATAAAACAAAAGAAAGAAGTGTGGTAGAATTTATTCAATCGCAATTTCAGGATAAAACAATTGTGTCAGACAAACGGATTCAAGACGGTTGTTCAAGACGAAGACCTGATATACTAATTGATCTAGGATATCAGGTCATTGTGGTAGAAGTAGATGAGAATCAGCATGCGGATTACGATTGTAGTTGTGAAAACAAACGTATCATGGAATTATCAAAAGATGTAGGTCATCGCCCCATTATCTTCATACGATTTAATCCAGATGATTATATAAATAAGGATAATTCAAGCGTTATCTCCTGTTGGGGTATTGATAAACGTGGACTATGTTGTGTAAAAAAGTCAAAAATAAAGGAATGGGCAGATAGACTACAAGTCCTTAAAGATATGGTATCATACTGGATCGAGCATGAATGTAATAAAACAGTTGAAGTCGTACAACTGTTTTATGACCAAAATATTATAACAGATTAATTGTTTAGTGCTTCTTCGTACGCTTCTGCGACTTCTTCGCCTTCTTCGGGCCACGACGCGTCTTGCGCTTGCCACCAAACTTCACAGGTAGGCCTTGGTTGGAGCCATCAAAGTCCTTGCGCGTCCAAACCTCATTGATGGTGACAGGGGTGAATTTGCCCGCATCAAAGGCAACAGGGCCCGCTCCACCCTTGTTTTTCTTATTCTTGTTCTTGTTCTTACGGGAACCGCCCGTCTTGATACAGGCCTGGTTAAATGCGCCCGCAGGATAAGGAGTTTGGACGGTAAATCCTGGAACAGCAGAGGGAGCACGCAGGGTCGCGAAATCATTGCGATAGCCGGCGGTGGGGGTATAGAGGCGCATGGCGTCCACCTGACCCACCTGGTACACGGGGAAGTTCGCGCGAGACGCAGACAGACTCGTTCCTTCAGGAACATACGCGCCACCTGAGAACGGCTTGGTCACAAACGGAGGAGTCAGAGGAGCAGTAGAGAGGAGCTGGATATCATTCGGGTTCGGGTTCAGAGGGTTGTAGGTACCAACCTCGCAGGGGATGCGTCCAAACGGGGCAGGCGCCACACCGACGCCGTTAATGGGGTTCAGCGGACCCATTCCAGGGAAGAACCCGTAGCGTCCACCCGCCTGCTTTGGCGCGGCCAGATTCGCCGCGTCCGCAGAGGAGTCCAGTGCAACCTTCGGCATCAGAGGCTGGCCATTGACAGGAACACCAGGCATGGACATGACAACAGGAAGGTTATTCGGATTTGCCACCGTGCCACCTGCGCCTGTCGTATTGGGGAAATCGCCTGGCTTGGGAGTCACGCTGCTGCTTACAGGGGGGAGTTGCGGGTTCGTAACAGGGCCAGGAAGGGGATCCGTGGTCGCTGCAAGGGGCATGGCCGCACCACCGCGCTTCTTCCAGGCTTTCTTGTTCTTTTTACCACGAGAGCCGCCTCCCATACCGGGCAGACCCTTGGGACTATAACTAGCAATATAACCAGGGCGTAGCGACATGGGATTTCCCGTACAATCCTTACCTTCGCCCGTGTATTGCCAGTGCTTCTGGTATCCAGGACTTACCGCAATTTCGTTAAAACTCGCGGTCGTTCCAGGTGCATTGGTGGGAAGGAAATCCGACCAGCCACCACCATTTGCCCTACGTTTGGTACGTCGGAGCGACTTGTTCCGTTTGACGGTACGTTTTGGCATTCTACTGTAGGGTACTTTTAAAAAAAGTACGCAAAAGGAGGGTACTTTTAAAAAAAGTACGCAAAAAGGAGGGTACTTTTAAAAAAAGTACGCAAAAAGGAGGGTACTTTTAGGCCAATGGGTATTTCAAATCGGTATGTTGTTAATAATAATACACTATCGCTGAAAAAGCAGGGTAAGGTCCACCAGGATTTCCTGTTGTCTCTAACGTAGTGTCCATAGTATCATTGGTATTAAAATTTACAGATTGTGTTGTAAGTGATTTTGTATTTTCACCAGCATTAAGGGTAAGTGACATAACAGGTGGAGCAGTATTATTTTTGTATATATAAAAAGTAACGGATTGACCCACAGTTATTGTCTCTGTATATGTAACATTTAAAGCGATAACGGTAGAGGGCTGTGTAAATAAAATAGGGAAAGCCTTGCTAGAGGAATAAGGATTTGCCTTTGCCTCACTTGTTAGATTTCCAGTAGTGGTTGTTCCAGGAAGAAGATAATACCTAACATTATTTGCTAAAGAATTTATTACTCCAAATTGAAAAGATGCGGGTGCTTGAACTGGGTTAAATGAGTTTCCATTTGCATCATTGTTCAATAAATCAGTCGCACCAACATTAATCGTTCCAGCAGTTCGATTTATATCATGTGCCGTTGCACCAACGCCTGTGGAATTTCCTCCAACGGTTGAGGTTTTAATTTCAAATACAGCTGAAGAATTGGTTGTTTCTACACCCACGATATCAAGACCTGTTCCACGAGCATATACCACAATATCACGAACAGCAAACCTGTTTGGACCACTCACTAAAATCCCTCTAGATCTGCCTTGGCTACTCGATATGACATTAATAGTGGAACGTTGTATAGCATTTGGAGTTGAATAAGCAGTGGAAGACGTTCCTGCGGAAAGTACTCCTATAACAGTAGGAGATCCAGATGCTGTAGATGTAATTGTCCAAATTGAATTTCTAAGTTTAGCATTAATAGATGTCCCACTTGGAAAATCTATACCAATAAGATTATGATTTCCAGAAGATGATAGGTTTGCTGTAAAATTTTCAGTACGACAATTTGTACCCATTGTAATTAAAGTTGTATCGGATGTTACATTCAATTTTTGAATAATAACTGCCTGTGGCGCATCACCTGTTAAGGATACTCCAGAGGGTATTACTAATGATTCATTGTACGTTCCAGCAAGAACACGGACATTTTGACCGGATAATGCTGCATTCAGAGCAGCCTGGATTGTTAAAAATGGTAAACGATATGGATCGCTTAATGCGATTGTATCATTTCCATAAACAGAATCAACTGTAAGTGTATTCCCAGTTGGATTAGGGACACCTTGTGGTCCTTGTGGTCCTTGTGGTCCTTGTGGTCCTTGTGGTCCTTGTATCCCAGGACAACATCCACCTGCCAGTGTTCTACATCGTCTTATATCTGTTATGTCAGAGGCACTCATCTACTTAAATATTGCTTTCTAAGAATAATTTTAGCCCCGATTTTAAATGCCCATTGTTCTATAAATAAGGGGTATCATAATTGGTAGGTATTTAGTTCTGTTGATTCTTGTGATAGAAGAAGGACGCCGTGGTAATGGGCGTTTCCTCTGGCATGATACGCACAATCTGATACTTGTGGAACCCAGCATTCCATTTGACCTCCACAGGGAATCCCTCGGGTTGGGACGCAATGGCCGAACGCAATGCAAGCGAGACTTGTAGGGAGGGGATGGAAGCGACACCCAAGTTTTCTCCTTCTTGTGAAAGAAGGGAGTACGTATCAGGGAGCACCGTCTTGGCATAAGGGGTACAAAGGGCACATAGCGTAGTAATGATTTCCGTACCTCGTTTGAGTTGAGGTGGAATGTATTCCACTTTTTGAACGGGCGCGGTGACCACGTCCTTCCAATACCAACGTGGTTGTTTCGCATGGTCCGCTTGAATCATCCAGTAAATCGCGGGATTGTAATGGAGATGCCATTCGGACAGTGGAATGGGTTTGACAACACGTGGCTTGAACGCAAGGAGAGGCTGGTCAGGCGGCAACGCATTCCAGAACTCGCGGAGTACCTCCCATCGCTTGGAGAACACCAGATGAGACCAGACATCTTTTCCGTCATGAATGAGAATGTCCTCTATCTGAAGCACGGACTCGCCTGACAGGATGTTGGCGAGACAGACGGTGGCACCATGTTGGCAGAAATGGGGTGGAAGGAGCCAACGGAACGTCATGCCCTCTTGGCGGTCAGGATACCAGATACAGGGCGCAAATCCTTCCAGAAAGACGAGGTAGGCCACGGGGCGTTTGTCAAACTTCGGCCATACCCATACTGCCTCCTTAGAGAAGGTCGGTTTCGCTCGATGGAAGGGCATATGGATTTCCACCCGTTCATGGAGGAAAGGGAACTTTCGGAAGAGAGATTCTATGGCCGAGATATGGTCGTTATCTAGGCGACGGAATCGTGCAACTTTGGTCTTTTCTTCGTAATGAGGTTTCGTCATGTTACTCGCTACGTATTCTACATCAGACAGCTTTAGATTCACACACATTCAAATTTGTTTATAACTTAGAAGGCAGAATAGCTCTTGTCTGACAAGGTGTCGTTTGCATAGATACCAGGCATGAACTCACCGCCACCCTGGATAAACTCAGGCTGGAACTTCTGAGAGTTATCCGAAGTGACTTGAATATGGTTGCTGGCGATGCCCGCTCCCACCGCAATGGTTGTATTGTCGTTCATCGGCGGAGGACGGAAGGAACGTTCAGGGTATCGCATTCTCTCAGGAACATCGGAACTCTCCTGTGGTTCGTAATAGGGGTCCTCAGGAGCAGGCTCGCCATATACGACTGTCTCGCCATTCGGTGCCGCCTGATTGGGTGGATTTGGACCGGAAGGAGAAATGGTACGTGGCGGATAAATAGGTGCCTGACGAATCTCTATCTCAGTAGGGGCAGGGACCTCAAATGATTCGGTGGCAATGCTAGGGGCGACCGAATCGTCAAAGATCTTGTCTCGCAAGAAAAGGTACGCCACAAAGCCGATGACAAGAAGAGCAACCAGGTGGAGATATGATTTCATTCCTCTTTTTGTTCTCGTGAAAATCCTACACCGCAATCTACATCAATGGTGTGGAGGTCGCGGTCGCCCTCTGGAGGGCCGTGCATGGGCCGCCTGCACGGGTGGTCCAAACTTGGCGTAAAACTCCTGGAAATTTTGGTGAACCTGCTGTGGATCTATGGTATGAGACGTCCCCACAGAGATAGAGGGAACAGAAATGGTTGAAGCAGACTGTCTACAGGGAGGTGGCCTCGTGGAGTATTCTTTTCGCAGTGGTTTTACGGATGATGAATGTACATGTGATGAAACATGTGATGATACATTTATTGATGTGTTCAACCACTGTTGTATCTCGTTCCATTCGGCCTGTAGGTGCTCTCGTGTAAACTCTGTCTCGGACCATTCCTTGCGCGGTGTCATTCGCATCCAGTACCCAATATGTTCCAGTGTACCATATGCATCCGAACGTAGCAGTTCATAGGGTACGTGATGAACCTCCAACAGTTCGGAACCAACCCAGTCTTGTGGCATCGTTTTTGCGAGAAATGTAATGACTGAATTGCTGCCAGATCCAGGGATTACAATTTGCTGTGTATATTTGTAGCTACGTGAGGAATAATCATTGTCTTCTACCACCCAATTTGACCCTGAATAACAACGAATGCTTTTCTTGGACGGATTGGGCGTGGATGCCTTCCAAACAAAAATTGACGGCATGATGCCCTGTCTGTTTGAATAGACGCACCAAGGATTTAAGCACTCTTCGCATTCCATAGACAATTATGCCGTCTCTATCCACTGTATTACTATCTATCAAAGGTGACGCACGCAAGGCGCTTCTACAACTTCCTGATGGTGGTGAACTGACACTAGAGATTTTGCAGAAATACTTTAAGAAAAAAGACATGCCTGAGCGAATCATCACCCATCCAACGGAGAACACCTTCCTTCATGTGTTCGGGTATAAAAAGGGAAAGAAGGGAACCGAGAATAAGTCCGTAATTCCCTCACTCCCAAGCCAAACTACCGTGTATGGTGATGCACTGGTCGTCGCTACGTTTGATGCCTCCTGGGGTCGTCCGATTCCCTTTACCGTGGATCAGTGGATTCGTGTTCAGGGTAAACAAAAAGAGGAAAAGGAAAATAAAAAGACGATAAAGCTTCGTGAGGAGGAACATGAGGAACTAGAAGAAGAGGAGGAAGAGGAAGACGAGGAAGAAGAACAGGAAGAGGACGAAGAGGAGGATGTCGTTGACGAGGAAGGTGTAGAGGATGAGGAATCAGAGGATGAATATGGAGAGGAAAGTGAGTCTGAAGAATCGTTGTCTGAGAAGGAGGAGGAACACGAGGAGGCTCCGCAGCCCATTAAAAGACGACGCGCAGCAACGGTAAAAGTGGACCCAAGCGCACTCAAAGATGACATAGATATGGAATCCCCACCTGAGTCTCATTTCATTCGTGCAACCAGCCTTGCAGGCTTTGATTTCCTAAAGGAGCATTTCTCGGAAGAAAAGATTCGTGGATTGGAGCGGGCTCTCTTTGAGACGTCTTGTCAGTACGCTAGAAAGGTCTACGTGGTACAGAATTGGAAGTCACCACAATTTATGGAGATTTACAAGCAGCATTTCCGCTCCATTGTAAGCAATCTCCATCCACAAAGCCCTGTAAAAAATCCACGTCTGCTTCATCGTATCTTGGAAGGAGAGTTTGAGCTATCGGTAATCCCCTTTATGAGCTCCTACGAAATGTACCCTGAGAAATGGTTTGAACTTAAGGACAAGCTGATGCAGCGAGAGCAAAAGATTCTAGAAGGAAACAAGAGCCGTGCGACGGATCAATTCAAGTGCCGCCGTTGTGGCAAGCGGGAATGCACCTATTATGAGCTCCAGACGCGTTCGGCAGATGAGCCGATGACCATCTTCATCATGTGTCTCAATTGCGGAAAGGAGTGGCGTCAGGGTGGATAAGAAAAAGATAGACTCTGCAATAGAACGAAAGCAATAATATAGTAAAAATACAGTTATTTTTAGTATACTATTATGGGTCGCGTACAATAACGAGTAACACCTGAAAGACATGCTGTATTTTCTGAAGTTGTTGATCTGTCGGCAGAAGACGATTGGACTCCATGTTTTTGAAGGTATACCGAGGAAAACAGCATAGCATATCGGCGCGATCTTGATTGATTTTCATGTTAATCCGTTTCCGAATGAGCTCCTGGAGGGATTCATAGTGAATACGATAGGACGGTGAGGAAGCTAACTCTCTTCCATCGGTGTCATCCCATCGCAAAGCCACGTCCTTTTTTGCGGTGCGCCGACGATTCGTAACAGGAATCCAGCCCTGAGTATCCATAATTATTTGTATAACTATTCGGTTTAGGCCGTCATCTATCTTGGACCCGTGCGGAATATAAATGAGCGTCAGGCAATACTACCGAACGTAAAATTATGCCTAATAATGAATTTATAATTCCGCACGAGACTAAAATAATGACTTTATAGAAGAACGTCTCCCATGTCCTCCTCCTGTATCCTAACGAGTGAGTTTAAAAATGCCCCCGTCTCCTTTTCGTTGTTACATGAACAAGAGTACTACAATCTTTACTTCCTGCTGCAGGCCGAAAAATCTACGGGTAAGCGACGTCGTGCATGTAGCGAAAAAAGCAAACAAAAAAATAGCATTCATAAACAAACATCATTTAGTTTTAAAGGATAATTACGTGCGTTTACAGAAGAATCAAATCCGTGAGTCGCCAGTACTCAAATAATCCATTGGGAAGAGGACGCTTGACAATAAATGGGAGACGTTTTTGCTCTAACTCATAACGAGCGATGTCACGCACGTCCGTTACATGCTTCGGGACCGCCACATAGGGGACAGCACCCTTACTGAGCTGGTTAGCACGGAGACCAATGATTTTTGTTTTTTCAAATACCGTTAAGAATGGATAGGTCCGGTGGTTAGGGTCTACTTTATTACCACCAGGAGGAACAACCTGCAAAGGGATTTTAGGGGCAACTTGCTCCACGTAGTCTAGATTACACTCAGGGTGTTGTTGATAGAGACGTTTTAGTTCGGGTTTTACCTCCATCTTTACTTCGGGGGCCTCCTCCATCACGGCGTTCTCGCCCTCATAATTCTCCTCCCAATCATTCTCCTCAAACTCGTTGGCGTTGTCGTGAAGGAAGTCGTCGTTGTCCATTTTCTAATGGTACTGCCTCGTTTTATTTTAGGCACCATCCCTGTCAATTTTTAATTTGATAAAATTTGATGGTAGGCATCGCCATCTTCGCATGGTACCGAACATAAAGATTCGTTATCGTTCTATTCCAGAAGATGTCTGCTACCGCCACTGACGCCACCGCCACCCCTGCTCCGCTCGTGGAGCACCCCTCTTCGGATTTCATCCAGGGGGATTTGAAGAAATATGATACATTTGATGAAATGGGATTGAGTGATGACCTGATTCGTGGCATTTATGCCTATGGTTTTGAGCAACCGTCCAAGATTCAACGAGTCGCCATCATGCCCATGAGCCAGCATAATGATATTCTCGCTCAATCACAATCGGGAACGGGAAAGACGGGAGCCTTTACGATTGGCGCTCTGAGTGTGGTAAATACATCCGTAAAGGCGCCGCAAGTCCTCGTCATTTGCCCGACCCGTGAGTTGTCGCAGCAGACAGAGCGTGTGGCCCGTGCGCTGGGTAATTACATGGGTCTCAAGGTTCTCTCCGCGACGGGTGGCAATCAGCTTCGTAGTGACATTAGTGCGCTGAAGTCGGGTGCGCAGTTTGTGGTGGGTACGCCTGGCCGTATCTTTGACCTCATTCGCCGCGGAGACCTCTTGGTGGAGCATGTTCAGTACATCATTCTGGACGAGGCAGATCAGATGCTGGAGGACCTCTTTGCGGAGCAAATCAAGTGCATCCTGGACAACAAGTTCCCATCCACCTGCCACCTTGCGCTCTTCAGTGCGACCATGCCGCAGAACGTCATTGACATCGCGGAGACGTATCTGAACAACCCTGTTCGCATCCTACTACCACCTGACGAAGTCACGCTAGAGGGTATCAAGCAGTACTATGTGAAGCTGGACCGTGAGGAGTGGCGTCTGCCGATTCTGCTGGACCTTTACCAGCACATTGCGGTCAATCAGGCGTTGATTTACGTCAATAAGCGTCAGAAGGCGGAGTGGCTGGCGAAGCAGCTCACCGCACAGGGATTCACGCTGGAGTACATTCACGGTGAGATGGAAGTCGCGGAGCGCAAGAAGCGCATGGATGACTTCCGTTCGGGTACGGTTCGTGTGCTGATTAGCACCGACCTGCTGGCACGCGGTATTGATGTTCAGCAGGTGTCCCTCGTCATCAACTTTGAACTCCCTATTCAGCGCGAGAACTATGTCCATCGTATTGGCCGTTCGGGCCGTTATGGTCGTAAGGGTGTTGCCATCAACCTGGTATCGGAAGAAGAGGTCAAGATGCTACAGGAGATTGAGGAGCACTATTCTACGACGATTGGTGAGCTACCTGAGGACCTCTCGTCACTGGGCGTGGAATAATCCCTCAAGCCCATATCCCAAACATAGAAATGAAAAAGAAACACAACACCCCATTATTTTTTACTATTCCTGGTGCCAGAAGTAGTAAAAACTATTTAAAGTGACACCGACATATGCTATCAACGTATCATGCATATCGCCATTCTTGGTTCGGGTTCCGTTGCGCAAAAGCTTGCAACCACCTTCTCGGCAAAGGGTCATACCATAACGATTATTTCACGGAATATAGGAACCGCCCTGATTTCCTGTCGTGAGATTCTGTCCGATACGATCCAGATGGCAGACAGCAAGGCCATTCGGAACGCCGATGTCCTGTTTCTTGCGCTCGGTGGTTATCCTACCACGCTCGTGGAAGCGGAGACAATCCTACGTGATTATCATATCACCAATGATCTGATTACCAACAAAGTCGTGATAGATGCCACCAACCCATTTAGCTCATCGGAAGCAGGGCAGTATTCTGCCTTTTTCAAGCTTTCTTCTCTGGGAGAAACATATCAATGCCTCCTTCCTGGTAGTCGCTTTTATAAGGCATTTAATACCATTGGCGTACTTCATCTGGGAGATGGAACCTTTCAAGGGACGAAGGCGACCATGATGTATGCGGGTGATGCAACGGATACGGAGGCGGTAGCAACCGTGGAATCATTGATTCGCGATTCCGACTTTGAACCACTGTGGGTAGGCCCTATGCGGTTTGCTCGTCATCTAGAATCTATCGCGGAACTGTGGGTAAATATGGCATATGTTACGAAGGCAACAAAAGAGGTGTTTAATAACTTTGCCATTTCGGTACTGACAAAGTGAATAAAAATACATGATACCGTGGTCTACGCATTAGTTGTCTGTTTCAGAAGGGTCGCGAATATTGGTACGACGGTGTTGGGGAGGAACAGGAGGCGGTGCC
>Ga0214921_10005933_pt1 | contig 16995 bp, 14 predicted proteins | sample LL1505_MetaG_FD_177992 | JGI IMG/M metagenome (GOLD analysis project Ga0214921, IMG submission 177992) | Freshwater microbial communities from Lake Lanier, Atlanta, Georgia, United States - LL-1505 | ecosystem: Environmental > Aquatic > Freshwater > Lake | place: USA: Georgia | collected...
AAAAGAGAGTTGGCTAGTCCGCTTTCAGAGTTTTTGAGTGTAGGAGTTTTAACCATCATTATTTTTTATGGCGGCCAGTTGGTATTGAGCAATGAAGGTAGCCTTACGGGAAGTCAATTCATCACTTACATTGCCTTATACTCGCAAGTGTTGGTACCAGCAAAAAATATTTCGGGAGCTATTACTAACATACAGCGTGGTCTGGCTTCTGGCGAAAGAATCATTCAAATTTTGGATGCCGAAAATCCTATTACGGATAAACCAAATGCCGAAAACATCAACACATTCAGTAAAAATATAGAATACAAAAATGTAAGTTTTGCATACACAAAAGGTGATGTTGGTTACGCTCTTAAAAACATCAACATCAGCATAGACAAAGGGAAAAGCATTGCATTGGTGGGCCGTTCGGGCGGAGGTAAATCTACTTTTGTGGATTTGCTGCCACGTTTTTATGATGTAGTTGAAGGAGGAATATTCATTGATGGACATAACATTCAAGATTTAAAAATGAATAGTCTGCGTTCGTTGATGGGTAATGTAACTCAGGAGTCAATTTTATTTAACGATACAATTTTTAATAATATTGCTTTTGGCATACCAAACACTACCGAAGAAAAAGTGATTGAAGCCGCTAAAATTGCCAATGCGCATGAGTTTATTATTCAAACCGAAAACGGTTACCAAACCAACATTGGCGACCGTGGTGCTAAACTGAGTGGCGGCCAAAGACAACGCATTAGCATTGCACGTGCTGTACTTAAAAACCCACCCTTATTAATTTTAGATGAAGCTACTTCGGCTTTAGATACCGAAAGCGAAAAACTGGTGCAAGAAGCATTGAGTAATTTAATGAAAAACCGAACCAGTATTGTTATAGCGCATCGTCTATCTACCATCATCAATGCCGACGAAATAGTTGTATTGGACAAAGGGGAAATTATTGAGCGTGGCAACCACAAAGAATTACTTGCAACCAATTCTCATTACAAAAAATTATATGAGATGCAGGTGTTTAGTTAATGAATAGAAGTTGCCGTGCGAAGAGTAAAAGATTTTATTGCTTTTATGAAGTTGTGATTATCTAAGTAACTACCTAGTTTTTCTTCAATAACTTTGTGTAAACCATTTCAAACATTTCCTTAAAAAAATTATTGTCGGTAATTTTTATTCTGTTGGCAATAAGCATAAATATGGCAATTGCTAATACGTTTTTTGTAAACAGTATTACAAAAACATTGGTTGCAAAATCTAATTTATTGATACCAAAAACCAATGCTACTACCAACACTAAAAAGTAAAAATGCTTGATGTGAAAAGGTTGAAATCCGTACTTGTTTTTAATGAAAATAAATTTTAGGGTATTGAATAATAAACTTGCAGTCGCGTTACTAAATGCAGCACCCATTATCCCAAATTTTGGTATTAGTAAAATATTTAATCCTACCGATACTACCAACATGATTATTAGAAACAATGAACCATAAAAATAATACTTGCTACTAAATAAGATACTACCATTTAAGCCCGTTATCATATTAAAATAGGCACTAAAGCAAAGCACAAAAACAACTGGCAATGCTTGCAAATATTCACTTGGTAAAAAGGTGTATAGAAAGTTTATGTTTACTAAAAGTAGTGTAAGTAAAAAGCCCCCAAATATGGTTAAGTAGTTGGTAGATTGGTAATAGATTTTTTCTATTTCTAGCATATTTACTTTTGACCATGAGTCAGCAATTTTTGCGTTTGAAATTCTTTCTAATGCTCCTATAGGTGCTTCAATAATAGTGGGTATAAATGCTGCAACGGAATAAATACCAACCATTGATAGAGGCAGGTATTTTCCAAGAAAAACAGTATCGGTATATTTAATTCCTAACGAAGCAAAAGCAGTTATGGAAAGCAATAATCCGTAACTGATAATCTCACCATAATTTTGCTGTTTAATAAATGCAACATCTATTTTAATGCTTGGCTTATCAATCAGATATATGTATACCAGCAAGCTTAATGTTTGTATTAAATAGGATGCAATAAAAAGATTGATAAAGGTATTAAGGTCATACAATTTAAAGAAGAATAGTACTACAAATATAATATTCAAAAACCTTACAACCACATCATTTATAAATGCTGGAATGGTAGATTTGAAAAGTACTTGGCAGTATATACTAAACAATGCGTTTAATGCAATAATAATACAGAATGGAAATAATAAATTAAAATACTCAGTAAACAAATGCGACTCTTTTTGGTACATTTCAATAATGAAACTTTTAAAGAAAATAAGCAATGCCGAAATGAAGCAAAAACCTATTGCAGTAAATAAAAGTAGTAAACCAAAAAAACCATGATGCCTAGTTTTTTCGTCCTTAAAAAGCGGAAAATATTTAATGGCTATACTGCCAATGCCCAAAGGTAAAAGCATGGCTATTATGGATGCTGCTGCAAATAGTATTCTTGTTAAACCTAATACTTCGGTGGTTAAAAGTTTGGGTTGTATGTAAATAATATTAATAAAACCTACCGCCAAACCAATGTACATTACAATAGTATTTGTAACGCCTTGTCTTCTTATTACTCCCAATTTTTATAATTTGCGCCAAAATAATAAAGTTATTTCATGAGTGCCATAAAGTATTTTTCGCGTAATTTTGTTTTCCCTTTGTTTTCGTCGTTAGGAATTAATGATGTTGTTAGGAGTTTGTCATCAAACAATATGTTGGTTTTGTGTATGCATGGTGTTGCTAATAACAATGCAAACAAAATTAATGGAAGGCACATGTTGGCGGCTGATTTTGATAAGTTGTGTGGCTACCTAACTGCTAAAACAGATGTGGTTAGTTTAGATGAAATATTTGAAATGAAGAAAAACGGTATTAAGCCAAAGCGCAAAACAGTTGCCATTACTTTTGATGATGGTTATGTAAATAACCTTGAAACAGCCGCACCAATTTTATCAAAGCATAAACTTAAAGCTACGTTTTATGTAATGACGGCACCACTAAATAATCCAAACTATTTGGCTTGGCCCGATTTGATTGATGTGTTAAACGCAAAGTCAACCCAAACAAGTTTCAAGTTTGGCGATAATACTTTTGTAAAAAATAACGGAACACTTATTAATGCCGATACAAAAGAGTCGGCTTACGTACACTTTAAAAAAGCAGGTTTTGAACGACTTGAAATTTTTGATAAAGTATATACCGATTATAGAGTAAAAGATTTACTTGCAAACGTAAACCTTGAACATATAAAAATTGCAAATACCGAACAGGTCATTCAACTTTCTAAAGACCATTTGTTTGATATTGGTTCACATACAGTAAATCATTTTTGCTTGGCAAATGTGGATATTGAATTAGCCAAGCAAGAATTACAAAACTCAAAAAAGGAACTAGAGAATATTCTGCAAAAACCTGTTCCCTCAATAGCTTATCCTGATGGTAGTTATACTGATGATGTGTTAGAGGCAAGCAAGCAAATAGGTTATAGCAGTTTGGTTTTGGTTAACTATAAAAATGAAAAAGACAAACAAAATGCTGATGTGTTGCCACGACTATCAGTAAGCAACACAACAAATTACGCAGCAAACATTTTTCATTTTAGTAAGGCTTTTGGTAGCGATGGGTTTTAATTAGAAAGTATCAATATCAAATGATGAATAGCACATCTTTTCTGCCTGAACGTCATCGTCAAATTTAATAAAACCAATATTATAATGTTCAATTGGTTTTTGTATTGAGCTTATTTGTTTCAACACAAAGTTATTCGGACTACCTAAGTACATTATTTTATCAATCCCTAGAAGCATGCAAAGCTTCTTTAGTTTATTTATTATAAGTTCTATCTTATCATTGTCATTGCAATCTAGCAAACCAATCCAAAGCAAACCATCTATTTTAAAAACTATCTGCCATCCATCACCTGACATATAATAGTGGTTGAAATAACTTTTATAGTTGAGGTATTCTTTAGAAAATAAAATAGAGTTTTTATCCTTTTTAAAATTCTTGAAGTTGCTTTCATTTATTTTTTTCTTAGAAATAAATAGGTTGCAATAAAATCTGTAAAGCGGATTTGTAAAACTAAGTTTCTTTGCAACTTTGGCTAATGGTATTGTGGTTACTTTGATATCAATTTTATTTATTTTTTCATTAAAGGTCCAATTTAGTTTTTTTACAAAACCCGGATAAGAATTGTTGTTAGGGAAACCGAATACAAACTTTACTCCTTCTTTAGCGGCTAATTCAAATGTGAGTTTTGCAAGTGTTATAAACAAACCATTTCCTTGATGATTTGGATGTGTCATTGTATCGCCCGATTGTGCACAAAGAATTTTGGCGCCATCAATTTCAGCCATCATCGGAAAAACTCCATAATATCCTGCGGGTTTATTTTCGGTATCAAAAGCCAAATATCCAATATACGAAATGCCAGTGTAAGCAGTATTGTATTTTTTTTCTAAGAAATCAGTAGTTGTTTTTATTTTAAAAACACGTTCATATAAGTAAACTAAATGTTTTAATGAACCTTTATTTAATCTTTCGAAACTATACTTCATAAACTTTTTATGCCAGCGAAAGTAAAAATTTGCAAATCGTTAATCACCTAAATAAATTATATTTGTTAAAGAAATAATTCTTATGAAAAAAATTACACAGACACTTATAATCTTTTTATGCATTATTCAGTTAACATCAGCCCAAAATCTTAATTGGAGCAACTCTCCATCTTGCCCAGCTTCGGCAAGATATTCAACTTCCTATTTTTCATTAAATGGTAAAGGATACGTTTGTTGTGGCTATGATGGAAATCCATCTAACGAAGTTTGGGAGTTTAATCCTGTAACACAAAGTTGGATTCAGAAAGCGAATTTTCCTGGGCTAGCGCGCTGGTCGGCAACTTGTTTTACAATTGGTAATAAAGGATATTTAACTCATGGTGCCTCACCAAATGCTGAAATAGATTTATGGGAATATGAACCAACAACTGATACTTGGACACAGAAAGCAGATTTTCCGAGTTATGGCAGACAAGACGCTATTGGGTTTTCTATAATGAATAAAGGTTATGTAGCTTGTGGTAAGGCGGCAGGCTATGTAAATGAGTTGTGGGAATACAATCCTGCAACTAATACATGGGCTCAGAAAGCAGATTTTTTAGGAAATGGAAGAAGCGGTATTTCTGCATTTGTTATTGGCAACGAAGGTTATGTGGGTTTAGGATACTCTAATGGTGTATGCTATAATGATTTTTACAAATACTCTCCAAGTTCAGACTCATGGACTCAAATTTCAAATTATCCTGGTTCTGCTAGAACATCAGGTGCTCATTTTACTCTAGGAAACGAAGGATATGTTGGTGCTGGATATGATGTAACAAACTACTTTAATAATTTCTACAAATTTAATGCTCAAACAAATACATGGTCAACTGCTCCGTCTATTTTAGAGCATAATATGTTTACATATCCTTCAATATTTGTGATTGGCGATACTGCTTATCTTGGAAATGGCAGGAATACTCAGCTTCAATACATGACAGAATTTATAAAATTAGTTTCGCATAACTCCACCACTATCACCGAAACAAAAAATACAATTTTTACCATCTATCCTAACCCTTCATCAACAATTATTAACATTGATATTGAAACTCCAGAAAATGTTTCAAAAATTATTTTGCGCGATGTGGTTGGCAAATCGGTGCTTGAAACTAACCTAAAATTCAACACCAAAAACCAGCTAAACATTAGCAAACTTGAAAGCGGAACTTACTTCTGCCAAATAATTTTTAATAACAATACAACGCACACACAAAAACTAATGGTTATTCATTAAACTTGCGCAAAATATTGTAGCAAAATTATGAGTACCAATAGCAAACAAGTAGTTGACTTTTACGACGATTATACTACACGCCAAAAAAAGATGGGTGTTAATAGTCGTCATCGTACCATTATTAAAAAACTAAAACAAGCTGGTTTGCAACCCAACTCTAAAGTGTTAGAAATTGGTTGTGGTATAGGCACTGCAAGTGGTTTAGTAGCCAACTTTGTAAGCAATGGTTTGCTTGTGGGGGTTGATATTAGTTCTAAAAGTATTGAAATTGCAAAGCATACTTTTGCATCGCGCAACAATGTAGAGTTTTTGGTGTCGGACATGAGTAGTTTTACCTACAAAACAAAGTTTGATTTTGTGTTGATGCCCGATGTTATTGAACATATTCCTATTGAGCAACACCTAAATTTGTTTAAAGTTATCCGCGAAAATACGCATGAAAATTCTGTAGTTGCTATTAATGTACCTAACCCTTATATGCTTGAGTGGGTGAGGAAATACAAACCCGAACAAATGCAAATTATTGACCAATCAATCTACACCGATTTGCTAGTACAAAACATTTATCCTAATGGTTTTTATATTCATTCATTGGAATCGTATTCATTAACAACAGTTGAGAGTGATTACCAATGGATAATTCTAAAGCCAAGAAAAGTATTAGAAAACGTGCATTACAAATCTAACATTGATAAGGCTTTGCTTAGTGCTAAGTTGCGTTTAAAACTCTAACCTAAAATGCCACAAGCATTATATTTTTACCACTCAAAAGCATCATTTGTAGAAAAAGATTTATATTTTTTTCAGAAACGATTTGATGTAATAAAAGAATTTTCGTTTGGTATTACTGGCAAGTTTTCGGTAATAATATTATTACTAAAACAATTGATTTTTCTGCTCAAAAATATTGGCAAAACAAATTTCATTATTTGTCAGTTCGTTGGCTACCACACATTATTGCCTGTTTTTTTGGGAAAGCTATTTGGTAAAAAAGTAATATTGATTCCAGGTGGTATAGATTGTGCAAAATTCCCATCCATCAATTATGGAAACTACACCAAAAAATGGTTGGGTAGAATCACCAACTTCAGTTATCGAAACGCAACAATTATTTTGCCAGTGCACGAGTGTTTGGTATTGTCAGATTACAGCTACCAAACCGATGACCTGCCACAACAGGGAATTAAGGTACATTGCCCAAATTTAAAAATACCCATCAAGGTAATACATAATGGTTATGATGCTACAGTTTTTAATGTAAAACCCACCAAGCGAATTTCAAATTCTTTTATCACCATCGCTTCTAATTTAGATAATAAAGTACGAGCAAAAATAAAGGGAGTAGATTTGATAATTGAAGTTGCAAAGCTATTACCGCAATGCAATTTTTATATGATTGGTATTTCTTCAAACATTAGTGATTTACCAAAAAACATATCGCTAATACCTTACGTACCAAATTATGAATTACCTGCGCTTTTGAGCAATTACGAATATTATTTGCAACTATCTATGTCCGAAGGATTCCCTAATGCATTGTCAGAAGCTATGCTGTGCGGTTGTATTCCTATTGGTTCAGCAGTAACATCAATACCTGAAATTATAAGCAATACTGGATTTATACTTTCCAAAAAAGACCCGCATCTTCTAAAACAATCAATTGAAAAAGCCTTGCAATGCGATAAAGAAAAATTAAGTGCTGCCGCACGAAAGCGCATCTTAGAAAATTATTCGCTTGAAAAAAGAGAACTTCAACTTTTTAAAGTAATTGACTCTTTGATTTGATTTTATTATTCAATTGTTTAATTACGTTGTATTAACATAAACGAATCTTCGGTTTCTATAACAGTCATTAGTATCTCATAGGTTTTATACACGCACGGAGGTTCAGTTCCCCATCAATGTTTGTTAATTACATAAAAGTTTACATAGCCAATAATTTTGGCTGTTCCATCAACAATTCCAATTTGTGCAGTATACAACAATGAAATTTTATCAACTTTTTATTTGGCATTCCAATTCTCATTAGTAACTATAATAGCAACATCATTATTATTGTGCATCTGAATTTTTTCTTAACAAAATAATATTTTTTTGGATGATAATTATATCAGATTTAGAAAGTTCAGCAATAAATTAAAACTATTATTTTTCGTTGTTTTTAAGTGATTTACAATAATTATTGGCACAAGCAGATTTAAAAACATTTTTTTGACTTTGTGTTTTATATCCTTATTACCTAACCTATTACAAAAATTGACTTCATTAAAAAATTTGAAGTGTTATTTGTAAATGATATTCCTATTTATACATTTGTTATAACTAAATAAATTATTAATTTTTAAATTTATCATTATGGCAAACGGAGTAAACAAAGTAATTTTAGTAGGTAATTTGGGCAAAGACCCAGAAATCAAACATTTCGACAATGGCGGTGTCAAAGCAAGTTTTCCTCTTGCAACATCAGAGTCATTCAAAGACAAATCTGGCAATAGAGTGGAGCAAACAGAATGGCATAATGTTGTTTTGTGGCGTTCGCAGGCAGAATTTGCCGAAAAGTATTTAAAAAAAGGATACACCATTTACGTGGAAGGAAAACTAAAAACGCGTAATTGGGAGGATCAAAATCAAGTGAAAAAGTATATTACAGAGGTAGTTGGAGATACTGTTTCAATTCTAAATAATCACGATAGAAAAGAAGACACTTCAGCTCCGCAAAATGACACTGTATCCGAGCCGTCTGGTGAGGATTTACCATTTTAATATTTCTAAATCAACAATATAAAAGTGGACGAACCGGTCAGTTTTTGTAATATATTTTTACAAATAAATCTTGGACAGCACTCCTTAATGTTTATTAGCATTTTAGGAGTGCTTGTTTTTTTAATTGTGTCAGCATTAATAGCTGCGGCCGAAGTAGCCTTTTTTTCTCTTGAGCCTTCTGATTTAGAAGTATTAAGGAATTCAAATTCAACTGCAGAAAAGAAAATTGTTGAATTGTTGAGTAAGCAAAAAAAGCTGATTGCTACTATTGTAATTGCTCATAATTTAGTAAATATCGGTGTTGTTGTTTTGTCTGAAACTATTTTCGATTCTTTGCTACATAACAGGGTTTCGCCAACATTAGAATTTGCAATTAGAGTTGTTATTGTAACTTTTTTAATTGTATTGGTTGGTGAGGTAATTCCAAAAATATACACCAAGCAAAATGCGCTAAAAATCGCAAAAAGGTTAGTATTAGGAGTTTCAATTACCGAAAAAATTTTACAACCAATTTCATTTCTACTTATTAAATCAACTTCTCTTTTAGATGTGCTGATGAAAAATAGAAAGCATGATTTAACTGTTGATGATTTGAGCCAGGCTCTTGACCTTACAAGTAATGAAACAACACCTGAAGAAGAAAGAAAAATTTTAAAGGGCATTGTAGAGTTTGGTAATACGGATGTGCGCCAAATAATGAAACCGCGTTTAGAAATTATTGCATTTGATAAAGATTTACCATTTGACAATTTACTTGAAAAAGTTATTGAGTGTGGCTTTTCTCGTATTCCAATTTTTAATGAATCGCCCGATAATATCATAGGCATCTTATACAGTAAAGATTTAATTCCGCACCTTAATTCTGATAATAATTTTAATTGGATTTCCATTTTACGCACACCATTTTTTGTGCCTTCAAATAAAAAAATAGATGATTTATTGAAAGAGTTCCAAACTAAGAAAATGCACATGGCTATTGTGGTAGATGAATATGGCGGAACATCAGGCTTGGTTACTCTTGAAGATATTATTGAAGAGGTAATTGGTGATATTAATGATGAGTTTGATGATGAAGAATTGATTTACTCAAAACTCGATGAAAAGAACTATATTTTTGAAGCCAAAATAATGCTGAATGATTTGTATCGCGTGTTGCAAATTGATGGAGAAGCATTTGAAAAACAGCGTGGAGAAAATGATACGCTTGCTGGTTTTATCCTAGAAAAAACTGGTAAAATTCCTGATAAAGGACATGTATTAGAAATGGATGGCTATACCTTTAAAATAGAAGCTGTTGATAAGAGAAGAATAAAGAGAGTGAAGCTTACAATTCTTTAAAAATTTATGTTTCAAAAATTGAAATTCATATTTGCTTTTATCTTGTGTTTTTAAACTAAAGACATTCAATTATTTGCTAAAAGCAGACTAAATATTTCTAATCCGATTTCTATAGAAAATAGAATTGATACAACCATTTCTATTAAATCAAATCCTCAAAAAAAAACAGACAATTATTTTGCATTTGGGCTTACAATAGATGCCTTAAACTTGATGTTCTATTAAATGCCTTATGTAACTATTGAATTTGGAAGGCAAAAAAATAATGGACTGAGCCTTTTGTTTATGGGTTCAAAAAATATTAGTGGCCAAACATCCTTTATGGATAAGTCGGTTAGAGCATCGTCGTTTGGATTCGGAATAAAGCAATATTTTGCTTGTAAAAGAGATGGTGGATTTTATGTTTCGCCTCAAATTCATGTTGTCAAATACTTTGAATCTTATTCATATTATGGTTCTAGCCATTCTGGAAATTATGCTTATAGTTATACATCAGAAGAACAAGGATACGCCTATTGCCTAAATTTGGGTTACTGTGTTTATGGTGGCAGACATGTTGTTGCTAATATTGAATTGGGTGTTGGAGTTATTTCTATAGAAGGTTCAGAAAATAAACTTCGGATAAAAAATGGTTTTGAAATAGGTTTCGGATTTTAAAAATAAACCAAAACAATTTGAAAAAAGGTTTTTTTAGAAGTTGTAATTCCTGATATGCACCAAGAGTTTTTGTTATGACAACGGTCATGATTAATGTTGCTTGAAGTCAAATTATTGCATCAACGTACTTAGTAGTTTTGGTCAATAAATAAACACTCAGATGAAAACAATTTTAGTAGCAACCGACAATTCTCTCGTAGCAATTAATGCATTGCATTATGCAGCTGATTTTGCAGCCGATACAAATAAAAATATAGTCTTATTAACTTGTTACGAGATGCTTGTCTCTTCTTCGTACGATGTGGCTTTTGCAAATCCAACAAGTTTAGATATTGAAAGTTCAATTAGAGAAAGTCATAATACTATTATCGAAAATTTAAAATTAAAACATCCACAACTTGTTATTGAAAGTGTTGTTATACAAGGAAATACAACCGATACAATTATAAATGAAGCAAAAAAAAATAATGCAGAATTGATTGTAGCTGGAGTAAGTGGAAGAAATGCAATTAGTAGTTTCATTTTGGGTAGCACCACAAAAAGTATTATACATGAAAATAAATTTCCTGTTTTAGCAATTCCAGAAAATGCCACTTATAAAGGTATACATCGCACTGCATTTGCATTTGACCACAAACATTTTAATCGCACAAAACTTGAAGTTTTGACTAACTTTCTTCATACAGTAAAATCAAAATTATTGATTATAAATGTTGTGCATGAGATAAAAGATTTGAATATGGCAAACGCTCTTGCGGGTTTAGAATTAGAGAATTTATTATATGATGTTGAACACACTTATCATTATCCAGCAGATGAAAATATTGCAAAAAAACTATATGACTTTTGCGCTGAATTTAGTATTGATTGTTTGGCAGTAATTCCCCATCATCATTCACTTTTAGAAAAAATATTCGCTTCTTCACAAACTGATAAAATTTTAGAGCATATTACGATTCCATTATTATCAATTCCTGACTGAAACTTGTTTTTTTAATCAACTATAAATAAACTATTCTTAGTAGTTTTAGAAAAATCGTGTAGGTTTGGCAAAAAATAAAAGCTGTGCCTCTACAATCAATGACAGGTTTCGGAAGAAGCCAAGGACAATATAACTCTAGAAAAATTACAATAGAAATTCGTGCGCTTAATAGCAAGCAATTTGATTTGAATACTCGATTACATGCATTTTATAAAGAGAAAGAATTTGATTTTAGAACACTTCTTGGTAAACAATTAGAACGCGGTAAAATTGATTTTTCAGTATATGTCGAAGAAGGCGCAGAATCTCAAACAGTTAGTATTAACAAGACTTTGGCAAACGCGTATTACAATGAGTTAAAATTATTGGCATCGCAAATAAATGAACCACATACCAATTATTTACAATTATTAATTCAAATGCCCGAAGTACTTAAAGCTGAGCGTGCAATGCTGAGCGATGAGGAATGGAATTATATTTTAGAACTATCCAACGAAGCGATTACAGGATTTAAAAAGTTTAGAGCCGATGAAGGAAACACTTTGCAGAAAGATTTGGTTTTAAGAGTCTCTAATATTTCTGAATTATTACAAAGTATTTTGCAATTTGATGAAACTCGTTTGGCCAACATGCGTGCAAGATTGCGAAACTCAATTGAAACGGCTATTGACCCAAAATTGGTAGACCAAAATAGGTTTGAGCAGGAACTAATTTATTACCTCGAGAAATTAGACATTACTGAAGAAAAGGTAAGACTTAAAACACATTGCGATTATTTTATTGATACATTAAATGAAGATTCTCCTGGACGTAAACTTGCATTTATATCACAAGAAATTGGGCGCGAAATAAATACTATTGGTTCAAAAGCAAACGATGTCAACATTCAAAAAAGCGTAGTTTTGATGAAGGATGAACTTGAAAAGATTAAAGAACAACTCAACAATATTTTGTAAAAGATTATTGCTAATATTTTGAACTACTTTAAAAATAGATGTGTTATTTTTTCTGCACCGAGTGGAGCAGGAAAAACTACTATTGTTCATTATCTATTAGATATTTTCCCAGAGTTAGCCTTCTCTGTATCGGCCTGCAGCCGCCAAAAAAGAAATTATGAAGCCGATGGTTTACATTATCATTTTTTAGGTGTTGAAGGCTTTAAAAAAGCAATTGAAGAAGAAGCTTTTATCGAATATGAAGAAGTGTATAAAGATAACTTTTATGGGACTTTAAAGTCGGAATTAGCAAGGATTTGGGCTCAAAATAAAGTTGTAATTTTTGATGTTGATGTAATTGGTGGTTTGAATTTGAAAAGGTATTTTGGAGATAATGCACTTGCAGTTTTTGTTCAAGCTCCATCAGTTGAAGAACTTGAAAAACGACTCCGAACCAGACAAACAGAAACTGAAGAAAAAATTTTAACGCGTATAAAGAAAGCAACTCACGAAATGTCATTTGCAAATAAATTTGATAAGATACTCGTGAACGATAATCTTGAAATTTCAAAGGCAGAGGCCGTTAAAATGGTTTCTGATTTTTTAGAAAAGCATATTTAACTTCTACCAACTATAGCCAATTGAAAAATTAACTCCACCAATTGGTAAAGCTTTATTTATAAAGTAACTGTGTGGATGTAAAACCAATAGTTTTAAATAAAGATTTTTCAAATTACCATTTAATAAAAGTCCGTATTGAAATTTTGTGAATCCGCCATTTGCAACAAAAACTCCAGTGGTAAACTTTGAATTGATATTGTAATATTGAGAAAGCAAAATTCTTGGGTTGAAACCTACTAAATTTTTGAATGTAAAATCTATAATTGAAATCAATTTTCCATCGTGCCATTTTAATTGAGAATTCAACTTTAATGTATATGGTAAACTCGTAACTAATATCTTCTCACTTTCGTGTTTAGAAATATTAAAAACACTATCACTTGTTATTTTGTAGAGTGAATCATGCAACAATCTTTGCATATCTATATTGTATCCTTTAAAAGTAAATGAAGTATCTACTTTTACCTGTTTTACTTTATCCCATTTTACAAAACCTATATCATTTGCAAGCACTGTAAATGTTGCATTATTCACTGCATATTCAAAGCCTAAATCAATAGCTGTTCCATTTCCTGTATTTGCAAAATAAGAATTGTTACCTTGAGTTTTTTGATATAGGAAATCAATATTTCCTGACATGGCATAAGTGCTATCGGCAAACTTTATATTTGATGCGTGAGTCAATAGTGTAGCATATTTTTGAGCATTTATGTATGATGCTCTCACATAAAAATGGGTAGAAAAACTATCTGCAGAAAAATCAAATCCAACACCAAAACCATACTTTTGGAATTTGTAATTATCAAGCATAGTGGGATAAATATTTATACCATTTGTATCACCTACAAATGCGCTATTACCATTTAAAATTAATTTTAAAATGTCATTTGTAAACACTGCAGATGCTACATTTTTTTGTTCAACAACCAAATTATATTGAATTTTATTTCGTCGTTTCAAAATGGAATCAGGCTTTACTATAAGCGATAAACCATAATTATTTTCAAAGCCAAGTCGGTTTATTGCATCTTTGTGCTTTTCGATTGCTTTTCTATCGTCATCTCCTATAGAACCATTATTTAAATATTTTTTTACAAGCGAAGATGATAGTGTTGTAGAGCCTAATTCTATATTCTCATACACTTTCAAATAATTATTACTGCCCTTTTGACTAAACAAAGAATAATCAGCAATAGCCTGGGCACCTAAATTACTAGTATAAAATATCAGTATCCAGATTAACGTGTTATTTAAATATTTATGAGAATTGTGAGGCACGGTAAAAAAGTATGTAGCAATATTAATACAATCTATTTAAGATATGTAACATCCTTTCTATGATTTTTCGAAAAATAGGAATAATTTAAAAGCTATTAATTTACTGGTGTAAAGCTTTTATTTTTTAGTACACACCAATTTGTTTTGAAGTTAATTTAAGACAAATAATATAATTTTAAGTACAAACCAGTATTAGAAAACCTTAAATAAATTTTTGATTTCAAATGTCTAACTGTGGTGCAAAATCAAATTGTTTTTTTAACTCCAAACACATGGTTTCTAAAAATATAAGCTGTGAGTCAAATACATGATAAGAAATTTCATTGTTGAAATATTATCTTCTTTGCAAACTGCATGAGCATCTAGTAGTTTTTTATGATTTTAATAGAGTTGAGTAAATACAGTTTTTCTTAACCACGTAATCTAATATTCTGTTTTTTCCATTCTATAATCTGATGCTATATTTTTATCAGGCCAAATCAATGGATTATATTAGAAAAGTTGTTTTACTTGACTAAAGCACCATATAAGTCAAAATCTTCGGCACTTGTAATTTTTATCTGTGAAAAATCTCCAACGCGCACAAAGTTACCTTTTGCGTTTAGCAAAACTTCATTGTCTACATCTGGTGAATCAAATTCGGTACGACCAATAAAATATTCTCCTTCTTTTTTGTCAAACAAAACCTTGTAGGTTTTCCCAATTTTTTTTTGGTTCAAATCAAAAGAAATTCCCTGCTGCAACTCCATAATATCTTGTGCTCTTTGTAGTTTTATTTCTTGAGCAACATCATCATTAAGTTTATATGCATGGGTATTATTTTCATGTGAATAAGTGAATATACCTAGCCTGTCAAATTTAGTTTGTTCAACCCAATTATACATTTGTGTAAAATCACTTTCGGTTTCGCCCGGATAGCCTGCAATGAGGGTTGTTCGCAAAGCAATTCCTGGCACCTTGTCTTTTATAGTATTTACTAAATCAATTGTTTTTTGCTTAGTTGTTCCTCTTCGCATACTTTTCAGCATATTATCAGAAATGTGCTGTAGTGGCATATCTAGATATTTGCAAATGTTTTCACGTTCATTCATTACGTCAAGCACATCCATAGGAAAGCCTGAAGGATAAGCATAATGCAAACGTATCCATTCAATACCTTCTATATCGCTTAATGCCTTGAGTAATTCTGATAATGCACGTTTTTTATATAAATCAAAACCATAAAAAGTTAAGTCTTGCGCTATCAGTAACAATTCCTTGGTTCCGTTTTTAGCTAAAAATTTTGCCTCAGTTACTATTTCATCAATTGGTTTAGAAATATTACCTCCACGCATCAATGGTATTGCACAAAAACTGCATGGCCTATCACATCCTTCAGCAATTTTTAAATAGGCAAAATGTTGTGGAGTGGTTAATAATCTTTCTCCAATAAGTTCGTGCTTATAATCAGCTTTTAGAGTTTTTAAAAGTTTTGGTAAATCTCGTGTACCAAAAAATGAATCAACATTTGGAATTTCTTTTTCTAATTCAGGCTTGTAACGTTCGCTTAGGCAACCTGTAACATACAACTTATCAATTAATCCATCTGTTTTAGCCTCAGAATATCGCAATATTGTATCAATACTTTCTTGCTTTGCATTGTCAATAAATCCGCATGTATTTATAATAATGATGCTTGAGTCGTCCTTTGTGGATTCGTGTTCTACATCAAAATTATTTGCGCGTAATTGACCCATCAAAACTTCACTATCGTAAATGTTTTTTGAGCAACCCAAAGTAACAACGTTAACCTTGTTTTTCTTTAGCGTTTTGGTTTTCATAAAAAAAATTGAAAGAAAAAGATGTAGAAATTGAAAGAAAAATTAAAACTTAACCCTCGATTTGTTGGCTCCTTTAATAAATTTGTAAGCAACGTACATAGTACCAAACATGTACGAGTCATTTTTGGCTCCATTACCACGCTTTTGACCAGCTTGGGTTGCGCCAGGGATAATGTCCTCACCTCCTCTATTTCTAAAATCTATTGAAGGATCAGCAAAGTACGCGGCTAAATCTCCACTTGGTCCGCTTGATGTCTTAATTTTATCGTTATCATAATAAAAACTACCAACATCATCCATATAATCTGTAAAAGTTTTTACTAGCTTGTACTCTAAGCCTACATGCCAAGTATTTGTAATGGGGTATTTAAAACCTATTCCCACCGGAATACAAACTGTCCACAATTTGTACTTTTTACCGGGGCCACCCTCTAAACCTTGACCTTCAGTTCCTAAGTTTCTCAGAGAATACCATTGGTTTTCTTTTGCAAAACTTGTTGTTTGCCCCCGGTATTGTCCTTTTGGATTAAAAAAGGTAACACCTAAACCAACAATTGTGTAAATATTTACAGGGAAACGGCTTTGTCCTCGAATATAACGACCTTTTATTCTTTCTTCAGTAATGGCATATTCAAATGTACCAGTAACTTCAACTATATCTGAACGAAAATTTAAACGTCGTACATTTCTGTAAGGAGTTTTTGTAAGCATATCATCTCCGCTTATTCTGCCGTAATTAATGTTTCCTTTAAAATAAA
>Ga0214921_10005935_pt1 | contig 16988 bp, 17 predicted proteins | sample LL1505_MetaG_FD_177992 | JGI IMG/M metagenome (GOLD analysis project Ga0214921, IMG submission 177992) | Freshwater microbial communities from Lake Lanier, Atlanta, Georgia, United States - LL-1505 | ecosystem: Environmental > Aquatic > Freshwater > Lake | place: USA: Georgia | collected...
GCTAGATTAGTTATTAACTTTGTACCTATCCTTTAACTAGGATTGAGAATCAAGACCGGTTAAAGGATACACCAGTTTTTTTATTTATTTTGTGCACTTCTAGATTAACATTATTTATTAACGCTATTTTGGATGCTGGAATGATTATGGCGATAATTCATATCTAATATAAAAAATTGATTATCAATGTAATTTAATCTATTATCACATACCATATACCATATACCATATATCATATATCATATATCATAAATACTGAATTATCAAATATGCATACATTCGCAAAATACCAGGATGCTATTCTAGCAGATTGGGATACTAGTCCGGAACCGATGCATACAATTTTAGATTCCTCTAAAACTTCAGACGTGCAACAAGAATTCCATTTTATTGCCGGTCCACCATTTCCAACTGGCAAGCCTCATTTAGGCCACGTTGCCGTGGAAACTATTAAAAGCACCATCCTAAATTACAAGTCTATGCGGGGGTATGCCTGTGAGAATCGTATTGGTTATGATTGTCATGGATTGCCTATTGAAAGCATTGCTAACCGTGAATTAGGTATTCAAACCCGAGAAGAACTAGAAGCAATCGGTCTTACTAAGTTCAATGCTTTTTGCAAAGACAAGATTGCTAGTTTTGAAGGAGATTGGGAACCTGTTTATAATCATTTAGGGAGGTGGGTTGATTTTAAACACACTTATAGAACTATGGATAAGGAATATATGGAATCCGTTTGGTGGGCTTTTTCCCAATTGTATGAGAAAAAACTAATTTATCGAGGGTATAAGATTACACCTTATTCATATGCATTGCAATCACCACTGTCTAATTTCGAAGCTTCACAGAATTATAAGGAAGTAGATTGTCGATCTGTATATGTACGATTTTTAGTGAATGACCCAAAAATTAGTACTTTATTACCTTCTCATTTATTATCTTCAATTCCTACAGGAAATACCCTAAATGAATGCCATACAATAGATGATGACCAACCGTTAGTATATATCATTATCTGGACAACTACACCCTGGACGCTGCCTGCTAATCTAGCAGTATGTATTAATGCCTCTCTAGAATATGATATTATTCAAGTAGAAACTGGGGAAATCTATATCCTAGGAAAAGGTGCCGCACCTAATATTGGCATTAAATCACCCCGAATTATTGCAACTGTTCTAGGTGCCGAATTAGTTGGATTATCGTATGAACCACTTTTTGATACATATTCTAGATTATATTATGGTACAGTATCCACTCCACGACGGGCTAAATGGTTTACCATTCTAGCAGATAATTATGTTAGACCGGTAGATGCGGCACAACCTGGAACTGGTATTGTACATCTTGCTCCCTTATTTGGTGAAGATGATTATCGGGTTTGTAAAGAACAACAAATCATCACCGAATCAGATATGCATAGTTTAGAATTGATTGACAGTAGTGGAAACATTACAAACAATCATCCATTTGCAGATACTTATGATTCTAAACATCTTATTCTAGATACCGAAACCGACATAATCAAAGACTTGAAAATTACTAAGGCACTAGTTAAAATACAGCAAATCCGACACGAATATCCATATTGCTACCGTACGGATACCCCGTTAATCTATCGCGCGTGCGAAAGTTTTTATGTGGATATTCAGGCAATCAAACAGCGGATGATTGAGCTCAATCGTGGTATCAATTGGATTCCAAATCACGTGGGCTCGCAACGCTTTCATAATTGGTTAGAAGGTGCCAAGGATTGGTGCATCTCGCGATCTCGATTTTTCGGCACTCCTATCCCAGTTTGGCTATCAGAAGATGGTTCTGATATGCAGGTAATTTCATCTATCGCCCAGCTAGAGGCATTAACCGGGGTGAAACTAGATGATATCCATCCAGAATATGTAAATCACTTAGAATTTACCATTGGAGGAAAACGATATACCCGTGTTCTAGATATCTTTGACTGTTGGTTTGAAAGTGGCGCGGTTCCTTTTGCACAATATCATTATCCATTCAATCCAGAAAGCCGTCCTCGAATTGATGCATACGTGAAAAGAGAGAATGCTATGTGTGATTTTATTGCAGAAGGACTAGACCAAACACGCGGATGGTTTTATACTTTACTAGTTCTTTCAACTGCATTATTTAATGTTGCACCAGCTAAGAATATCCTCACAGTAGGATTAGTATTAGATTCCCAGAAACGGAAGATTTCCAAGAAATTAGGGAATTATGTTGATGTGGAAAAACTGCTTGAAACACACGGAACTGATGTCATCAGGTTGTATATTTTGCAATCGGGAATTACTTCTGCAGAACCAATGGCCTTTCGTGAGGATGACTTACAGGTAATAACTAAGACTTTATTCCAATTTAAGAACTGTTGGGATTTTTTAGCAGAACATATTACTCATATGCATCATCAAGGTTATGATTTCAATCCTGATGCATATCTAGAATATCAGCAAACTGAAGTTTTGGGAGCAATGGATAAATGGATTATTTACTATATGAATAATCTTACTCAAGAACTAATTCACGACATGGATATTGATTATAATTTATCTAAAGCGGCGCGCGCTATTATAGATGGTGTTGAAAATATCACGAATTGGTATTTAAAATTTAATCGAGATCGGTTGAAAGGTAAAGTTGGTGTAGATGAATGGCTAGTTTCCTCTAGTATATTGTTTCAGGTTATCCGGAAATGGTGTATTCTAATCGCACCTTTTGCACCTTTATTTAGCCAATGGATTTATCAACAACAATCCAAATATAATACCACACATACATCTAATACTGCAACACGATGGATTCATCAACAACAAATACAGGATGCTATTCATCTAGAAGGTGTAAATGTAAAACATTCGCTTGAAACATTTAATTTATTACAACGGATCGCACGTATGGTACGAGCTGCTAGAATGAAAACCACAACCCATACATCTAGCAAGACACCAATTAAGCGATTGGAAATCTGTATGGATAATCCAGAAGGATTGGAAAAGATTGCCGGTTGTATTGACTTAATCCAATCCGAATTAAATGTTATAGACATTGCTTATGCATCTTTAGAAGGAAATCTGACTTATCGTGTAATTCCTAATAAAGCACTGCTAGGTAAGAAATATAAGAAACTGGCGAACGATATTTATAAGGTACTTGAATCTATTTCAAGTGTATCTAAGATAAATTATAAGACACTAGAACCTATTCAATGTTCCCTTGCAAACGGACAAGAAGTAAGTATAACTACTGATGAATATACATTAGAACCAGTATTTGGTGATAATGATATCTATGATATTACTTCTGGCAAAACTTCTGGTAATACTTCTGATAACGAATTAAATATATTGGTGCGTATTGATTTTACTTATAATAAGGAAATCGAGTCTCTAGCAGCTATGCGGCGGTTTATTTCCCACGTCCAACAATCACGTAAAAAAACGAATCTACATCCATGGAATCCTATCAGCATTGAAATTAACCAAGATGACTTTGATGTTGTATCTAGCAATCGGGATTATATCCAACAACGTCTAGGATGTAGTGTTAACACTAATTCATTACAACCATCTGATAAAATATTTACGTTAGCAGATGATGATTCTAGAGTTATCACTTATATGATTCTTCGCTTGTAATCTAATCAAAGAAAAATGGAAAATAGGAAAATATAAATAAAATTTATTATTCAATAATTATTGTTTCTAAGAAACAGCAATAATTGTCCTATTCTCGTAGACAAAACGGTTATGTTATTAAACTGATCGTCGAAGTCATCCGGAACGTTAGCACATTTTGTAAGAATTTGCTCTTTAAAAGACTTCAACCTATCTGGATGCAATGTTCTTGAATGAATTTTATAATAATCACTAAATGATGTAAAAGAAGTGCCTACCAGCTGGAATTGTTCTTTTAGCTTTTGTAATAGCTCATTATATTTTGTATCAATTATATTGTTCTGAGCGTATAGTGAAGCATAAGCTGTTTCACATTGTGTTTTTTCATTCAATAATTTGGAATTTTCCGTTTTTAAATGAGTTTTTTCGATTGTCGAATCAGATATATATTTTTCCTGTCCTTGCATGTCTGCTTTTAATTTTACTATCGTTGCCTCTAATTTTACTATCGTTTCCTCTAGTTCTGAACTATCTTGTTTTACACATTCAACATGCAAAGCAGACTCGGGAATTGATTTAATATAATTCATAGTATCGCCAGATAAATCTACTAATATAGTTCCTTTTCCTGGGTTGTAAATAAACAATCTTTTTATTTCAGTTATTTGTAACGGAGTAAATAGTTGCCCTCCCAAATTATCTATATAACTATGAAAATCAAAATTAATATCCATTAGTGCTTGATATGTAAGATAATTAAATTGTTCATTTAAATTCTTAGTAAATAAACTATTTAATTTTTTTTTTATATCATTAAAACTTTTGTCTGTTATATCTGATATATTGATTAATATTTTGTATAATTCATTACATTTACGCGCCACTACATGATTAGTTAACATAGGTCTTATATTAACTAATATATATAAGATTATAATTATTAAATCAAATATATTATAAAATTTTTTGCATCCAAAAGCTTTTGACATTTTAATATTACTTATTATTTTATAATATAGTTTATCATCCGATGGTGGTGAAGCTCCCACAAAATAACTTGAATTATATGCTTGCACCGCCGCAGCTGCACCACCTTTTTGTTGTTTTGTTTTTCTACGTTTTAAATGTTTTTTATGTACTGTTTTTTTACTGTATGAAAACTGATTCATTAAGCTTATATTTAAGACTATATAATATATATATATATATTAGAAATAAAAATAGAAATAGAAATAGGAAAAAATTAAATTATAAATTAAAAAATTGATTTTTTTTTTATTTATAGTTTAAAGATATCATTTTCCTTCGCATTGCATCCAGAACAATGTCTGAGCTTGGCACTTCACCACGTCCTCCCAGAATCTATCGTAGGATGAGTGCACATGGCGAAATGACTGTGAGCAGCCACAACGAAGATGTTCGCGGCTTCAACACATTTTACAAGCAACCTTTGCCTCTAGGAACTATTCCAGAGACACCAGAAAACTGCAATAAGACTATTACAGAAGTGATACGGTCACCAAGGACATAGGCACATTAAATAGTGCTAGCTAAATAGCTAAAATTATGTGTTTGTTTTTTCCTTTATCATAATCTACAATAATCTACTATAATCTAATAATTTGGAATATATAATGTGATATCATGGAAAATTGATTATTGGTTCTCATATCTAGGCATTACATTTTATTTCCTCTAGTGGAAAGATGAATTCACCCACGGAATCCATATATTCGTATATCCTACGCACCTATCATGGAAATGACGTTCACAAAAGAAAGAAAACAGTGCTATTTAGAGATATACCTAAAACTATTGATGATATAGTAATTTTATCCAAAGGATGGAATCCTGCATCTACTAGAATTAATAATAGAAATTTGAAGAAAATATTTGGTCTACTATCCGAAGAATCTCGCATACTTCTCATTATCAGGCTTATTACATATCTATATATTAGGCCATTCTTACGTCTATCATTTCTAGTATTCTTAATTTTATTCCGATTTTATCATTCAATTCATCCTGAAATAATATCTGCTAGAATGAATGATTCATTATTAATAAGGTCTTTCTGGACTAATTACTATATTAATCCGGGTTTCCTATCAAATTCATATTACCTTAGAACACAACATGGAACACAACCCGGAACACCTGCTAGTTTAGAAATTAGCGCACATAATCAAACAGTACCCGAAAGCAACAGAGCCATACAATATATACAACTAAGCAATTCGCGAACACAAGTTGTTTTTGCAAATAAACCTACTGAGAAAAGGCTATTACGACCAGTAATAACAAGTATTAATAATACTATGATGCTAGTTGATTTTACTACTCCCATACCTTCTTTTAAACCAACCCTGTCTTCCGTGAAAAAAGTTGATACTAAACCAAAAATAACATCGCAAATCACTATTAGCGAACCAGTGTCATCTCTACCTACTAATACCAAGAAACCTATTCAACCTATTGGAAACAAGAATAAGATACAAAAAATAAAAAAGATAAAAAAGATAAAAAATACAAATTTTAAGATTAAGACTAACAGAGGTTATAAACTAAATTCTAATGATTTCATTTATGGCTACATCAATGTAGATAAAAGAATTGCAGTAATCTATGATAATGGCATTTCTTACTTTTACAAGTTATCAAAAGAATTTCTAGATAAGTACGTAGATGCATAGATGCATAGATACTTAAAATTCAGGATTTACCCAGCATTGGCCTATATCACTGATGAATGGCTTTTGTTTGCCTATTCTTCTAGAAGAAATAAACCATTTTTCTTTTTGCAATACTTTCCAACATTGGTCACACGCCCAATTCCAATGCTCACCGGTTTCTAGAAACTTACTAACCCCATATTCCCAGCACGCAATCAATTCATCCACATACGCACAATTTACTATAAAACCTGCTGTTGTTTGGACGTTATTCGATTTATGGACAATATCGGAAAAAGGTTCATTTTGCAGAGCATTATAAGCTAGCATAACTACTTTAAAATCCAATTGTGGTGGTGAGAATAGGCTAGATAACCAATCTTGAAACTCTTCTTTGCTTATAAGAAATTCGAAATCATCTTCAAATACTAAATAATATCGTGCACCTGCAGTTTTTGCTTTTCTAGCTACTTCTAGATGTGAAAAGGAACAACCTACCGCACCATTTTTATGGCTAACAGCAGAGAATCTGTTGATTCGTGGTACTAAAGGGGTTCCTTCAAAATATGGCAGAACATTAGTCTCTATATGATGTCGCTTATCGGTTCGATGTTCTAGGTTAATGTAATAAATTGCATCTAGAGGTATATCCATTTTAATATTTTTGATGGTATTTTATAATGTATATTCTGTAATGTATTTATTTTTATGTTTATATTCAATCTATGGATTAAAAAAAAATCAATCAATGCTCGAAAGTCTTTTAGACGCTAGATTCTACACATTCCGAGGCAGGATCACCGGCTGGGGCGGGAGGATCACCGGCTGGGGCAGGAACAGGAGCACCGGCTGGGGCAGGAACAGGAGCACCGTATGCGGGTGGGGGAGGATCATCGTATGGGGGAGGAGGACTTTCTTCGTCTAGAGCCATTGGTGCTGTTTCAGACACCAGCTTATTCGCTTCCCAGAAACAAATTGGGAATAGCATAAAAGCCCAATTGAACCGCTTCTCTAAGCAAGTGCAATTCAAACATCCCACTGTTAAGCACACCAAAACGTAAACATATGGTCCAATCAGAACAATCATTCCGAAAATGTTGGCACCGAGCAGCCATATGCGTGGCGCCATAGCGACTGACCATCCAGACTTGTATGCCGTGCAGAGTTCAATGGTCTGCGTATAGACGATGAAGCTCACAATCATCCACGCCACCGCCGCGAGAAATGGAATACTCGGCAACAGCAAAAGCGGGGTCCAGAAGTTGTCTTTCTTGCAAAATATCGAAAAGGCGATGAATGCGGTTATCAGCGCCACGCCAATGTATCCTCCAACGATGAGTGCCCGGGAGACATTTACACCGATGGGTGGTGTTGGCAAAATGTAGGGTTGGTTTTCAGGTAGGTCGCACGCTTGAAGAATGCACGGGGACACACAGGTCAAAGTCCAAGCGGTGTCCGAAACCCCATAGACAATCATCCCTACCGGGAGGACGCTGCACAGACTCATCGCGATGCAGAGGCACACCACGGGCAACTCCTTGCAGAACACCTTGAAAAACATCTCCGATGGAAGACGTAGGGGAAAGGAAAATAATAACAATAAAAAGTATTAAATTATTTCAATTTTTGTTAAAATATTACTTTTCGCTAAAAAGTAATTTATCAACAGTTGTACGCACGCAAAATAAACGATGAGCTATAATACCTGATATAAAACAGGCAGCCAAAACCCACCAAATTGATATCCAATGTATATTCAATCTATGGATTAAAAAAAAATCAATCAATGCTCGAAAGTCTTTTAGACATCGTACACTTCTCGGTGCGTCTGTGTTTGTTCGTTGGGTACAGGTGCGGGCGTACACGATATACAGTCAAAACATGGGAAGAACACATCACGCAAACGACACGGCTGCTGCAAACCAATGTTATCCGAACAAGGCGCTGTTAAACCCAACAAAACGTAAGGAATCACATATTGTCCAATCAGAACAATCATTCCGACAATGTTGGCACCGAGCAGCCAGTTGAGTGGAGTCATATCAACCGACCATCCAGACTTGTATGCCGTGCAGAGTTCAATCGTCTGCGTATAGACGATGAAGCTCACAATCATCCACACCACGGCCGCGAGAAATGGAATACTCGGCAACAGCAAAAGCGGGGTCCAGAAGTTGTCTTTCTTGTAACGTATCCAGATGGTGAATGCGATTACCAGCAAGAACCCGATGTTTCCTCCAACGATGAGCGCTTGGGAGACATTGATTCCGATGGGCGGTGTTGGCAGAATGTAGGGTGTGTTGTGAGGTAGGTCGCACGCTTGAAGACTGCACGAGGACACGCAGGTGATGGTGGGGTTGCGCACCCCATAGACAATCATCGCCACCTGGATGAAGGTGAGCATACTCATGGTGAGCACGATGCCGAAGAGCGCATTGGTCAAGTCATTGCAGGAAAACATCTCCGATGGAAGACGCAGGGAAGACGTAGGGGAAAGGAAAATAATAGCAATAAAAAGTATTAAATTATTTCAATTTTTGTTAAAATATTACTTTTCGCTAAAAAGTAATTTATCAACAGTTGTTCGCACACAAAATAAACGATGTACTATAATACCTGATATAAAACAGGCAGCCAAAACCCACCAAATTGATATCCAATGTATATCTAACCAACTTTCCAGGATAATTTGATGTATTACAAATGCCAAGATTAGGGTTGTTAGTACATCTACTATGGCAATATTCATAATACGATAAGAATGAAGTCCTGTTCCCGGCACGCCAAAAATATCTTTATAAGCACATAAAGTTGATTCTGACATTTCTAAACTTATTGTTTGCTGAAAAAATTGATTTTCAATCTATTCTAGAATTATATAAAATATATAACTCTTTAACTTTTTCCAAAAATGGAAAAGGATAAAATCCACGAATCATGGTATCCATTATTTCAAAAATGGTCCCGTCAGATTGATATTCTGCTAGAAGATGTTTATAATCCGAGTAATAAGTTGGAAACATATCCAGCAAGAGAACATATTTTCAACGTTTTTGAATTATCTGTCCCCGAAATTAAATGTGTTCTGCTAGGTCAAGATTGCTATCACGGTGCCGGGCAGGCAATGGGGTTAGCTTTCTCGGTTCCTTCTAATATTAAAATACCACCATCGCTAGTGAATATATTCAAAGAATTACAAAATGAATTTCCAGAAAGAGAATATACATTTACTCACGGTGATTTATCTGTATGGGCTGCTAGAGAAGGTATATTTCTTCTAAATGCAGCACTTACAGTTCAACAAGCCACGCCACTTTCACATATCAAACGGTGGGAGGCATTCACTGATGATGTTATTCGATTTATTCTAGAACATAACGCGGAATGCATCTTTCTATTACTGGGTAATTATGCTAAAGACAAAAGCAAGATAATTTATAAATTATATCCGGATGCCGTATCCCTTAAACGGTTATTGGCGTTTTAACGCCATAAATTAGGGATGCAATAAAGGTGGAAAACTTTAGTTTTTCACCGTTATCTGCATAACCGTTTTGGATTTTTTTAAAAATTCAAAACCGGTTAAAGGATACGTCGACGCTAGAATAGTGAAATCAGTTCATCCCTCACCGCTTAGTGCGCACGCGGGATTCTTTAATTCTAGCATATTCAAGCAAGTGGAAAGCAAACTAGGCCATACCATAAACTGGCAAAATTAAACTTTGCAAACCAAAGATAGAAAATAGAAAATAGAAAATAGAAAATAGAAAATAGAAAATAGAAAATAGAAAATAGGAAAAAATAATAGAAATAGTATAAAAATTGATTTCTATTATTTTTTTTAGCTATAGTATTTTTACTTGTCCATCAGAAAATGTCTGAGCCTGCAGAGCAATACTGTGATGCTTTCCTCACGATTGCGGGTTTGGAGCAACCTATTGAGCCCTCCGCGATTATGAACCATCTGAATAACCGAGGTTTTATTCTGCAGATATCCTATGATGGTGGTGAAACATTCAACCCTTTTGTACTTAAACCTGAAAGCAACGCGCATCAACTCAATGCATTGGTGCAATTTATTCTGACCGGTCTCGACGATGCGGAGATTACCTGTCCGCATTCTAGTTGGGGTACTTTCTCCGCACCATTCCGTCGTATTTCTAGCACTGAGATTCACTATTCAACGCGGCCTTGGAATGACATCTTGGCAGTCGGATGGAATCCGGATGTGCGCGTTTTCAAGGTAGTACCAGCAGAATAAAACTAAATGCATTTTTCCGATTATCCCTTAAACAGTTATTTATCTAAATATTTGTAAAATATATTCAAATGCCTAAAAAATAGAATAAATTAAAAAATTACAAAAAAATTATGTTTTTTTTTAGTTTCTGTAAAATTATTATTTTCTTAGAGATGTCCCGCAAACCACCGCCCATCAACCCATAGGACATCCCTTTTGCTGAGAGCATGGGATGATTTGCAAGATAGTGCACCCACGGCAGGCAAAGCGCGTGAAGAGGCAACGGCCTACATGACAAAGATCCGTGAGATGGCCGATGCTATCTTATCCGGGGACCAGCGCAAGAAGGACACCAACCAGAGTAGTGCCCGCGAGTATGTGTAAGTGAATGCCTTTGCAGGATGATGTAGCATCTGGCCACCATATGTGTTCTTGTATGTGTTCTGTATGTATTATACATAAGTATTTTTTTTACACTTGTAATTAAATCTTATCTTCCACACCGTGAACTTTATCCATATCTGTTGGCGGCATTACCATCATTGGAAAAGGATAAGGATATCCACCGGACAAAGCCCAATAATAAGCCTTATGAGAATCGAATACTTGCGGCGGATTTGCAAAAGCTAAGCCAGCATCACCTGATGCACTAGAGGCACTAGATGCACTGGATGCAATTGTGGGTGCTACTAGAGGTTTAGTAGGATTTAGAGGTGCTTTAGGATAGTAATTATATACGGGATAATTGACGTTACCATCTATTCCATTCATCCATAATGGGGACTCTGCACCAGAAATCTGCCCTTGCATAGCACCTGGTGGTAAACTAGAATTATAATCAAGCGGAACCCAATTTAGACCATAATAATAAGGCCGTGATGTCTGTAACTGGATTAATGCACCAAGATCTGCAAAACGTTGCTTATCATTAAATAGAATTGCGAGCAAAAGCACTGCTGCAATAATACCAATAAAAATAGGTAAAATCCAACCTTGAAATGCCATTGTTATATTACAAACTTAAATCAATCTATAATTATATTAGTTTTTTTTCATAAATAATTTGGAATAAAAAATAATTGTCAAAATAAAATTGAAATAATTTTGCTAGATATTATTTTTCCACATATTACTTTTCTACTTTTACAAGAGTTTCTGATAAAACTTATCAATAAACAATGGATTCTGGAAAAGGCAAAAAGAAAATTGTTGCTAAGAAGACAGGTCGCAAGTCTAAAGAAGATAATATTACCTTACAGCAAACTTATGATGCTGATGCGGAATTAGCACTTGCATTAAGTGCAGAAGTATCATCTGGCATATCTGGCACAGCTGGCACATCTAATGCAGCAGGCGCCGCAGCTGCAGCAACTATAGATGATGATTTTCAACATCAACAACATCTAATGCTTTTGCAAGCCCAATCAGAAGCTGATTCCGAATATGCACGACAATTGGCAGAAGAATTTGCAGCAGAAACAAATCATGCAAATGACCAGGCCAGCGCATCCACAATCAGAGAGGAACCGGGTGATGATATGGATGCTGTTCTAGAAGAAATTGCTAAAATGGAGGCACAGGAACGTCTAAAAGCATCCGGACACGCATATAATGGAAAAACAAATATTAATAGTATTTTAACTAATGAAGATGAAGAAGAAGCCCGAATTCGCGAAAATGTAAAACGTGAGGCCGAACTGCGTGAATGGCGTGAAGAACGGGCACGTCAAGATGCTGAATATGCAGCTATGGAAGAACATGATAGATTACAAGAGCTTTCTAGGAAAGCTAATGAAATATCTATCCCAGAACCTGCACCAGCACCAGTACCAGCACCAGCACCAGTACCTGTACCAATATTACAAGATGAACCCGAGCTAGAAACAATACCTCTTAGTAAGGAAGATTTACGTAAAGCTCGCCTAGCATTCTTTACAGCAAATCTACCAAAATCCTAAACAAACATTCTACCATGCATCAATGCAGTTTCTAAATGTGTTTTATACTCTAGCAATCCAGCCCCAAAGCTAGATAGATTCATATCTTTTTTTTTACCAGCATCATCATATTCTCTTAAATAAATCTTTAATTCTGGCATAACTCCTCCGCAAAATGCACGTACCTCTTCACTATTCATCAAACCACCTTGTAATTGCATAGTCTGCTTACTAGCATCACTTAGTGAATCATAATATCCTTCACGTGTAGTACAAATATATCGTTTAGCTGGGACGTGCCCTGCTACTAACTCACTAACTAAACTAGGCATTCCCAATTCCTTTAATAATGCCGCACCTACATCTTCATGACCTACTATACCTAAACTAGCACCTTCACCACTTGTACCTTCTAGCCGCATTTCCATTTCACCATCTTCCAATCCTACTAGATGACCGATATCATGTAGCAAAGCTGCAACTATCATACAATTTCGAGTGAAATTATCATACCCAGCTAATCGAGAATCCAATACAGCTTGCCGTGCACATTGCAGTGCGTGCTCTATTTGTGTAATGGATTCACCAATATAATCACTAGCACCCCATTTTGTATACAAGTCCATAATTTTTGAAATTTTTTCTGATGAATTCATTTGTTTAATGTAATTGTAAATCTAACTATAACAATCATATACATAAAAAAAGAATAAAAATCGCACAAAACACACAAAAATTACTTGGTTTTATCTAGCATAGGCTTAACATAGACATCTACTAGTTTCTGGCCTACTTCTACACTAGTGTCATGATAATCCGCACCCCCATTAACTTTATCTATCATCGCAAGCATATAATCTAATTGCTGCATATTTAAATCGCCTTGCATAACCCGTTCGAATAAAGTAGCGGAATTAGTGAATAAATATTCATATTTGGCCTTCATAGCTTCTACAAATTGCTCGCGGTCCATATCCCGAAATTCACGCTTGGAATGCCACGCACGAGTATCTACACCTAGCGCATTTACCTCGGTTTTAAGCTTGCTTGTATCTAGCATTTTCAAGTTGTTATTATCTAGAGTGATAATTGATTTTTATTTAGAATTATTTATCTGGATTGGAACGCTAGATAGTATCCTTTAACCTGTTTTGAATTTTTAAAAAAATCCAAAACGGTTATGCGGATAGCGGTGAAAAACTAAAGTTTTCCACCTTTATTGCATCCCTAATTTATGGCGTTAAAACGCCAATAACCGTTTAAGGGATAATACTTCATACATCACATATAACTAGCAAATCGTACATCTAATTCCTTTCGCAATTCTAGTGGAATCATTTTAAAATCCATCAGCACTGTATTTTCATAGAAATGAGGAATTAATATTAAACGTGGATCAGTAGCATCTTTAATATCACCGTTACGAATTGCATCTAGAAGTTGAGAGAAGAATGAATATCCTTCATCATCTTTTAGTAATAATTCTATATTCGATTTACTTACTGTTTTATATACATTATCTTCTAGCGTAGAATTCAGCTCTTTGATGTTATTATGAATATTTTTTTCTAAAAGTACTTTATTAACACTGCACGCCCTTATATTATCACTGACATCACCTAGCAATATCTTACGAATTAAATATCTATCGCCAAAGCATGATATATCATTGTTAGATGGTACGATTTCCTGAGAAATATTACCTTTAATCATCTTTACCCGGGCATTACAAATTTGCAAATAATCATTATCATTAGCAATAACATAAACCATTGGAAAATCCCGGAAAATCAAGTAAGGTGCTAGATGACCAATTACATCATCAGCTTCACACTTGGGATGATAAAGTATTTTTACACCATATTGTACTTGTAATTCTGGTAAATAATCCTTCTTCATATAAGAAAATACATTAAATGAATTGAAACCTTTTTTCTTTAATGATTCAGGACGTGTAGCCTTGTAATCTGTAGTTAGTGAATTACGCCATATATCCTTATAGGAACAATCAATACAGAATACTACATTAGTCATCACTGATTTATATTTTCTGACAAGTGTTTTTATGTTATCAATGAATAACTTGCAGAATTTATTCATAAATATGGCATCCTCTAACCAATTATGTTCTATGTCAAAATTGGAACTCCTGCTAGGGTCAGGAAATGCTTTTTTATACCATGCTCGCAAAGCAAAATAACGATAATAAAGCCAATAACTTGTATCCACTAGTATCACTGGGCGTGTTTTATCTAACCGACCCATTGTTTTATGTGTAATGTCAGCACTTGGAATAGCTAGAGAACTAACGGGTGTATTGGACATAATATCTAGGATATTCATTTTCCTATTAAGTATTTCTATTAAGGATTCCTACTAAGGAGAATAGGAATAGCAGCGTTATTATCAACGTCGTTATATTTATAAAACAATTAAAACTAAAAAATAGAACGGTTATAATGGTTAGGCTAGGGACTAAACATTTGTTTCAGTTGCGCTACCATCTAGATGTAAATTATCAATATTTATTAAACCGTTATCATTACTATCATCATCCTCAATTTCAACTTCTTTAAACGGCACCACTGGATGAAAACCATTTAACATATATGGTATCTGCATATTCTTCAAATTCTTCTTATTACGTTTTACCTGTTCGCAAATATGAAGTGGTATGGTTGCACTGATTTCCTTTAAACGCTGATACTCTGGCACTATCACACTTAAAAAATCCCGCAAATTATCACGGCTATCACGCCGTTTACTTAATTGAAATTTAATATTGGAATGAAATTTTTCCCAAGAAAGATAGGATATACGATGGCTTTCACTTAGTTGGCTTACTTTTAGAAATTGTGCTACTGATGATAGAATACTTGTGAATATGCTAAGGCCTCCTACTGCCAATACAATAGTCTGTGCATATGCTGGGAAATTAGCACTAATAAAATTGCCGGTTCCAGATACAGCACTAAGGATTATAATAGGTAGCTGATATTTTATATTTTGTGTTGTATAATAATCATTTGCTTTTTTATGTAGGTACGCATTTATTTGGGCTTCATCCCCTAATTCACTCAAAATCTTCTCAATTGATTCCTCCCATTCCTGCGGCTGCGATGTAGTTAATTCTGTCGGCAAAGACATTATACTTATATAAATATCTAAAATATAACTAGAATTTTCTTTTACTTTATTTATGAAATAGCTTTTATCAAGGATACAAATGTCTAATAAGTCTTTCTAATGTAATCTACATTATCATTGCTGGATTGGCTCGATTGCAATAAATACATATCTTCAAATACACTGCTATATAAATCCATACTATTTTGCACAATTGAATTCATATATTGTGCTTTTTCTTGTTGTGTCTCTTCAGAAATATCTTCACGATATAATTTATTATTAAACCAGCTAGATTTATTTATTGGTTGAGCTGCATATCGTTCATATTTGAATGTTGGTACATTACACTTATCATTAAATAGTATCCGTACTTGATTAGTTCCATTGGTTGGTAGTGGAACTGCAAAAGAATCGCGTCGGCGGGTTTGCTCATATAATTCCATTGCGTGATCTTGTTGTAGCGGTTTATGTTCATTTTGCCCTTTACTGCCATTTTGCACTTCATACGCAAACTCTTCTCTTGAACTGCTAGGATACCATTTTACAGCATCTTGCTTCCAATCAGAATAGAAATTATTATATTCTAGCTTTTGCATCGGATAGCCATCCCGTGGATGTTTTTCAGTTTGTAATTTATACGGTGCAACCCCACCCGGTAATTTACTAGAATCATTAAAAAAACTGGTATATGAATGAGGTGTTATCGGGCAATGTGGTGGCATTAAAGCCATTCTAGCAATACTTTGATTTACTAAATCCATTGCCATCTTTTATTTTAGCTTTTATTCTAGCTTTTAATAAGAAAATAACATACTATTATTAAACCATAATCCTGCGGTAATATAATTAAGTAATTTAGTGAAATTATAAAAAACGATAGTTCTACGATAAAATAAGAAAAATATATGAAATAGTGACTATAGACTATAGCAGAATAAATACATATAATTATTATAAGAAACTAATAAATACTACGAACGTAATGTAAAATGACGGTTGAGAAATTACTTTTGCTAGGCATGGGTTCCGTAATGCGTGCATTTTTAGAACTACTTAAACTTGAAAACCATCATTTATTATATTTACCTGCAATATGTATTTGCCCGGAAGATATACCGGATTATGTCCTAAAATTTAAACCCGATTTGCAACATATTAAAGTGGCAATTACTGAGTCCAATGTAGAAAAACTTATTCAACCATTGCTTAATCCGACAGTGCTAGTGATAGATCTAACAGTTAATGTGGAAACCATTGATATTAGGCATATCCTTAAATAAACGAGCGTTATTTAAAAAACATACCTAAAAGATATCCAAAGGATACAGGATACTATTTCACAGTAGAAGATAAAAAACAATCTACGGTTAGTATCTCTCATGTT
>Ga0214921_10005937_pt1 | contig 16980 bp, 12 predicted proteins | sample LL1505_MetaG_FD_177992 | JGI IMG/M metagenome (GOLD analysis project Ga0214921, IMG submission 177992) | Freshwater microbial communities from Lake Lanier, Atlanta, Georgia, United States - LL-1505 | ecosystem: Environmental > Aquatic > Freshwater > Lake | place: USA: Georgia | collected...
GTCAAACCAGCGATGGAGCTCAGGCCCAAGTTTGTCAACACGGTGGTTGCAAGTTGAGCATCTGTTCTGCCAGCGAAGTCGCTTGAGAGGAAGTTTGCAGCAACAGTCGCAGGAGCGATTGTTGAAACAAGAGCAATTTCGTTGTAAGAAGCGTTGCTCATGTACTCGCCGTACAGAGCGCCAGCTACGCGGGTGATGATCGTGCCATTGGTTGAGATGGGCATTTGAGATTTCCTTTTTAGGGTTTACAGATAAAAAACAAGATTTCTTTGCAAAGAAACCGAGTGCGAGCTAAGCAAAAAGCCCACACTCGACAGAACGCACTGGTGTCAATGCGCTCTGCGGAATGCAGGCTTTGGTCAAAGTTAAGGCTTCACTTGAAGTGACCGCACTTTTAGTAAGCGTGAAAGTATGGTCATAAGACTTTGTCATTGACTTTCTCCTTTTCTAAGTTAATTAAACACAAACGGGATTACCAATACAGAACACCCATTTGTTCGCTGTGAGGGGAGTATAGGAGATTTCTGACAACGTTTTTTGTGATTTGAGTCACACACAAGCTCACGAAAACGCTTATTTGCAAAAAAACAACGCAACTTTGAGAGATTTTTGCCAATTTTAGTCATTGACCCACCTCAAACCAACATAAATACTGGAATTCTTCAAATTAAACAAGGTGTTATTGGATTTTTGTGATGTGACTTCAAGGTTTGCACCAACCCACCACTGTTTAACCAGCGGCACCCAGTAGCCAAGGCCCAAATCGGTTCGTTTGGTGTTGGATTTTAAGTCACCCAACAAATCACTGTAGGCCAGCTGGTCTTTGCTGTTGGCGTAACGCAGCCATGCAGACAATTGACCCGACACCACAGGCGCAAAGGGCACCGAAACAATTTGTTCGTGGCGCACCAAAACGTCGGTGCGCGTGCGGTTTCCCCCAGGGCGGTTGATGTCTTGCGCCTTGTCTTGCCCACCGGCCAAAGCCACATGCGTTTCGCGGTTGAAGTTGCTGGTACAAGCCATCTCAATACGGCCATAGCTGAACACACCGTTCAATGTGCTGGCCTGTGGAAACTGCTGGTCGATGCGGCCTACAGAGGGCGCCCACTTGCAGGCAGCTCCCAGGGAGTCCCAAGCAAACTTAAGTTGCAAGCCTTGGTCTTGGTAAGCTGTTTGATTGCTCAATGAAAAGTAGGTGCCGCCTGCGGCCACTTGCCAAACACCAGAGGCATCGCCTGCCAACATGGGAAGGCTGTATTTCAAGGCGCCTTCTGCGGTACGGTTGTTGCCGCCAACACTGGCTGCGCCCGACTTGCTGGCCAAAGCGGCGTTCACTGACAATTCTTGGCCGCCGCCCTTTAAAACACCCTGCACGGCTGCGGTGGTTTTCAAGGCATTGCCGGCTACGGGCTTGGCGTTGTCATTGAGGCCCAAGGTCACTGGGCCGTTGGACAAGTAAAGCGTGAGTGCGTCGGTGTAGGTGGCGCTGTTGAGGTTGGTCTCGTGGCCGTGGGCGCTTTGCACCAGGCTACTCCATTGCCACACAGGGCCACTGGCCATGCGATTGGCTTCAGACGATTGATTTTGTGCCGTGCTCAGTTGCGCTTTGAGGGCGGGTTGAATGTCGGGGCGTTGCAACACGCTGTTCAAAATGGCCCTTGCCGAGCCTTTCAGGCCAATTTGTGCCAAGGCCTGCGCATAGTCCAATTGCGCGCCGGGCAAGTCGGGGTTGATCAGGAGGGCTTTTTCTAGGGCAACAGCAGCCTCCTCCGTTTGACCCCTTGCCAGCATTTGAGCACCTCGATGTGCATGGAAAAAGGGATCTGCATCACAGGCATCAGCCCAGGACGCCAACTGTGCCAAGTTGGCGGCTGTCAATGCCGCTGGGGCTGGGCAGTTGCTTGAGGTGGGGCTTTTTGCTGCATCTATGGCCATGTTCTGCGCAAAGGCCACAGGCGAGCAAAGCCACAATGCCAACAAGGCTTGTAAACCCCAAGCGGGCACTGGCATGATGCGCATACGTCCGCAGCCAGTCAAGTCACTCTGTACAGCGTTGATGATAAAAATGAGGGTTTGTTAAAGATTAGCCGATCATACTGACTTCGGATGCATAACCTGCGTCCAAGCCAGAGATCAAGTGCAAGTGAGAGGGGTCGACCTCAATTTGAAGGGCATAGACCGTGCGGGATGTTCGCATGCCTGCCAACAAAAAGTCGCCCAGCTTTTGCATGTCGTCATCACCCGATTGCGCCCTGGCTTGTGGGCCCACCAACACGGGGTAGCCCAACTCAGAGGTGAGCTTTTCAAGGCGGGCCGCAACACTGACCGCTTCACCCATGACAGTGTGCACACGGCGGCGCGCAGGGCCAAAAGAGCCCACCAGGACGGGACCTGTTTCAATGCCAATACCAATGTCCAAGGGCGGTGTTTTTCTAGAAGCCACTATGGGCAGCTGCGCCACGCCCTCTTTCCATATGACTTCGGCCGCTTGCAGGGCCTTGAGGGCGTGCTGGTTGCAAGGGCTGGAACCGTTCCATACCGCGGTGAGGCCGTCGCCTACCATCTGCTCCACCACGCCACCGTGCTCGGTGACGATGCGGTCAAGGGTGGTGTAGAACAAGTGCAACACCATGGCTGCATCTTCGGGGGCGCGCTCTTCACAGTATGCTGAGAAGTTGCGCAGATCGACCAACATCACGGTGGCTTCGCGCGTCTCGGCCACCACGTGGGCTGTGGGGCCTTCAAAGGCGACGCGGCGGGCCGCGCCCTCGGGCAAGTAACTGGACAGGTTTTCAAACAAGCGCTCGCGCTCGGCGCGCACGCGAAACATTTCGGCAGCAGTAAGCAGCACAGCGGCCAGTGCCACAAACATGGCGGGCTGGCCCCAGCCCAACCACTGATGCGCGCCCAACAAAAGCACAGCGTGCACTGCAAAAATACCCGCCACCGTGGCCACTGCCACCAAAGGCATGAGCAAAGCCGCTTTGGGGCCGGCTGCGCGCAACGAGAACACCAAGACCAACAAGGCCACCAAGCCAGTGGCCAAGGGCCAAAGCGGTGTCCAAGCGGGGGCAAAGGGGGTGCGTGAATCCAGCGCGGCAGACATCAATTGGGCATGCACTTCCACGCCGCCTACAGCAGCACCTTGCGGTGTGGGCACGGCATCGCCACCGCCAAAAGCGGTAGAGCCCACCAACACCCACGCCCCTTTGAGCATGCTGGGAGGAACCTTGCCTTGCATCACATCGACAGCCGAGACAGAGGCAAAACCATCGCGCGGCATTTGGTAGGACACGCGCAGCTGGCCTTTGTCGTCCAGAGGCAATTGCACACCGCCAACGTCCAGTAGCTGGGCGCTGGCCGCACTGAACAAACCTGGGTGTGAGGTGTGCCACACAACTTGTGCGCCCGTTGCCGCGGCCAAGCCCGCGACAGCCAAGGCAGGATAGGCCTGACCTTCGTAGCAAACGACGGCGGGCACGCGGCGAATGTTGCCATCGGTATCGACGATGGGGGTGATGTGGCCCACGCCGGCACTGCTTTGGGCCAAAGAAGTTTCGGCGCCCATGAAGCCAAAGGCGGGGGTGCCCAAGGCTTGCGACGTGCTGCCCGTTGTGGGGCAAGTGCCCATGGCGCCGGCCAATTGGCCCGACTTGACTTGGGCTTGCGGGTTGAGGGCAAAGAGTTGCGAGATGACCGTAGGTGCACCGGCCTTGAGGGCCAGCGCCAGCTTTTGATCTTGCGCAGAATCTTGCGCGCCATCAAACAAAACGTCCACCACCTTGAGGTTGACGCCGTAGGTGTCAAGGCCCGACAGCAAACTGGCCACGCGCTCGCGGGGCCATGGCCAAGGGCCTAAGGCTTGTGTGCTTTTTTCGTCAATGTCGACCACCACCACGCGGCGCTCGGTGGCATTGGGGTTGGCCAAGGACCAGGTGCGGCTGGCCAAGCGCTCTTCCCACTGCTGCATTTGGGGCGCCCACACGGCAGACACCACGGCCATCAGCACCACAGCCAAGGCCGACACAGCAGCGTAAAGCCACAGCGGTTTTTTAAGCAAGGTGCTCAGTGTCATGCGCAACGGGCTTAACGGCCCCAAAGGGTAGCGCCCACAAAAGAGCCACGACCGATTTGGGTTTTAAACAGGTAGCCAGCTTGGCGCGCGTCCAGTGAAATGGCGCCAGCCAAGCTGCTGGTGGGAGCGGCATCTGGGCCGGTGCGACCCAAGAAAATGCCAGTGCTTGAATTGAGGGTGCCGCTTTGGCTGAAGGTTTGCAAGCCCGTGCCCTCGGCACTGAGGCCCAGTTGAGTGGCATAGGTTTTGGCGCCAAAGTCAATGGACAAGCTGCCCGACGAAACCGCGGCGGGCACCATTTCGTTGGCGGCATTGCGATAGTAAGCCGAAGAAGCCTTGAGGCCGAAGTCTGCTTTGGTGGTGAGAGTGGGCAACACGTTGATGTTGCTGGGCTCGCGGAACAAGAAATAGTAGCCATCGCCCACAGTGACATCGTTGCCGCGCATGGCCTCGAGGAAAGGCACGGTCAGGCTGTCGTTGGCAATGGGGTCTCGCGCCCAACGACCCCAAATGAGGCGGTTGTTGCCAACAGCACTGAGGGGGTTTTTGGTTTCGGTGTCGGAGGCCAAGGGCTTCTCCGCAGCGTCTCGCACTTGGCGGTCGAGTTGCAAGAGCTTGGTGTTGTCTGATTGGCCAGGCTTGCTGACGTTTTGGAAGCTGGGGTCGGTGTTGCCCAAGCGGAACACCAAGGCCTGGCCCAGCATGTCTGCCGTGAGCTCCCGGGCCCGGGCCGTGGTGCAGACACCCAAGGCATCGGCCTTGCAAGCGCTGTCAAAGGGGGCCATGACAATGGCACCTTGGTTGACCGTGACACGAACGACCTCTTTGGAAACTTGCGTGACAAAGTCGGTGCCCTTGACACCAATGGCCACCAAAGGCGTGTTAAGCCTAAAGCGCTCTTTGGCGGCTTGGGCGGCTGCGCCAGAGATGGAGCGAGCCTCGCCTGAGTCGAGGCTAAGGCGAACCACTGAGGCCGCTGGGTCGGCTGGGCTGTATTTGAATTCGTGAATGCGAAACACTGAATTGGGGCGAACACTGACGCGGGCACCGTCAATGAAGCGGATGTGGACATGGCCATTGTCGGAGGTGCGAATGACGTCGCCCTCTTGCACCGAGCCGCCTTTTTGGGGTTCGGCAGGGCCCACTGTGCGCTCAATGTTAGATTTGCCAATGGTGAGCGTGACCTCGCCCACCACTTGCGAGGCTTGGGCCCCATTGAAAAAGGCCGCAACAACCCAAGCCAAACAGAGTAAGAATGCCCGGCCCAAGACACGGCCAAGCGGACGGGCAGCTGCTGGCAGAGTAAGGTTAAGGACTTGTATGTGCATAATTTGACGCAATTTTATCGGAGTATAAAAAAGAAAGTTCCAACAAACATGTGCGCATGATCACACGTCCAGCAAAACAAGACCCTGTCCAGGGAAGTCTCATGGCACTGATTAACCCCTAAGATACAGGGTTCAAATTATGGCCATTCACCCATCGCTCTTGCAGCAATTCAACCTGATGCGACTGTTTCCAACAGACGCACTGGCCACGCTTGCCGCGCATTCCAGCACCCACGCTTTTTCAAAGCGGGAACTGGTGTTGGCCAAAGACAAGCCCTCCAGCAGCCTCATGTTTTTGCTCGAGGGTCGGCTGCAATCCATAGATTTCACGCTGGATGGCCGCGAAGTAGGCCTTCACTTTATTGAAGAAGGCCACTATTTTGGCGAGATCTCGGTGCTCGATGGACTGCCCTCACCCGAGGTGGTCATTGCCAGCAAAAAATCACAGGTGGTGATGGTGCCTGCACGCGACATTCGCGCGCACATCTTTGCCTCACCCCAGGCCATTGAGGCCATCACCTCAGGCCTGACCAAGCGTATTCGCGACCAAGCCAACCAACGTCAAATTTTGGGCATCATCAGCCCCTTGCAACGCATTTGCGCGCTGCTGCAAAACCTGACCAAGGAAGGCAAAAACCCCGAACGCATAGCCAACGCGCCCACCCACCAAGAGATTGCCATCATGGTCAACCTCACGCGCGAAACCGTCACCCGTGCATTTCAGGTGCTGCAATCGCAAGGGGCTTTGGCGCGTGATGGGGATGATTTGAAAGTTGACGCCAGCAAGCTCAAGCAGCTGGCAGAAAAGTCGGCGGACTGAGCATGTCAGAATTTGCTTCTCTGTTTTTGAAACACTTTGCTTGGCCGAAGTCCCATCGCAATTTGATTTGGCAATTTGCCAGACGCGAAGTGTTGGGTCGCTACCGCGGCTCGGTGTTGGGCGTGGGCTGGTCGGTGCTGACCCCCATGGCCATGTTGGCGGTTTACACCTTGGTGTTCAGGCACATTTTCAAAGCCAAGTGGCCTGGGGTGGAAGACGGCAACATGAGCTTTGCACTCAACTTGTTTGCTGGCCTGTTGGTGTTCAATTGGGCCGCCGAATTTTTAAGCCGAGCGCCTCGGCTCATGACCGACCAACCCAACTTGGTCACCAAGGTAGTGTTTCCACTTCAAGTGCTCACTTGGTCTGCGCTGCTGTCGAGTTTTTTCCATGTGTTGGTGTCTTGCCTTGTGTGGTTAGCGGGCTGTGTGTTGTTTGGCCAAGGCATTCATTTGGCTTGGCTGGCACTGCCCTTGGTGTTCTTGGCCTTGGCGCCCACTTTGCTGGGCTTGGGCTGGCTGCTCTCTGCGCTGGGTGTTTATTTTCGCGACCTGGGCGAAATTGTGGGACTGTTCATGGGCATGTTGTTGTTTTTAACGCCAGTGTTTTTTCCGCTGAGTGTGCTGCCTGACTTTTTGCAGTTTTGGGTCACCTTCAATCCTTTGGCCATTCCCATTGAAGCCCTGCGCAGCATTGGCTTGTTGGGCGAGTGGCCAGAGTTTGCGCCACTGCTGAAACTCTTTGGCGTGGGCTGCGTGCTGGCCTTGGGCGGTGCTTGGTTGTTTGAAACATCACGCAAAGGGTTTGCCGATGTCCTCTAATGCGCCTGTCATTTCTTTGCCAGTCATTTCTTTGCAAGGCGTTGGCAAGACCTACAAACGCTTTGCCAAACCGTCCGACAGATTTTGGCAAGCCGTGTGGCCTGCTGCGATGCGCGCAAGAGATGCGCAAAACCACGAGTTTGTGGCCTTGGCGCCCCTCGATTTGCAGGTGCAACGCGGCGAGGCTTTGGGCTTGATTGGCCGCAACGGCGCTGGCAAATCAACCCTGCTGCAAATGGTCTGCGGCACCCTGAGCCCCAGCAGCGGCAGCCTCAAAGTGAACGGCAAAATTGGCGCCTTGTTGGAATTGGGGGCTGGCTTTAACCCTGAATTCACAGGCCGCGAAAACGTCTACTTGGCTGCGGCGGTGATGGGCTTGACCAGCGCCGAAACCGATGTTCTGTATGAAAGCATTGTCGATTTTTCTGGCATTCGCGAGTTCATTGACCAGCCCGTCAAAACGTATTCCAGCGGCATGTATGTGCGCTTGGCGTTCGCCATTGCCACCAGCGCCAACCCCGACATTTTGATCATCGATGAAGCCTTGAGTGTGGGCGATGGCGCGTTTGCCAGGAAATCGTTTGAGCGCATCATGCAGCTCAAGGCACAAGGCACCACCGTGCTTTTTTGCTCACACTCCATGTACCAAGTCGAATCGTTTTGCGACCGTGCGGTATGGCTCGACCATGGGCAAGTGCAAATGGAAGGACCCGCCGCCAAGGTGGTGGCCGCCTACACCGACAGCTTGCGTGCAGAGGGTGGCGATGGTGCGTTGCGTTCGGTAGCGGTGGTAGGTGCGGTAGGTGCGGAAGCGGCGGCTTTGGCTGTGGCACCCGATGCGGCGGCTTTGGACGGCGCTGCGGCAGGTGCAGGTGCCTTGCTTGCTACTGTGGAGACCACACCTTCGCCTTCAGGCCTCACGCGCATTCTGGGCATTGAGGTGAGTGTGGACGGCGTCTCGGGCCGCGAATTGCAGGCGGTCAGCTTGCAAAGCGATGTGCACATCACGGTCAAGTTTGAGTCCGACCCTGCACAGCCCTGCCCCACCTTTGCCACGGGCTTTGCATTGCCGGATGGTCAAATTTTCACCAGTGCCTACACCTTGTTCGACGGCGTCGACATGGTGCGCGATGCGCAAGGCCGAGGCCAAGCCACCGTGGTGTTTGAAAAACTGCCCTTGATGAAGGGGCGTTTTTCAGTGGGCGCTTATTTGTTTGATGAGCGTGCCTTGCATGTCTACGACGTGGTGCTGCAAGCGGCCACCGTGGTGGTGACGCAAACCGGCGTGCACCAAGGCTTTGTGCAATTGCCACATCGGTGGCAGTGAATTTACAACACCCCTTGCGGCGTTTGCAGGGTACCTAGCAAATCATAAAACTGTTGTTCGGGCGCGCGCATCACGTGCGGGCCGATGCAATCCAAAGCAGTTTGCGTCAAGGCTTCTGGCGTGCACGTGCTGGGGTCCATGGCGGCATACAAGGTGAGCAAATGCCGCTGCGTTTGCGCATTGAATTCAATGGCGGCAGGCAACACTTGCGCACCCGTCAGTTGGGCCAATTTGGCAGGGCCGGTTTGCAAATAAATGGTTTGACCCATGAACTCAAACTGCTGCTCGGGCTTGTCGGCTGCGGGCTCGCGCACATCCAGTGCCACCGTCAGCACATGGTGCGGCCTTTTAAGCCAGCGCACAGAGCCAATGGGACTTTGGTCGGTGTAAAAAATAACGGGCGCGTTGCAGCTATCGGCTGAGCGTTGGTGCACACCCAACCAAAACTCTTTTTCTTCGGGGCTGCAAAACTCCAAATTGCGCCGTGACGCGATGGAGGTAATGGGGGCGCCACCGCACAAGTGGTGCAAGGCACCGTTCATGAGCAACCAACTGCCATGGTGCACAAAGACTACAATGACCGAACCTTGGGCCAGGGCCTTGGCATAGTGCTCGGCGCCTTCTACGTCGATGCGTTTTTGAATGTACGACGCGCGGTACAGGTAAGTCTCGTCGCACATGAATTGGCGGTATGCCGCCAGATCAAAGGGCGTGGCCAATGGCGGCGGCTGGTCTGCATCCAAACTGGGTGCCAGTGAGGCATTAACAGGCGCTGGCACAGGCGCTGGCACAGCCACTGCCGCCTTTGCCGGTAGGAACCAAGAAATTAGCCTTTGCCACATGTTGTAATTCTGAATACCGTGATATTGTTTGCTCAATGATAAAACATCGCTACGCCCACGAAATTGACCCCAACGGTGGCAGTGCTGCCGCGGTGCTGGCGCGCATGGTTGCGCCCGGTCAACGGGTTTTGGAATTGGGCACAGGGCCTGGCACCGTCACGCGCATCTTGCACAGCAAAGGCTGCAAAGTCACGGGCGTCGAAATGGACCCCGAAACCTTGGCCACTTGCGCACCCTTTTGTGAGCGCACCTTGCAAGCCAACCTCGAAGATCCTCTGTGGGCCTCGCCTTTGGCGGGTGAAACCTTTGACGCCATCATTTGCGCCGACGTGCTAGAGCACCTGCGCGATCCACGCCCTGTGCTGAACCAGTTGCACAGCTTCTTGGCGCCAGGCGGTAGCGTGTTGATGTCCTTGCCCAATGCCTCGCACCTCACGGTGGTGGCCAGTTTGCTGGGGGGTCGCTTTCCCTACCAAAAGAACGGTCTGCTAGACCACACGCACCTGAAGTTTTATGGCCGCGAAGACCTCGACGCCTTGCTCCGCGAGTGCGGTTTGCTCTGGCAACACTGGCACACCGTGCAAGTCGACCCTGCGCAAGCCGAGCTCAAAGCCTACTGGCACCTGCTCGATGACGACACGCAAGCTTTCTTGAAGGCCAAGTGCGCTGATGGCGAGGTCTACCAACATGTGGTGCGCGCACAGCCCGCTCACGATGCGGCGCATTTGCAGCGCCTTGAATTGGACCGTGTGGCCCTGGCCAATGCGCATCAAACTGAACTGCATGCGCTCAGGGAACAAGCGGCCACTCAGCTTGCCGATCTGCAGGCTGCTTGCTTGCTTGAGAAAGAAACCCTTGCCACCCAGCATGCAAGTTGGATGCGTAAGCATCTGGCCCAAGAACAACTCACCCAGGCCACCTTGACTTGGACCGAAGCGCAACTGCAAAACCACCAGCAAAGCATTCAATTTTTGCAGTCGGAGATCAACGCACTGAAGCAATCCACATCGTGGCGCATCACCGCACCTCTGCGCAAATTGATGCGCAAACTTTCAGATTAGGGCGCTGCTTAGCGCCGAATGCGGCGCCACACCGACGCCCACTGCTTCAAGGGATGGTAGAGGCTTCGCAAGCCTGGGGTGGCCAACACAACTTGCTTCAACCATGAGGTAGGCACGCCGGCCACTTGGCTTTGTCGCGTGACCTCTTGCACAATTTGCTGAATCTCTGGCAAGGTCAACTCCACCTTGAGCAAATCGTGTTTGGCCTTGGCCTTGGCATAGTAGTCGTCGAGCACAGCTTGACGCTGCAAGGCCTTGTCCAGTTGATCGGGCACGCGGTACAACGACGTGACTTTAGAGACCAGTTTGAATTCATTTTTCAATGAATAACGCACCCACAAGTTCCAGTCTTCTAGGTTTTCCAAATCCAAATCAAAGCCGCCGTTTTCTTGGTACAAGCGCCGCTGGAACAGCACCGTTTGAATGGGGAAATAGTTGTGGTGCCACAAGGTAGGACGGCTAAAGGGCTGTCGGTGAATCAGGCTGTGCATCACGTTCTCATAGACCCAGGGTTCTTCGCTGACAACGTGCGTGCGCACCTCATAGCCCAATGAATACACCGCACCCAATTGTGGCTGCTTGAGCCATTCACTCACCAAGACTTCGAGGTGATCGGCGTAAAACAAATCGTCGTCATCTAGGAAACAACACAGTGGGCCGGTGGCTGCTTCAAGGGCTTTGTTGCCCGCCACACAGCGACCCGATTTGGGCAAGGGCAGATACACCACCTTGGCCAAGAGCCCTTGGTTACGCAGCGCTTCGACAGCGGCTTTGGCGCTTTCAACACCTTGGCCACCGTCCTCCACCACCACCAACTCAATGGGGCCACCCAGGTGCGCGTAGGTTTGCTGCGCCACGCTGGCCATGGCCTCGTGCAGCTTGCCAGCGCGGCCGGGCATGGTGCGCATCAGCACACTGACCAAGGGGGCGCCTTGGGCCGAGCGTTTGGCTTGTTCAATAGGCGATTGTGCCGCTTGCGGGTATTCGTAAAAGGCGCCTTCGCGGGCCATTTCGTAGTCCCACATGCGAAACGGAAACTTGCCTTGGGTTTTGCGCCGCGTGCGCAAAAACTGGGGCGCCAGCTTCAACAGCTTGAAACTTTGCGCCAGCAATTGACGGCGCATGCCCGCAAACAATGGCCGCATGGCAAACAAGCCAGCAAACATCACAAAGCCTTGAATCACCTCGTGACGGCGGCCATAGCGGCAGCGCAGCAACACATTGGCCAGCGTGCTGCCCAAGAACTGTTGGGGTTTGATTTGCGCTGCTTCTTCGTAGGTGAAGTGCCACACGCTGGCCTTGGGCACATAGCGCAGGGTGTAGCCGTTGTCGCGCAAGCGGTAAGACAACTCCACGTCTTCGCCGTACAAAAACAGCAAGGGCTCGTAACCCTTGACCGCTTTGAGGGCGTCGGTTTTGAACAGCACGCATGCACTGGAGCACCACGCGGTTTCACCCGTCACGGGGTGATAGTCTTTGGGATGTTCGTAGGGTTTTTGGCGGCACTCCCAGGCCGCCACTTGGGCCTTCGCTTGACCCGCCGCCTGGGCTGCGTCGTGTTGCGCCGTTTGCAACAGGGTGGTGAGGGTGTCGTGTTCAAACACCAGATCAACGTTGGTGACCCAAAAAAACGGTGTGTGTGTGAGGGCCAAATTGTGGTTGTGGCCTGCGCCAAAACCGATGTTGTCACCTTGGTGCAATTGCACACTGGCAAAGCTGGTGGCCCATGCGTTGCCAGAAGGGGCAAGCTGCGCTTTGAGCGCTGCATAAGTGCCGTCGGTCGAGCCATTGTCTAGGACACACAATGCAATCTGGTCACAAGGCAAATCTTGCTCGGACAGACTTTTGAAAAAGGCAGGCAGCCATTTTTCAGAGTTGAATGTGACGATTGACAGGGTGAGGACTGGGGCGGGTCTTGTTGTTGTCGATTGCATTGGCCGCGGTATTTTCAATTTCTTGAATTATCCGCGAAAGGGCTTCAGCTTTAAGGCTGGCTTTTCAACTAAATGCCACGATGCGGCCGCCAATGCGACGGTCATGACCAAAGTGCTCACCAAATAGGCCAACAGGGGCATCTGCGGCCAAAAGGAGGCCAGCGTTTGCTGCACAGGGAAGGCGTAGATGTAGATGCCATAGGAGTAATCGCGCGCATGCATGCCCGTGAGCCAGGGGTGGGAGGCCAAGCCAAAGGCCAACACCCCAAACGGCAATATCACCCAGGAGGCCATGGCAAACCACTGCGGATTTGCACCCAGGCTAAGCCACACCACCAGCCCTAGCACCACGTTGGACAGGGTGAAATACCGATGGCATTGAAAGCAATACATACAGGCACCCACCATGAAGTAAACCCCACACAATGGAATTTGGCGAAGGTCGGTACGGTACAAAACCCAGGCCTCCTTAGCAGGCAAGGCCCACAGGGCCACCAAGCCCATGAAGACCAAGGTCACGACGCCCACCCAGACCTTCAAGGCGCGCGCTCTGCCTTGCGCAGTTTGGAAAAGCGCGCTCAGTAGCCCCAACATGCTCAGCAACAAATACATCAAGAATTCAACAGGCAAACTCCACAAGGAACCATTGACGGCATTCGCCAGCCTGTTGTTGGCAAACACCCCAGGCAAGTGGTACGTCATGTACAGCACGATGTTGGTGAGGTAGCCTCGCGTGTGTTCATTGCGCCAGTAGGTGCCTGCGTCGAGTGTGGTGAGCAATGGCCCCAAAACCAACACGCTGAGCAGGGTGCAGACCACCAAGCCTGGAAAAATTCGCAGGGCGCGCTTGGCCAAAAAACGCGGGACATGGGGGTCGCGCGCCCAACTTTGCGCCACCAAGTAACCGCTGATGGCAAAAAAGATGTAAACGCCCAAGGGCCCCATGGGGACCCAATGCAAAAAAATCGGCTCTGGCAAACCCAAAAAAACAAAGGCGTGCCCGTACAACACCAAGCCCGCAGCAAACCAGCGCAGTGCCGTGAGGTTGTTGTGGTGTGGGGGTGCAGGCGTCACGATGGCCTTCACCTCAATAGGCGCCGCTGCGGCCAAAGACCACCTTGACGGTTTTGAACAAGATGGCCAGGTCGTACCACAGCGACCAATTTTTAACGTACCAAGCGTCTAGGTAAACGCGGGTTTCGTAATCGACATCGTTGCGGCCACTGACCTGCCACAAGCCCGTCATCCCTGGGCGCACCATCAGGTAGTAGCTTTTGTCCAAGCCGTATTTTTGCAACTCGTCTTCAACAATGGGGCGCGGGCCAACCAAGCTCATTTCGCTTTTGAGCACGTTGAACAGTTGAGGCAATTCATCGAGGCTGTTTTGGCGCAAAAAGTCACCCATGCGGCTGATGCGGGGGTCGTCCTTGAGCTTGTGTTCTTTGTCCCACTCGGCTTTGAGTTGGGCATTGTGTTGCAACAAGCTGTGCAATTGCTGCTCGGCGTTGGGCACCATGGAGCGAAACTTGTAGCAATCAAACTTGCGGCCGTTTTTACCAATGCGCTGGTGGGAAAACAAAACGCTGCCACCTTCCAGTTTCAAAAGCAGCGCAATCAACAGCATCATGGGCGACAACATGACCAACAAAAGCGCAGCCACCAAGGTGTCAAACAAACGCTTGGTCAGGCGAGCAGGCCAGCGGCGCAGGTTGTTGCGCACACGCAAGAGCGCCACTTCGTGAGAAAAGAAATGCGACATGTCGGTGCCATACAAAGGCACGCCGCGCATGGCGGGAATGACACTGATGTCGGTGGCTCCCCACTGCGTGAGGGTGCGCAGCCAATGCTCGCGATGCTCGGCTTGCGAATGCTCTAAAGCAATCACCCACTGAATACCGGGCTGATCGGCCAAGACTTCCAGTTGGTGCAAGTTCAGAAGCACTTGCTTGTTGTGTTTGAGCCGCGGGCTCGCTTCTTCGACATCCACGTAGCCAGCCACTTCAAAGCCCATGCGCGGCTCACTCTGGAGCGCAATGGCAGCCTCGAAAGCGTTTTCGCCATGGCCAATGATGATGGTGGGCCGAATCCAGAGGCCCATGCGTTTGAGCATCCAGCGCGTCAAGACACGACCCCACACCACCATGCACACAGCCAAAACCCACACCAACAACCACCACAAGCGCGAGGAGTTCCAGCGGGTGGACGCGACCAAGGTCATGTCGAGCAAAGCCAAGCTGCCCATGAGGCGCAGGATGTCGCCCAGTTCGTCCCAAAACGGCCGACGGTCGCTGTAGTGCTGAAAGCGCATCAGGAACAGCATGAGGCCCAAAAATACCAAGCCACTCCAGGCGACGTAGCGTTGAAGGTCTTGTGTGGAAAACCAAAGACCGATGTCTTGACTGGGGCTGACGGCCACATTGATGAGCGTGGCCACACCAAACGCGATGGCAAATGCCATGATGTCACCCAACAAGATGGCAAATTTAGAGATTCGAACTTGAAACAGCGACAGCGTATGAATCATGCTTGCTGTCGCAAATAAGATTTGTACATGCTGAAGCGCTGGTTGAGCGCGCGGGGCCAGAAGCGATGCCACTGTCCCAATTTGTAGCCACACAATTTGACAGCATTGGTGAAGACCATTTGAAACAGGCCCTGCAGGCTCTGCATGAAATGGCCCTGCGCACGGGTTTGCAAAGCCGACCACTGATGGCGTAACAAGCGCCAGCCCTCGCCCTCAGCGCGCCCAAATTGTGTCAAAAGCCATGGGTTTTGAGCGTGAAAGACGCCAGTGTCAAACATGCGCTGAAAATCCTGTAGGCCGTTGTAATGGTGTGAATGATAAACGCCAGCTTGGGCTTGGTATTGCAGGGATTGACCCGATAGCAACAACTTGGCGGCCATGAAAGTGTCTTCTCCCAAGGGCAGACCTGCGGGCAAGCCCCCTTGGGCTTGGAGTGCCGACAGTCGATAAGCGCCAAAGGCATTGGAGAAAAAACAGGCTTTCAAGCCCAAGCTTTCTTTGTCTTGCAACTGCACAGTGCGCGATACCGCTGGGTAATTGAATTGGCGAAAATTGGCCTCAAGCCAAGTGGCTTGAGGTTTGGGCAACTGTCTGCCGTAGGCAGCGGCCACTTGAGGGTTTTGAAAGGCTTGCAACAAGTTGCTCAGCGCATCGGGCTGGCCCAAGACTGCGTCTTGGGCCATGAACACCACGAACTGAGGCGGGTTGTGAGCGTGTTCTTGCAGGACTTGATCGAGCGCCCATTGGCGGGTGCCGCCATGGTCAAACTGTGCTGCTTGCACATGCAGCAGCGTGACCTGATGCGCGCTGTGGCTTGTAGACGATGCCGAGTTTGCAAGCTGTTCAGAAAGCGCCAAACTGCCATCGCTAGAGCCTGAGTCAACCACCACAAGGTGCTCGGGTGGGCTATCTTGCTGCTTCAAGGCTTCAAGCCATTGCGCCCATTCGCTCAGGCCAGGGTTGTAGGTAGGCACAACCAGCCAGAACCTGAGCGGGGTGCGCCCCTTCTCTGCTAGCAAATGCAAGCTGTTTGAGGGGGGTGATTTGGGGTTTTTAACCTTAAATGTGACCTGTGACACAGAGGCAGTCAAAGTGGGGCAATCTATAATTTACGACCGCTGATTTAAAAAAAAGTATTCATTGTTGCGCCAACCGTTCCCTGCCATTGCTTTATCCTTGTTTGCGCTTGTTTTGGCTTGCGCACCCACAAGCACCAAATTGGGTGGCTTGGCTTGGGTGTTGCTGTGCTTGATGGGATTTTGGACATTTTTGCGGTCAAAACGAATTCAGCAATCTGACATTGGCTTGCAATTCAGTGGCAAGCTTGCCTTTTCAGGCCCGTCCCACGTAGAGGAAGCCGCCAGAATCTGGCTGTTTGCCTGTCTTGCTGCCAGTGCCATTCGAATCATACCTCACGCCTTTTGGCAAGACGGCTGGGACCGCCGGCACGCCGAAATCCGCTTGGTACTGGGTGCTTTGGCCACGGTGGCCTTGGTCAAATGGCCCCCGTTTTACCGGCTCACAGATCTTCAAAAATACCGCATAGGCGATGCCCTGGCCATGGCCTGCGCCTTTGGCATGGGTGTCACGATGCTCTTCGGCCGCGAAACACCAGTGCACGCCATTGCATGGGCTGTCAGCCTGAGCTTCTTGGTCTGCCTGTTGGCGCCCCTTCTGCTAGACCCCCAAGTGCCAACGGCACGCAGAAAACTCTGGGCAATGGCGGTCTTGATGGGTTGCATGGGCGTGGTCTTAAGCCAATCAAGGGGGGTTTACGGTTTGCTTATTTGGATGACACTGGCATGTTATGTGGCAGCTTCCAATCGCACCCTGCTGCAAATGTCCACCTTCAAGCCGCGCACCTGGTTGGGTTTGGCCGTGGTGTTTGGTGGGTTCATTGTCTTGTTGTCCACGCAACCCGCCTGGCTCACCACCATCTTCCACCGGCTGTCTGAGGCATGGACCGAAGCTTCTTTGTCTCAAAGCAACCCTGGTGAAGCGGCCAATACCTCTGTAGGTTCGCGCTTGTACTTGTGGAGCAAGGCGCTGGACGCCATTGAGGTCCAGCCGTGGTTTGGTTATGGCAAAGAAAACAGCATTGCCATGATCAAGCAGTGGGGTCTTGAGATCAATTCGGCGCAGGTGCAAAAGTTGGGACACTTGCACCACGAGTTTTTGGATGCGTGGGTAAGCCACGGGCTCATGGGAATTTTGAGCTTGTTGGTGCTGGCCACGGGCATGGGAATGC